>JGI20127J14776_1000008_pt1 | contig 53664 bp, 56 predicted proteins | sample JossMetagenome_2_FD_14776 | JGI IMG/M metagenome (IMG submission 14776)
TTAAGGTAAATAGCGCGCTCGGGAGGGGCCTCCTGCAGGATTCACCAGGTAAATGGGAAGGTGTTCGCCTCGTGACTCGAGGGACTCCTCAAGCACGTGTGCCAAGTGCGGGCATGTGAAGAAGGATTCGATGTCGAACTACATGGCCCTCGAGCGCGCAGCTCGTGGTTGGAGGACCATAGGGACTACGACTCGGCACGGTCCACCTGAGGAGGGCAGGGCGGAGCCACCCGCGGCGCCCATGGAGCCCCGCCCATATGGGCGGGGCAGCTCGCAAGCTGACCTCCCCCTCCCGCGGCTCCGCCGCACGAGCGGGCGGGACGAGTCCCGCCCGGCGGCGCGCCTCGAGATCCTGGGCCGATCCATACCATTCCCGCCTTCCCGAGAAGGCTCGCCGCGCTTTTATTCGGAAACGGCGACTAGTGCGCGATGATGCTCAGCTGCGCTTACTGGGTAGAGAGGGGGAGGCTGGCCGGCAGCTGCATGCCCAGGGGGATGGACGACCTGAGAGCGATCAGGGACTCGGGAATACGGAGGGTAGTGGTCCTGCCCGAGGACCACGAGATAGCCGAGTACTGGGGCGATGCGCGCTCCTACTTCGAGGCGCTCTCCGCGTTCGACCTGGATTTCCTTCACGAACCAGTCCCCGACATGGAGGCGCCGAGCGTGGGGCAACTTGTGGATATCGTGCGCTGGATTAGGGAGGGTGGGCCTGCCCTCGTGCACTGCGTAGGGGGAATAGGGAGGACCGGCACGGTCGTCGCGGCGTGGCTGATCGTCGAGCGCGACCTCCCTGCCCGGGAGGCCCTGGCGCTCGTGCGGTCGCTCAAGCCGGGGAGCGTCCAGAGCTACAGGCAGCTGTCCTTCCTGGCAGAGGTCGAGGAAAAGCTGGAGAAAATAAGAGGTATGTTGTATGAATGATTGGTATCACATCATCTGTTTGAGGTTCTTTATTATCTCCTGGGTGTACTCCTTGCTGGATACCGGCTCCACTCCCCTTATCCTGGCCATGTCGTAGGTCAGCTTCTTGCCATCGTTGAGCGTCTTGAATATCGCCGACTCGATGAGATCCGCCTTGTCGTTCTTGCCCATGTAGCGCAGCATGAGCGTCGCGGTGAGCATCAGCGCGGTCGGGTTGGCCTTCCACTGGCCGGCGTACTTAGGGGCCGATCCGTGGACCGCCTCGAACATCGCGTACTTGTCGCCGATGTTGCTCGATGGCGCCACGCCCAGCCCTCCTATGAGGCCCGACGCCAAGTCCGACTCTATGTCGCCGAACATGTTGGTCATGAGGAGCACGTCGTACTCCTGGGGCTTGAGCACCAGCTGCATGGCCATGTTGTCGACTATCCTGTCCTCGAACTGTATGTCCGGATAATTCTTCGCGACCTCGCTGGCGACCTTGAGCCAGAGGCCATTTGTAGCCTTCAGTATGTTTGCCTTGTGGACGACCGTCACCTTCTTCCTCTTGAACTTCCTGGCGTACTCGAAAGCGAACCTGGCCACCCTCTCCGAGTTCTTCCTGGTGACTATGCTTATGGACTCGGCGGCGTCAGCAGTATCTACGTTGGCGCCGTTAGGTATGAAGTGCTCCACGCCGGAGTAGAGCTCCTCGGTGGCCTCCCTAACTATGACCAGGTCTACGTTGCGGAACCTTGGGACGTCCTCGTAGAGCCAGGGAACAGGGAGCGACTTCGCGGGCCTCACGACCGCGTAGGTGTCCAGGATTATCCTGAGGGTGACGTTCAGGCTCCGGTAGCCGCCACCTATTGGGGTCGTCAAGGGACCCTTCAATATTATGGGTGTCTTCAGTATCTCGTCGACGGCCCACTTGGGGAGCGGCTCGCCATACTTCGCGATCGCCGGCTCCCCTATCTCGACGACGTTCCACTCTATCCCCGCGTCAGCCGCATCCAGCACCTGCCTCGTCAGCTCGGTGAGCTCGGGTCCGGTGCCGTCCCCCGGTATCAGAGTGACCTTCTCAGCCAACTCGGCGGGGGCTCAAGGCAGGCCCTAAATATGTTTACCGATGCCACGTGGATCCCCGGCGCGCCTATCAGCGGCGGGGGAAGCTCGAACCGCGCCGATACGGCCTTATCCATCCCGCGCGCCGCGGATGTCGGCGTTGCCTGAGCTGAGGATCTCCGAAGAGGTGGCCTCGAGGCACCCGGGACTGCGGGCCAAGCTGTTGACGATCGACGGCGTGCGCGCGAGGCCCTTGGACGAGCGCCTGGAGGCCCTGAAGGCCGAGGTGCAGCGGAGGATATCGGCGGAGCGCACCCTGGAGGGGCTGCGCGATGATCCGATCTTCAGGGCATACAGGGACTTCCTCTGGAGCGTGGGGATCGACCCGACCAAGACCAGGCCGGCCAGCGAGGCCCTGGTCAGGAGGATCCTGAGCGGGAGGGGGCTCCCCAGGATAAACACGGTCGTCGATTCGTACAACTTGGCGTCGGCCTTGAGCGGGATCCCGATGGCGGCGTTCGACGCCGATAGGCTCTCGGGCGAGGTCCTGATCATGCGCTTCTCCAGGCGGGGCGAGGAGTTCCTGGGCATAGGCATGGACTCACCCAGGGCCCTGACGGGGAGGGAGATACTGGTGGAGGACGGCGCGGGGCCCATAGCCATTTACCTGTACAGGGACGCGGCCAGGACCATGGTGACCGAATCCACCAGGAGGGTGCTGCTGATGATATGCGGGGTCCCCGGGATCCCGGAGGAGGCCCTGGACGAGGCGGGGCGGCTCGCGGAGAGGATTATAGGGGACTACTCCTCCTTGACGAAGTAGTAGCGGGGCCAGCTTGGCCAGGATCCGGGCACCTTCTGCGGATTCCTGTCGAACTCGACGCGCACGCGATCGCCTATCCTGATCTGATCCGGTGAGGCGATGGATGGCATCATGCCCGGTATCCTCGGCCCCTCGTCCAGCCTCACGACGGCCACGGCGTAGGGCTCCCTCCCCTCCAGCAGCACCGTGGGCACGTGTATTATCGTGAAGGTCTCGACAGTCCCCCTGCCGCTGAGCTGAACCCACTCCAGGTCCCTCGAGTAACACTCCGGGCACACCGGGCGCGGCGGCACCATCAGCTTGCCGCACCTCTTGCACCTCGCGCCCATCAGGCGGCCCTCTGCGACGAACCTGTAGAAGCTCTCGATGGAGAACTCGGGATCATCCTTCGACGTCCCGCATCACCTCTCGAGCACGAAGACGTTGTGGGAGGCGCCGGATCCCCCCATGTTGTGCGTGACGCCGACCTCGGCGCCCTTCACCTGCCTCCGACCGGCCCTCTCGGTCAGGTGGAGCCATATCTCGTAGATCTGGCCGACGCCGGTGGCCCCCACGGGATGCCCCTTGGCCTTCAGGCCGCCGCTCACGTTGACGGGGATCTTCGAATCGTAGTAGGTCAGGCCCTCGTCTATGATCTTGTACCCTTCGCCCCTCCTGGCGATGCCGAGGGCCTCGTAGAGCAGTATCTCCGCTATGGTGAAGCAGTCGTGGACCTCGAACAGATCGACGTCCCCCACGTCGACGTTCGCCATCCTGTACGCGGCCTCAGAGGCGCGCCTAGCGCCCTCGAGCCAGGTCATGTCCTCGCGCTCATAGACCCCCAGGTAATCCGTGCTGTGGCCGAATCCCGTTATGTAGACCGGGGTGTCCGTGTACTTCTTAGCCAGCTCGGGCCTCGTGAGGATGACCACCGAGGCGCCGTCCGTTATCGGGCTGCAGTCGTAGAGTTTGAGGGGCCACGCGACGACCCTGGAGCTCAGGGCCTGCTCCAGCGTTATCTCCTGCGGATACTGTGCCTTAGGATTCATCGAGGCGTGCTTGTGGTTCTTCACCGCGACCTTCGCTAGGTGCTCCTCCTTCGCTCCGTAGCGGTTCATGTAAGCGGTCGCCATCAGGGCGAAGAGGCCAGGGAAGGTCAGGCCGTTCCATATCTCCATCGGGAAGTCGCCCGCCTCCCCCAAGTAGAGTGTGACCTCGCCGGTCCCCCTGTTCCTCATCTTCTCCACGCCGCCGACCAACACGGTGTCGTACTGGCCGGACATGATCCCGGCCAGCGCTATCCTGAGGGCGGTGGATCCGGAGGCGCAGGCGCTCTCCACCCTAGCGGCGTGGGTACGAGGGATGCCGGCGTAGTCAGCCGCCCAGGAACCCGAGTGCGCCTGGTACTCGTACTCACTTCCCATCTGACCTATGAACACCGCGCCGACGTCCCTCTTCGGATCCAGGTTCCTGGCCCCCTCCAGCGCCTCGGCGAAAGCCTCGGCGAACAGCTCCCTAGCCCCCTTTTCATCGTGCTTGCCGTACTTCGTGGAGCCGGCTGAGACTATCGCTGCCAAGGGTCTACCGTGCATCGCCGCGCGAGGGCCCGGCGTGGATAAAAGCTTTAGTCGGATACCGTTTGTTCCTATGCGATCATTCCTGGGCACCCGGGGACCTCCGCCTCGCCCACTCTCACGGGCTATCGGAGTGGGCCATGGGCGGCCCTCGGGCCCAACGGCAAGGGATCCCCATCCGCGGGAACAACCTCAGGCGGCGCGGGAACCCTCAGGAGGAGGTCGGTGCCCCGAGTCCGCCCTCCACGGGTGGTATGAGGGCCCTGAAGGCCCTCATGGGCAACGGCGCGGACTCGACGATGGCCGCCATGGCGACCTCGCCCATCAGCCCCGGAGGCACTAGATCTAATGAGAATGAAAAACAGGGCCCGTAAACTTAACAACTGAACACAAATCACGCTACAGCCCGACGAAGATTACACCATTGCACGTCTCGGCAGCCAGCCGGCGCGCCCTCAGCGGGGATCCACGGAGTGGTAGCTAGCGATCGGCCAGGCCGCCCGGTCCGGGCCCGGCTCGGGGATGGCGGCAACCCCTCGCGCAGCGCCCGGGATACCTTAATCTCGCGCCGACGGATCCTCGGGGCCATGGACGGCGACGTGATATGGGCGAGGGGCCTGACCAAGGTATACCCCGACGGCACCGTGGCCCTGGCGGGGATAGACCTAAGCATAAGCGGGAGGGGCGTCGTGACGCTCCTGGGCAGGAACGGCGCCGGGAAGACCACCTTCATAAGGATAGCCGCGACGCTCGCAGCGCCCACGTCCGGGGAGCTCAGGGTGCTCGGCATGGACGTCACTAGGGAAGCCAGGTCCATAAGGAGGAGGATAGCGATGATGCCACAGGAGAGCACGCCGCCCACGTTCCCGAGGCCCGGCGAGCTCATAGAGGCATACCTGATAGCTAGGGGCTGGAGCGCCCGCGATGCCAAGAGGGAGGCCGAAAGGATGCTGGAGGAGGTGGGGCTCTGGGAGCACCGCAGGAAGAGCGTGTCGGAGCTCAGCGGCGGGATGAAGAGGAAGGTCATGCTAGCTATGGTCCTAGCGAGCGGCGCGGAGCTGATGTTCCTGGACGAGCCGACCGTGGGGCTGGACCCACAGGGCAGGAGGTCGATATGGAGGATCCTCGAGGGAGCCAAGAGGGAGGGCAGGACCATCCTGCTCACGACGCACTACATGGAGGAGGCGGAGGCCCTGAGCGATGAGGTGGTGATAATGGACAGGGGCAGGGTGATCGCGACCGGGAGCGTGCGGGAGATAGTGTCCAGGGTCGGTGCCACGCACAAGGTCGAGCTCGCGGACGCGCCCGGGATGATCGAGGAGATGTCAGCGTATGGGAGGGTGTTCAGATACGGGTCCAAAGTTATACTCTACGCGGACAGGAGGTCGGTTGAGGAGGCGGCAGCGCGCGCGGTCGCCTTGGGAGGGGGAGGGCTGAGGGTGAGGGAGGTCGGGCTGGAGGACGCGTTCCTGGCGCTCACGGGCGGGCTCGACGAGGCGGAGGAGGGCGGGGGGAATTGAGCTGGGCGGAGCGCAACTGGCTGGTGACCCAGCTGAGGGCGATCGCGGCGATCGCGTGGCTCAACGGGGTGGTCGCGGCCGTGAGGGCGCCGCTGTGGATAGCGTCGTACGTGACGCCGCCGTTGAGCATACTGCTGATACTCAGGCTCGTGTCCTACGGAAGGGCCTTGTCATTCGGCATAGTGGGCGGCCTCACGATGATAATAGTGAGCAACGGCCTGGGGGTGCTCTCGGACGCGGCGACCTACCGCCTCCACTTCAAGTTCCAGGACCTGATGGTCGCGGGCCCGGTGTCCCAGTGGGCCTACATGCTGGGCCTGGCCCTGTCCGGGCTCCTCTTCAGTGTTCCCGGCATCGCGGCTTTCCTGATCCTGATGGGCGCGCTGGGGATCCACGTGTACGACGCGCTGGAGGCGGCCTCGTCCATCGCGCTCCTCTGGGCGGCGAGCGCCGGAATGGGCTTCTCGCTCTCGCTCGCCTTCAGGGATCTCAAGGAGGTCTGGTCCACTACTTCGATACTCGTGTTCGCGATCTCCGTGCTGCCGCCCGTGTACTACCCCATCACGGCGCTCCCCGCGTGGCTCCAGTACGTCTCGCTGATCAGCCCCACCTCCGGGGCCGCGGCCCTCCTGCAGGAGTCCATGGGGCTCCTGAGCCTGGAACCTTGGCTCAGGGCGCTGTCGGCGTCGCTCCTGGCCGCGGAGGCCGCGGCTCTCTTCGCCGTGTCAGCGTTGAGGAGATCCGATCGAGGAGGCCGCCTACACGAAAGTGACGCGCGCCTCGGGGACCAGCCCCGCCTCTGCGGCCATCCGGAGCAGCTCGCGGATGGCCCTCTCGCCCTCCGCTCCCATGTCGATCGTGTAGTCGTTGACGTACATCCCGACGAACCTGGACACGTCGTCCATCGCCAAGCCGCGGGAGAACTCGGCGGCGTGGCCCAGCGCCTCCTCAGGATGCTTCCGCGCGTACTCCAGGGAATCCAGGAGAGCTGCCTTCACCGCCGCCGCCACCTCAGGCCCCAGCGAAGATTTCACGGCATCCAGGCCCAGGGGCAGTGGAAGTCCGGTGGTGGCCTCCCACCACTCGCCCAGGTCCATCACCTTCCTCAGGTCGCGCCTGGAGTATGTTATCTGCCCCTCGTGTATGAGCAGGCCGGCGTCGACGGCGCCGGAAGAGACGGCGTCCATGATCCTGTCGAAGGGGACCTCCACGGTCCTGACGCCGGGCAACGCCAGCTGGAGGAGGAGGGAAGCGGTGGTGTACCTCCCCGGGATTGCCACCAGGCCGACGTCGCCCGCGTGCCCTGAGGCGACCAGGACCGGCCCGTAGCCCCTGCTGATCGATGCCCCGACCCTGAGCACGTAATATTTATCGCCTACATAGGGCAGCACGTGCGCGCTCAAGGCGGTCACGTCAAGCCTGGCGTGCAGCGCCAGCCTGTTCAGGGTCTCTATGTCCGCCAGGAACTCGCGGACGCCGAAGGGCGCCCTCACGAGGCCGCGCTTCAGGGCGTAGAACATGAACGCGTCGTCGGGATCCGGGCTGTGGCCTATCAGGAGCTCCACGCTGCGACCACCGAGGCCGTCCCCTTAAGCGTATCCGTTCCCGGCAGGCGAGGACTCGGCGCCGCGGGCAGCCCGGCGCTCGCGGCCGTGTGAGGGGACACCGGGGCAGCCCGAACACGCGCAGCTCCTCCTCGATGCCCCTCAGGACTGACTCGCTGACCCTGTAGCGAATCGACACATAGTAATCCTGCAGGAGGCGCTCCGAGACGCCTATCCTGCGCGACACCTCGGCTATCAGCTCCCGGGGGTCCGCGCGGAAGCGCTCCAGCGATGCGCCTATGGCGCGCACGATCTCGCGCGCGGCGCGCGCGTCGACCCCCCTGCGCGCGGCCATGACGGCATACACCAGGGGCAGCCCCACGCGGCGCTGCCAGAGCTCGCCCACGTCCACCAGGTGAGGCGCCCCCGAATCCACGAGCCTGAGGGCATCATCCCCTATCACCAGGACGCCCCGATGCGTCCTCAGGGCGGCGATCGGATCATCGACTATATCGAATTCCAGGCCCATCAGCTTCCTGAGGGCCATCGCGTTCACGCTCGTGTCCGATACCGCGGCGTATCCCTCGCCGGCGCCCGCGAACAGCCTGGCAGATATGACCGGGCCCTCGCTGAATATCGCGAACTCCGGCAGGATCTCCAGCGCGCCGCAGTTGAGGGATGCGTAGGTCAGCGGGATGAACGCTATGTCCACGCGCCCCCCCAGGAGCAGGTCTATCGATTCCCGATTGCTCGCGCTGATGGCGTCGAGGCCGCTGTAGCGGAATAGGGGATCGCTGTGCGAGTACTTCAGCCTGGCGACGCGCACGGGAACTCACAGCTCCCTCAGCGCGCGCTGGAACGTGTCGCGCTGAACGGGCCTCCTGCCGACCTCCCTGGCGATGTGCGCCAGCTCCTCCAGGCTCGCGGACTCGCCGGAGCCCGCGGACCTGAGCACGCTCTCGTTTATCATCGTGCCCACCAGGTCGTTGGCGCCCGACAGCAGAAGGACCGAGGCCATCCTGCGCCCGATGGAGACCCAGTAGGCGCTTATCCTCGGCACCTCCCCGGCGAGCATGAGCCTGGAGATCGCCGCCACCTTTATGTCGAGCTCCGGCGGGGCCGGCCCCCTGACCAACCCATCCCTCATCAGCTCGGTGTTCCAGGGCACGAACTTCACGGGGATGAACGTCAGCACCCCGCGCAGCTTCCTCTGGAGGTCCCTCACCTTGGATATGTGCTCCACTATGTGGCGGGGCTCCTCTATGTGGCCGTAGAGCATCGTGGCGTTGGTGGGGATGCCGACCTCGTGCGCCTCCTCCTGCACCCTCAGCCACTTCTCGGCATCGAACTTGTAGGGCGCTATCACCCTGCGGACGCCATCGTCCAGTATCTCGGCGCCGCCCCCGGACAGGGCATCCATGCCAGCCATCCTGAGCCTGTCCAGGACCTCGCGGTAGCTCATCCTCCAGACCCTGGAGTAGAATTCCACCTCGGCCGCCGTCAGGCCCTTTATCGCCACCCCGGGGGAGGCCGCCTTGACAGCCCCGAAGAGCTCATCGAAGTACTCCGGTCCCAGGTCCGGGTGGAATCCGCCGTTTATGTGGAGCTCAGTGATCCCGTACTCGGCGACGGAGCGCGCCACCAGCCTCGCGACCTCCTCCGGGCTCCTGACGTAGCCCTCGGGGTGACCCGGCGGCCTGTAGAAGGCGCATATCTTGCAGCCGGCGACGCACACGTTCGTGTAGTTCACCACCAGGTTGTTCACGAAGGTCACGGTGTCGCCCGCGACCTCGAGGGTGAGCCTGTCCGCGGCCTGCGCGAGGTCCATGGAATCGAATTCCTCCATTATGCTGGCCGCCTCCCGAGCGCTCAGCCCAGACCTGGCCGCCTCCAGCAGGTACTCGTAGCCGTATCCGCGCTGCTGCACGGTCCCGAGCGCCCCCGGAGCTATAGAAACGTATCGCGCGGGCCGGACCATCCTAATAAATAGCGATCCGCGCCCTCCCCGGCGTGCCCCGCGGCAATGCACTCGAGAGGGCGCTGAGCGGCGACCCCCTGGGGATCGGGGACGTCGAGGAGCTCATGCGCTGGGACCTGTGGGAGCTCGGCAGGGCAGCGTCCAGGTTGACGCGGTCGCTCTTCGGGGACCGCGTGACGTTCATCTCCAACATGGTATTGAACTATACCAACGTGTGCTCCGTCGCGTGCAGGTTCTGCGCCTTCTACAGGCCGCCGGGTCACCCCGAGGGCTACGTCAGGAGCCCGGAGGAGGTCGCGAGGCTCGCCAGGGAGCTCGACGCCGCGCACGGCCTGAGGCAGATACTGGTCCAGGGTGGCGTGAACCCGGAGCTCGACGTGGAGTACTACGAGGAGCTCTTCGCCGCGCTGAAGAGCGCCGTGCCGGGGGCGGCCATACACGGGCTGAGCCCGGTGGAGGTCGACTACATAGCCAGGAGGGGGAGGATGAGCTACCGCGAGGTCCTGGACAGGCTCAGGAGGGCTGGCATGGACACGATGGCCGGGGGCGGCGGCGAGATACTCGTGGACCGCGTGAGGCGCGAGATAGCGCCCAGGAAGCTCGGGACGGATGCCTGGCTGAGGATTATGGAGGAGGCGCACTCGATGGGGATCATGAGCAACGCCACCATGATGTACGGACACGCCGAGAGCGTCCGGGATCGCGCCGAGCACATCCTCAGGATACTTGAGCTGCAGAGGAGGACGCGCGGGTTCCTCTCGTTCACGGCCTGGAACTTCGAGCCCGGCAACAGTGACCTGACGCGCGAATATCCGTATCCGGCCACCGCCGCAACGCTGCTGCGCGTCGTCGCGGTCTCGCGCCTGGTCTTCAGGGACGTCCTGCCCAACATACAGTCCAGCTGGCTCACCAACGGCCTGGACGCGGCGCGGCTCGCGATCCGCTTCGGCGCGAACGACTTCGGGGGGACGCTGCTGGAGGAGAGGGTCATACCGGCCACCGGATCGCGCGCCAATGCGATGGACCGGCAGCGCGTGGTGGATATCATCAAGTCGATGGGGATGAGGCCCGCCGAGAGGGACAACTGGTACCGCGTGATCAGGGAGTACCGAAGCCGCGGCCGGCGATAACGAAAAAAGGGCGGGAATCGGCCCGGCGTCGTGCTGACGCCGGCGGAGCGCGCCCACATCGGCGTGATAGGCGGGTCCGGGCTCTACTCGCTCGAGGGCCTTGAGGACGTGAGGGAGCTCAAGGTTTACACGCCCTACGGGGAGCCGAGCGATAACATTGTGCTGGGGAGGCTCGGCGGCAGGGTGATCGCTTTCCTGCCGCGCCACGGCAGGGGCCACAGGATACCTCCCCACAGGGTGAACTACAGGGCCAACATATGGGCGCTTAAGAGCCTCGGCGTGTCCTGGATAATATCCGTGTCCGCCGTCGGGAGCCTCACGGAGGAGTACCGCCCCGGGGATCTCGTGGTGCCTGACCAGTTCATAGACATGACCAAGGGGAGGGACTACACGTTCTTCGATGGACCGACCGTGGCCCACGTCAGCATGGCGGATCCATTCTGCGAGCACCTCAGGAGGGAGCTCGTGTCCTCGGCAGCGGGGCTGGGCTACAGGGTCCATGGGTCAGGCACCTACGTGTGCATAGAGGGCCCCCGCTTCTCCACGAGGGCGGAGAGCAAGCTCTGGAGGTCCTGGGGCGCGCACGTGGTGGGGATGACCTTGGTCCCCGAGGTCAACTTGGCATGCGAGGCCCAGATCTGCTACGCGGTGCTCGCGCTCGTGACGGATTACGATGTGTGGTCGGAGAGGCCCGTGACCGCCGAGGAGGTCACCAGGACCATGGCGGAGAACACGGAGAAGGCCAAGCGCGTGCTCTCGGAGGTCATGCGTGGGCTGCCGGAGAGGCCTGACGAGTCCGCCTGCGGCTGCTGCAGCTCCCTGAGGACCGCCCTCATATGAGGTGCTGACGCGCGAAGTTCATCGGCGAGCCCGCGGAGCAGATCTTCTCTGGAACAATATTTATATACCGAGTGGAAGAATTCTACCGCAGATGTCGCGCACAGAGGGAGTTCTCAGGACGGGACCCGTGCGCAGCAGCGGCTACGCCCTCAAGCTGAGGCGCGTGGTGAACGCCGCCCTCAGGCCACTCATCAAGGGGGGGACCCTGACGGCGGACCAGGTCAACGAGGAGCTCACCAAGCTGAACAGGGCACTCTACTCGTACATAGTGGAGAAGTACCAGATACCGAAGGAGGCAGTCGTCAACGTCGCGCTGAGGTACACTGTGGAGGGGGGGCGCTTCTCAATAACCGATGCCCAGGTCGACATCTACGAGAGGGACGACATCCTTAGCAACAACGTGACAGAGGGCGTCAGGAGGGATCTGCAGCTGCCCCAATCCCAACAGGGCGCCCAGTGATTCGGGAGCTCGCTTTTATTTCAGGATGCCGATCTAGCTTGCATGGTGGAAGCCAGGGTGATCGGGGGAGCCATTCGATTAGTGGCCCCCAACGAGGGAGTCTACGTGCTGGACCTGGAGGGGAGGCCGACCTTCTTCGAGCACGGCATGAGGAGCTACGAGAGGGGGCTGAGCGGGCTCCTGGTCAGGAAGTCCTGGGACGGCGGCAGGAGGATCGTGGAGGAGGTCCCGGGGGGCGAGAGGGAGTCGCTACTAGAGCGCGTCTACGGCGCGGTGAGGAGGGCGCTGGAGGGGGCGGCCGACGAGGCCACCAGGGACGCACTCGCGCTCGCCGCCTCCCGGGGGATCGGGTGGCTCAGGGAGGATGAGAGGCGCTTCGCCTCCCTATATATGCCCATATCGATACTGCCGCCCGATCAGTACCTGTCCATAGTGCTACAGGCGACCGTGGGTTGCTCCTACAATAAATGTAGCTTCTGCGACTTCTACAGGGACAGGGGGTACAGGGCCAAGGATCCGCGCGAGTTCGAGGCCCACGCCAGGGAGGTCAGGGAGTGGCTGGGCGCGGGGGCCATGCTGAGGGGGAGGATATTCCTGGCCGACGCGAACCCGCTGGGCGCCCCACGCGATTACGTGTTGGAATACGCCAGGATAGCCCGGGAGACCTTCCCGGGGCGCGAGTTATTCGCCTTCGCCGACTACTTCTCCACGAGGCTGACGCCGTCGGACTACGCGCGGCTTCGCTCGATGGGGCTCAGGAGGGTATACATAGGCCTCGAGTCCGGGTCCAGGGAGGTCCTGAGGGTCCTGAATAAGCCGCCGGAGCCGCGGCTGGCGGTCAGGATGGCGAGGTCCCTCGGCGAGGCGGGGATCTCGAGGGGCCTGATAGTCCTCGTGGGCGCGGGCGGCAGGGGGCTCTGGAGGCGCCACGTGAGGGAGACGGTCGACGTTATCGACTCCATGGACCTAGGAGGGGATGATCTGATATTCTTGTCGAGGTTGCTGGTGAAGCCCGGCTCGCCGTACGCGCTCGCGGAGCGCGACCACATGGAGGCGCGGGAGCTTGACGCGCAGGAGCGCGAGTTCGAGGACGAGCTGAGGTCCAGGGGCCTCAGGGTCGCCCCCTACGACATAAGGGAGGCTATCTATCGATCGCGGCGACCGGCGGCTTCATGCACGCGACCACGCGGTCCACGTCGGCGTCGTCCGGCGGCTTATCCTTCAGCACGATTAGGCCCGCCGCCAGCGCCGCGTCCGCGAGCTCTCTCGAGGCGCTGGTGGCCCTGTGCGCGCTGATCAGGACGAATCCGCCACCCTTGGCCACGCGGGCCATCTCCAGCACCGCCCGCCTCAGGTCCCCCGCGAGCTGGATGGATGTTATCGAGTAAATGGACCAGAAGGAGTCGGCCCTGAACGGCATGCGCTCCATGTCGCCCAGGACGCGCTCGCGCAGGGGACCGCCGGGCGCCCGGCTGAGCATGGACCTGCTGATGTCCAGGCCCACCGCGAGGTGCGAGAGCGACCTGAGCAGGATCCCGGTGCCGCAACCCACGTCCAGCGCTGGGTACTTGGGAGGGACCATTGCCAGGGCGTCCCTGACCTTGGGGGCCTGCTCCGCGCCGTAGCGCAACTCGTACTTCTCGGCCTCGGCGTCGTACAGCCGCATCAGCGTGCGCTTGCGGGCGCGGCGCGGGGTCCCCATTGAGGGGCGGGACCCTCGGCGAACTTAAAATCGATGCGCCCGATCCCGCGGGCGGCGCGCCGTAAGTAGAGTCGATAGGTAGGCGCTAGTCATATTTTTATAGCGCAATTATGGGCGGCGTCATCAAATGATAACCATCATAGGCACCGGCAGGGTGGGCAGTAGCGCCGCCGCGATGTTGGCCCTGAAGGAGCTGGACGACCTCATGTTGATAGACATAGTGCCGAACCTGCCCCAGGGGGAGGCGCTTGATCTGGGGCACGCGCTGGCGGAGCTCGGCATAGACATCAGGGTCAGGGGGAGCAACGACTACAGCGACATGAGGGGCAGCGACCTCGTGGTGGTGACGGCCGGCTTCCCGAGGAAGCCGGGGATGACCAGGGAGGAGCTCGTGGGGAAGAACGCGGAGGTCGTAAGGTCGATAGCGGGGAACATAAAGAAGTATGCCCCGGACTCCATAGTCATCCTGGTCACGAACCCCCTGGACCCGATGATATACCTCATGTACAAGCTGCTCGGATTCCCGAGGGAGCGCGTCATAGGATTCAGCGGGATCCTGGACTCCAGGAGGCTGGCGTACTACGCGTCGCTGAAGCTCGGCGTTGCCCCCAGCTCAATATCGCCGGTGGTCATAGGGCAGCACGGCGAGAAGATGTTCCCCGTACCCAGGCTCTCGAGCGTCGCGGGCGTCCCGCTCACCCAGGTCATGTCCCAGAAGGACATAGAAGAGATAGTCAAGCAGACGATAGACGCCGGGGCCGAGGTGACGAAGCTCAGGGGGTTCAGCAGCAACTGGGCACCCGGCGCCGGCGTCGCTGTGATGGCGGAATCCATCAAGAGGGACCTGAAGAGGGTCTTCTTCGCGAGCGTGTACCTGGACGGGGAGTACGGGGTAAAGGACGTGACAGTGGACGTGCCGGTGGTCCTGGGCAGGAGAGGGGTAGAGAAGGTGCTCGAGCTGCCCCTCACGGATGAGGAGAGGAAGGGGTTCCTCGCGAGCGTCGACGCGATAAGGGCGAACCTCGCTCAGATACCTCCGGAGTACTTCAAGATATAAAAATAAAATATTAATTTTATATTGCTATTTCCTCCAGCTCGCGCTGAGGGGGTATGTTCCTCATCAGGGCGGCGAACAGCGCTATTGCGACGAGCTCGGGGACTATCTCGACCCATATCCAGGCGCCGTTGAAGCCCAGCACTGGTATCAGGGAGCTGAACACCAGCGGCCATACCGACTGGCCCAGGCTCCAGAAGGCGCCGGACCACAGGGCTCCCGCCGCCCTGACCCTCGTCGGGAACGCCTCGGTATTCAGGCGTATGAGGCCCGCGAACTGCCCGTTGTGCGTGAACAGGTAGAGGAAGTACCAGGACCACAAGGCTATGTAGTCCGGGAACTTGACCAGGATGACGAGCGCGAATATCCCGAGCGTCTGGAGCGCCGCGAACAGCGCCACTGGCCACTTGGCCCCTATCCTGTCGTTCAGTAAGCCGTTCGCCAAGTATCCCACTATGCCGATGAACGATAGGGTGGCGAACATTGATATTAATGCTAGATAATTAAATCCCTTAACCTGAGATAGGTAGTACGGGAACATGGCATCGCCGACTATGGCGACCCCCGTGGTCAGGAAGTTGTAGAACGCGAGTATGATGGCGACCCTCCTGAGATCGGGGCCCAGCAGCTGCCTGTAGGATGGCCTCACGGAAGCCTCGACGTCCACCTTGTACTTCTTCAAGAGTTCCTCGACCTTGGCTACGTCCCCGCGCCTCTTGGCATCCCTGATCTCCCTGAGGTGCTCGAACCTGTCCGTCTCCTTCAGCCTTGAACGTATTACCAGCACGACGACAGCCGGCAGGAATGCGAACAGGAACGCTACCCTCCAGCCGTAGCTCATCCCCCAGTGGCTGAGCGTGAAGTAAGCTATGACGCTGGCCAGGCCGTATCCAAAGACCCATCCGGACTGCATTATGGATAGCGCCAGCCCGCGCAGCCTCTTCCCGATCGTCTCCGTCAGGTAAGTTGCGCCGGCGCCCCACTCGCTGCCGGTGAACCCCTCCGCGCCCATCCTGATCAGCAGCCAGCTCCAGAATCCGTTGATGAAGTACTGCAGCATGGAGAACACGGCCGTGCCCAGGAGCGTGAGCTGGAGGAGGAACCTGCGGCCAAGCCTGTCGCCCAGCGGGCCCAATATCAGGCTCATAACGAAGCTGGTTGCGAATCCGGCCGACAGCACGTATGAGTACTGCTGCACCGTGAGATGGAGGGTCTGCATTATCGGGGTGCCCAGCATGAGGACCAGGTTATCGTCGGTGTTTATGAGACCCCAGCCGAAGTATATGACCGCTGCGATGAGTATGATTTCCTTAGTCCCCAGCCGACGTTCGCCGCTGGATGACATTATCGGATTCAGTTAAATGCGGTAGAATAAATTCCTTTACTATTGATGATTATATTATGTGGTAGAAAATCTCGCCATTTATGGCGGGGATGGTGGGAATGTCTTAAAGGGTGATGTCCACTATTCCTTCCCGATGCCCGCCGTGGGGTTCAGATTCAGGGCGCACGCAGGCCAGCGGACGTTGGGGGCGTTAAAGGCCCAGTTGTGGCTGGCCTGCGAGGTCTACAATACCCTGCGGCGGGCGGACACGGAGTTCCGCCGCGAGAACGGGAGGGGCCCGACCCTCGCGGAGCTGAGGCAGCTGGCGCTGGACCTGAGGAAGCGGAACGAGGGCTACCGGCAGCTCCGCTCCCAGGTAGTGCAGGGGATCGCCGACCGGTTCCACGGCGCCAGGCGGAGGTTCCGCGAGGGCGTGCTACAAGCGCGGATTCGTGAACCGCGATCTGAAGCCGGTCGACAGGGCCTTCGAGTGCCCGGCCTGCGGCTGGAGGGCCGACAGGGATTACAACGCGTCCCTCAACGTGCTGAGGAGGGCAGGGTGGGAGCCACCCGCGGCGCCTGTGGAGCTCCGCCCCCTGCCCGCGGCCGAGTGCCGCGGGCAAGGTGGGGCAGTGAAGCAGGAAGCCCCGCCCTTCAGGGCGGGGCAGCTCACCTCGGCGTGTTACAGATCGACAGCGCCGAGAGCGCATATACCTTAGTGCCCGCTATCAGGTCCGACAGGCTGATGTACTCCCTGTCCTTGTCGGCCAAGGTCAGGCCGCTCAGCTTCTTCGCCCCGCCGGGCCCATAGTTTATCGCCTTGCTGCCCATGGAGTTATACTTCGGAGCGTTGGAGTACCAGATCTCGTATATCGTCTCCACGTCCCGGCCCATCACCTCCCTGTGGGCATCCTTGACCGCGCGCACCACCAGCTCCCCCTCATCGACCTCCGTGGGCGGGTTTATGGCGTAGGGCAACTCGTATATGTCGTATCCGGGATGCCTGCGGTTGAAGTCCGCTATGAACGCGTCCAGGTCGTCCCTGACCTGCATCCAGGTCATGCTCGGCGGGAACCTGATGTCCACGTAAATTGATGCCTCGCCCGGCGTCCTTGAGGCCTTCCAAGGGAATCCCCCTTGGATCGCTGCTATGTTCACGATCCCCCTGTAACCCTTGTAGGACAGCTTGTCCTCATACTTGGCCTTCCATTCCCTGAACTCGATTATGAACTCGGACATTTGTTCGATCTTGTTGGGTATGCCGCGCGACCACGCAGTGTGTATCACGGTGCCGCCGGACGCCGTTATCTTGGCCCAGTAGGAGCCGTAGTGGCCTATCATGAGCTTGAGGCCTGTGGGCTCTCCTATTATCACGTAGTCGCCTATCGGCCCATGCGCCGCGAGGTAGGACGCCCCGCTGCCGTATCCCCTGTACTTCTTGCCCCTGAAGTCGTCGACCTGCGATTCCTCTATCTCGCCGGACGTGGCGGTGAGTATGAGGTCGCCCTCGAGCTCGACCCCCGAATCCACTATCGCGCGGACGGCCTCCAGGTAGGCCGCGTGCGCGTTCTTCATGTTGAAGGCGCCGGCCCCGAATATCCACGTGTCGCCCTCCCGCTCCTCAACGCGGGACTTGGGGCTCGTGGCACCCCCGTACAGGAACTCCTCCGTCCCCGTGAAGGAGACGTCCAGGTGGGCGTCGAGCTGGAGCGATTTCCCGCCGCCCCTGCCCCTCAGTATGCCTATGACGTTGGGCCTGCCGTCCTCCACCTCCTGCCATATGACCTTGAGGCCGAGCTCCCGGTACTTGGAGTAGATGTAGGAGCCTATCTCTCCCTCGCTGCCCGTGGGGCTCGGTATATCTATGAGCTCCGTCAGCGTCTTGACCAGCCTGCCGCCATCTATCCTGCTCAGCACTTCCTCCTTAGCTACCCGCATGTCGGGGTAGCCGTACTCCATGACCAACTAATATCTTTACACGCTATCCGTTAATATGCGCCGGCGCATATTCGTGAGCAGGAGGGCCGGGCCTCACATTCTGGATATCCTGCGCAGGGAGTCCGCGAGGGCGCGGATCTCACCCACCGTGTTATACAGGTAGGTGGACGCGCGCACGGTGCCGCGGAATCCGTACCTCATGTGCAGGGGCTGCGCGCAGTGATAGCCGGATCTGACCTCTATCCCGGACATCTCGCTCAGGAGGGCCGCAACCTCATCCGGGTGGCGGCCGCGGAGCGAGAATGAGAATATCCCGAGCCTTCCGCGAGGGCTCCAAGGGCCGAGCAGGCTCAGCCCCTCGATGCCCCTCAACTCGTCGAGGGCGACCCGGACCAATTCGAGCTCGTGCTCCAGTACGCTCTCCATCCCTATGCCGCTGAGGTACCTGGCGGCCGCGCCGAGCCCCACGGCCCCGGCTATGTTCGGCGTGCCGGGCTCCAAGCGCTGGGGGAACCCGAGGAGCCTGTAGTAATCCCCAGTGACTTCCTCGACTATCCCGCCGCCCAGCCACGGCGGCTGCAGGGAATCCTGAGCTGCCTCCGAGACGTAGAGGACGCCTATCCCGGTCGGCCCCAGCATCTTGTGGCCGCTGAAGGCCAGGAAGTCGGCCCCCAGCCTGCGGACGTCGACCGGCATGTGTGGCACCGACTGCGCCCCATCGACCAGCAGGAGCGCGCCGTGGTCGTGGGCCAGCTTGGCCACGGCCTCCACGTCGTTCACGACGCCGGTCACGTTGGAGGAGTGCGTCAAGGCGACGAGCCTCGTCCTAGGGCCCAGCGACGCCTCGAGCGAGCGCATGTCCAGCCTGCCCTCGTCGTCGAGCTCCACGAACCTCAGCCTCAGCCCGTGGATCTTGGATGCCCTGATCCAGGGCAGCAGATTCGAGTGATGCTCCATGCGAGTCACCACGATCTCGTCCCCCGCCCTCCACTCGATGCCCTCGGCGACTATGTTTATGGAGGCCGTCGTCCCCGACGTGAAGGCGACCTCGTGGGGCTTCGCCCCTATGAACGAAGCCAGGGCCTCCCTGGCCCCCTCGTACTCGTCAGTGGCCCTCTGGGCCATCCTGCCCATGCCCCTGTGCACGTTCTCGGTGTACTCCTCATAGTACCTCCTCACAGCGTCCACGACAGCGCGGGGCTTCAGGGACGTGGCAGCGCTGTCCAAGTATATGACGCCACTCGAAAGGACCGGAAAGTCCTCCCTCAGCTTGGCGACATCCATGCGACCGTATGGGGAGCGCACTGGTATTTAAATCGCCGGATCGCGAGGATAGCAAACAGGGGGATTCCCCCGGCGAGCTCCGAATAAGCCCGCACCCACAGGCCCATGGATGTGGGCCAGCGTGGGACGTGTGATTGCCACGCAGGGGAGCGGCTCGATCCCCCTCCCCGCCCTGAAGGGCGAGGTTTGCCGTTTTATATCACTCATCAAAGATTATATTTCAAATTAATAATTATATAAAGGTATACTGTGCAGACTTCGTATGAATCTACGGGAAACACTTCGAGAACGCCACGGGGTGGACGAAAGTAGTTGGGATCACTATGCTAAGGCTACGATCGCGGAGAGATCGAGCAGGGCTATCGCGGCGTAAGACGGCGCGCGACCTCCCTGGCAAGGGCAATGTATGCTATTATCGCGGAGAGACCCTCCAACACGAAAAGCGATGCCGCAACGAGCGGCCCCGTTGACAGCCCGTTCTCAAGTATCGAAAGCCCGTAGATCATGACGAATATCCCCATAGGCACGCCGAGCCCCTCTACCCCCTTGAGGGATGACTGCGCCAGCGACATCACGCCGGCCGAAACCTTTCGAAGAGAGATTATATCAAGAAACATTATTGAGAGGGTCGATGGTGCCGCGGGACAGCCCCGCAGCGCACGAAGGCCTTCGCCGCTCACGTTTTTATCCCTCGGGAGCCGGCGCGTCCATGTGAGGTTCAGGGCGTACACGGGCACGGGAGACGATGGAACCACGTACAGCCCACTGACGGGCGGCAGGGTTACCAAGGATCACCCGTCCGTGGAGCTCTCGGGGGCGCTCGACGAGGCCGTGTCCGCGATAGGCCTGGCGAGGGCCCTGCTGCCGCCCGAGCTGAGGGACGTGGACAGCGACCTCTCGAGGCTGCAGAGGACACTGTTCGCCGCGGTCACAGCTTTCGAAACGCGCGGAAGGAGGGAGCTCATTTCCAGGGAGGACGTGAAGTGGTTGGAGGAGGTGACCGATGCGAGGATGGAGGACGTGGAGCTGTTCGTGCTGCCGTCCGGTCACCCGGCCGCGGCCGCGCTCCACTTGGCCAGGGCGCTCACCAGGAGGCTGGAGCGCGCCATGGTCCGGGCGGCACGCGAGGAGGGCGTGGACCAGCCGGTGGCGCTCGCCGCGGTCAACAGGGCGAGCAGCGCGCTCTTCGCGCTCGCGGTGCACGTGAACAGGAGGATGGGGATCCGGGAGGAGGCCTTCAGGCCGTGAGTTCGTCCATGCTGAGGGCAGCGGATAGGCTCTCCCCGTCTATCCTGTAGTTGCGGCCGACGCGCGAGGCGCGCTCCAGCGGCACGAACCGCCACCTCCCCCCATAGTATATGGCGAAGAAGGGACGCGCGCCCGCCCGCCTGGCCCACTCGGCCAGCTTCTCCACCTGATCCTGTTCCACGTAGATCGGGATCTCGCTCCTGGCCTTCACCTCGAATGCGAAGAGGGACCCCCCCTTCGCAGCTATCACATCGGGTTGCACGAAGCGCTTGGCCTTCGCGCCGCTGGCCGGTGCCCTCATGGACGCGAACCCCCTCTCCCAGAGGCGGCGCGCCAGATCGCGCTCCTTGTCAAGGCCGCGCCGGCGCGAACGCGACTCCTCGGACCTCAGATCCCATCACCTACCTCGAGCAAGATCCTGTACCACCGCGCCACGAGGGCACGGACACCGCCGCTCGCCCCCGTCTCATGGAGCGTGCCCGAGAGCGCCACTGCGCTGAGCTTGCCCTCGCCGGGGAGCGACCTCCCCGTGCGGGATAGCGGCATCCAGAGGCCATCCAAGTCCTCGCAATCGCCGCTGTCCGTGTGGAGCGCGGAGGAGCCCACGCGCGGGATGCGCGATGTCACGCCCCCGACGAGCTCGCCGGGCATCCCGAAGGGCGGGAGGTTCCGGAGCCAGCCCAAGCCCACGCACACAATCGTGGCCCGCCGGCGTTTAACCTTACGCCGGCTAACCGCGCCGTGCCGGGCGAGGCCTCAGCGCGAGAGCCTCGGTCGATCCCCGGCTCAGGCTGAAGCCGCATGACGAGAGCTTGTCCCCCAGGTCGGAGTGCCTGGGGAACACGTACCCTCCCACCAGCGACAGGGCCCCGCAGTCGAGGCGCGAGGCCCTGGAGGCGCAGTCGCCGCAGAGTAGAAGCACGAGGTCGCTCCGGAAGTTCAGCACCCTATTGATGCCTATCGCCTCCATCCTGAGGGGGTGCCCCCCGACCTCCGCGCTGGCCCTTCCCTCGCCGCTCGAGACGGCCTCGCACCTCACGGATGCACGGATGCCGTTCAACTCCATGTTCTCGGTCAAGAGGTAGCAGTTCGCAGGATCCGGCTCGTAGGCGCGGACCTCGGCGCAGAGGCCGGCCAGGGCCACCAGGGGTTCCCCTATGTGCGCCCCCACGATCGTGCAGGACCTGGCCCCGGCCAGGGCCACCATGTGCCGTATCTCCTCGACAACGCTGACGGGCCACGGCTCGGCGTAGCGCGCGCCTATCAGCCTCACGCCTCCCCCATCTAGGAGGCTCCTTCCGTCCTCCAGCGAAGAAATCACCCTCCACACGCGGGGCATCCGCGCGCGGGCTGATAAAACCATCCCGAATTGCGTCGAGGGATAGCTCAGGGGGCTCAGCCAGGAGTCTGACCCCCTCCCCGCCCTGAAGGGCGAGGGTTCCCCGGGGATCCCGGGGCGGGGTCTTGGTGGTTACGCCCCCTTGATGGGCGCTACTGAGCACCCTAACAAGGCCCTGTTTAAAAATCTTCTGCTCCGGCCCACCGAGCGGGACGACCCCGCCCTGAAGGGCATGTTTGCCGTTTTTATCATCGCCCGGAGGGAGCGGGGGGCGCCCGCCTATCTCGCTTGCGCCGCACCTGCGGCCTCCACTCGCCCAGGGCGGCTGCCGCGGCCCCCACGAGCGGTGATAGATCCCCGAGGGCGGCGGGGGCCAGCGGGGGAGGATCGCCCAAGGAGTACTCGGGCAGATTGGCCGCGATCTCCCCATCTAAGAGGTCCCTGTTGTTCAGGTACACCGAGCCGCCGAGCACTATCAACTCCGGGTCATACGCGCTGGCGACGCTGGCTATGCCGGCAGCGGCTATCCTGGAGAACTCGCGGACGACATCCGAGGCTATGGGATCGCCCTCCCTCGCCAACTTGAATATGGTGGCCGCATCCATCGGGCCGGACGACAGATCGATCTCCCTCAGGCGGCTCGCCACCTCCCCGCGCTCCCGGAGCAGCCGCCGCGCGAGCTTGGGGAGCCCGGCCCCCGAGCAGTACGCCTCCCAGTGCCCCAGGCCGCCGCAGCCGCACCTCAGCTCGCTCCTGTAATCCACCACGAAATGGCCCACCTCATGGGCGTTCCCGCGCGCCCCCAGGAGCGGCCGGCCGTCCACGATCGCGCCGGCCCCCAGCCCAGTGCTGAAAGTCAGGTAGACCATGTTGTCCAGGCCCCTGCCGGCGCCGTGCAGCCACTCGCCCACCGCGCCCGCGACGGCGTCGCTCAGCAGGACGACCTCCAGGCCGAACCTCCCGCCCAGGGAGCCGACCACGTCGATCTCGCCGGGCTCGCGGAGGTTCGGGGGATTGAGCAGCACCCCCCTCCTGATATCTAGGGGGCCCACCGATGCGATCCCGATCGCGTCGGCGCGCCTCGCGAGGTCCTCCACGAGGTCGCCGACGACTTTGAGGATCCCGCGCTCGGGGGTGCGCGTCCTCCTCAGCTCGGCGATCTCCCCATCCTCCCCCACGAGCGCGGCCCTGAGATTGGTCGCGCCTATATCGATGGCGAGGACCCTCCTCACGGTGCACGGGTGCGCTATGCGGCTGAAATCTGTTTCGATCGCGCTCGGGATTGCGCGCTCCCCGCGCCCCCGCCCTGCTGATATTGGTAAGCGGCCTTCCAGTCCTCCACTATATCGTAGCCGTATATCACCTTCAGCTGCTCCCTCCCCTCCGGCGTCACGCGATCCGGGGACCACGGATGATCCCACACTACCTCGACGTTGACGCCCTTGGCCTCCTTGACCTTGTCCCACACGGTGGCCTCGGCCATGTAAGCTATGGTCGCCGAGACCGGGCAGCCTATGGCGGTCAGCATCATTTTTATGTCGACGTACCCCTCATCGTTCACGGATATCTCCTCGATGAGCCCCAGATCCCAGACGTTGACGGGGATCTCGGGATCGTAGACCTCCTTCAGCGCCTCTATCACCTTCCTCCTTATCTCCTCCTTCTGCTCCTGAGTAAGCCCCATCTCCTCACTGACGCTTCGCGCGGCGCTCATAATAACTTTCCTCGCGTTCCAGTGGTCGCCCGGATCTGCTCGCGCGGCGCACGGGATCGCCGGGGCCCCTCAGGTGAAGTCCGAGTGAAGCTTGCGCATGTCGGCCTCCGTGATGCCCTCGATCTTGGCGATCTCGTGCACCATGGCCTCCAGGGATAGCAGCGCCCTGAGCTCGAACGCGGAATCCGCGGGGTCCCTGGGCAGGTAGCTGCTCCTGAGCCCCCTTATCTTCTGCACCTTCCTCCCCGGCACGTTCACTACAACGTCGCTGTTGAGGCCCAGCGTGGAGTTCGGGTAGGATGTCAGCGATGCCACGTGAACGCCCTTGGACTTCGCCTTGGCGGCGAGCACCGCCGGCAGCTGCTCCCCGGATCCTGACACCACGAGCACCAGGTCGCCCGGCATGACGGCCACGCTGCCCTTATCCAGCCAGTAGTAGACCTCCCTAACCTCATCCGCCTTCGCGGCGTGGCGCATCCTGGTCACGAAGAACTTGGCCACCGTGCCCGAGAGCCCCTCACCTATGGCCACGAGCTTCCCCGGCCACGGGTTGCTCCTGCTGCGCGCCTTCGGCATGAGCGAGTACAGCGCGTCGAACTCCTCGCTCGATGGCACGTAGCTGGAGGCTAGGTTCACGAGCGCGCCGTAGTTCTCAGCTAGGCTCCCTCCGACCGCGAGCGTCCTTATGAACGCCAGCGAAACCAGCAGGCTTCTGAGCTCGAACAGCGTGCCCAGCGGCGTCAGCGGCGCGTATGTCTCCTTGCTGAGCAGGCGCTCGTAGTAGTCCTCGGGCTCGGACTTCGTCCTGCCCGGCAGGTATATCACGAGGTCGGCCAGGGACGCCGCGGGGCTCTCCGGGGCCGCGGTGAAGACCACTATCTTGGACCCCGCGTTCCTGGCGACCGTCAGCGTCTGCAGCGTGTACGTCGTGGTGCCGCTTCCGCTGAATCCTATCACCAGGTCGCTGTACTTCAACACGTAGGGCACGTCATCGGGACCATAGCTGCGCTCATACCCCAGGTTCCTCAGGAACCTCATGAAGGAATCGGCGACCTCCCCGGACCTGCCCGCGCCCACCGTTATTATCCTGCCCGCGCCCTCGATCAGCTCCCTCAGCCTGGAGACGGACTGCTCATCGGGCAGCTGTGTGGCCCCCAGGAGGGAGCATAGCTCACCGTACGATCTGCCTATGCCCTCCACGCTCTGCACGAGGCCGCGAGCAGTTTTAAAATCCTCCGCTGTACAGCGCCGCGCGAGCCGCTCGCGCGGCGCCCTGAGGCGCCACCGCAGGTGATTGAAGAACGACAAACCTCGCCCCCTCTGAGGGGTCGCCCCACCGTGCGAGCTGAGGTGAGAGGTTTCAAACCGGGCCTCGCTGGGGCGTTCAGCAGCCCGCGCAGGGGGCGGGTGACGCCCAGTCAACGATCCCAAGGATGCCGGGAAACGCCAATATCCTTGGGCCGCGCCGGGATCGCGCATGGAGAGGTTCGCGCTCCGGTACGGCTCGACCGTGGTCTACATGGGCGAGGGGGCTCTCAGCGGACTTCAGAGACATCTGGGGGCTCACAGGAGGATCCTGATCGTGAAGGGCAGGCGGAGCGCGGAGGAGAGCGGTGCCCTCAACGATGCCCTGGAGGTCGTGCAACGCCTGGGAATCTCCGCCGAGACGTATAGCGGGATATCCCCGAACCCGACGGACAGCATGGTGGATGGAATCGTCGAAGCTGTGCGCGCGCATGGCGCCGAGGCGATATTGGCGATAGGCGGCGGCAGCGTGATAGACTCCGCCAAGTTCGCGGCCGTCATCGCGTGCTCCGGGGGGAGGGCCGATGATTACCTGCTCGGGGGCAGGACCCCTTCCTGCGACATGCCGGTCTACGCGGTCAACCTGACGCACGGGACGGGGAGCGAGATAGACAGGTACTCGGTCGCCAACGTGGAGGGTAAGGGACTCAAGATAGGGCTGGAGACCACTTACCCGAGGGCCAGCGCCGACGATCCCCGGTACCTCAGGAGCCTGCCGGCCGACCAGACGATTTACACCGGCTTGGACGCGCTCTACCACGCGCTGGAGTCCTCCACGTCCACGGAGACCAACCGCATGACGCAGACGCTGGCTAGGGAAGCCGTCGAGCTGATAGCGCGCTGGCTGCCCGCGGCGCTGCGCAGCCCGGGCGACCTCGAGGCCAGGGGCAACCTGCTCTACGCGGCGGCAGTGGCGGGCATCGCAATCGATAACTCGGTCACGCACATAGTGCACCTGCTGGAGCACGTGCTCAGCGGCATCAATCCCCGGCTGCCTCACGGGGCGGGGCTCGCGATGCTGGGGCCGCGCTGCATCCGTTATACGTACGCGGCGCGGCCCATCGAGGGGGCGCTCGTGATGAGGGCGCTGGATCCCGGCCTCGAGCCGATCCCCGAGCACGCGGAAAGGGCGGAGGAGGCGCTCAGGAGGTTCCAGGAGTCCCTTGGCTTCGACGAGGGCCTGAGCGACTACGGGTTCTCGGAGGGCGAGCTCGAGGGCCTGAGGGCCAGGGCCATGGAGATCCTGAGGGGCGAGACGGGGCTCGTGCCCTTCGAGGTCACAGAAGAGATCGTCGGGGACATAATCTCCAGCGCGTTCCGCGGGCGAGGCGACTGCGCGGATGGATCCCGCGCGATTCGAATGCGAGCTGGCCCCGCCACCGGACGTCGCGGTATTATCTCGATCGTGTTGTTGAACTTCGGGTACATTATGTCCTCCCACCTGACGACGCCGGAGGCCACCGCCAGCTCCAACCTGGGCATGCGGCGGAGCACTGCCCTGATGGTCGCCTTCGTGACCTCGCACACGGATCTGTGGCCATCATCACCCCAGAGCCTCTCCATGAACGAGTAGAGGCAGCGACCGCCGCACTCCCTAAAGTACGGGCACCCGGAGCATTCCTCCGCTACGGGATAAGCGCGCCGCGAGAATCCGGACTCCAGGCTCCCCATCTCCGCCCAGCGCTCGGAGATAGCAATGGGACATGCCAGTATCCTGCCATCGGTCGACACCGCAATGGCCTCGGATCCGGCGCCGCAGGGCGGGTATGGGCCGCCCATCAGGTGCCTCTTAACTATCCCCTGGAAGGGCGCTATTCCGAGGACGCGGCCGCGCTCGATATTCGAGGACCATTCCTCGGCTAGGGACTCTATGCCCGGCAAATAGCTGCGGATGGACCACTCCTCGAAGTTCCAGCGGGGGCTCCAGATGACGCTTAGCTGCCAGTGCACGTGATCGAACAGGCCGAGCGAGAGCAGGTGGCGCACGTCGCGCGCGATGTCCGTGTCGCCGGTCACCGTCATCCTAGCTATCAGGTCACCTGAGTAGCCTATGGACCTCAGATACCCAGCCGCGTCGACGGCGCGCGCGTAGATCCCCCTGCCCCTGTGCGCATCGGTGAGCTCCTTCACACCATCGATGGATATCAATATCGCGTCGAACGACCTTAGCACCTCGCGGTCCACCTTCCTGACGAGCGTCCCGTTCGTCTGCAGCACGAGCCTCGAGGTGCCGCGGAGCTCCCTCACGACGCGCTCCAGGAAGGGCATGTTGAGCAGCGGCTCCCCGCCGTAGAAAGCCACTATGGGATCCGGATCCCCCCTTATCATCCTCAGGAGCTTCTCCAAGTCGTACATCGGCCTCGGAGGGACCAACGATGGATCGAACGAGCCGCCGCAGTAATCACACCTCAGGTTGCAGGAGCCAGTCGTGAGCACTATGTAGAGCATCTCGGTGACACCTCGCGCAGCGCGCGGCCGGCGCCGCGGAGCCCCTGCGAGGCCGCTGCACCAATGCTGGGGGCACGGGCCATCTCCCCGAGATATCCCTTGCCCCGAACCCCAGGGCTCCGTTACCTTAAGCCCACCCCCTACCCGAGCGAGAAGATCGGGCGTGGCCCGTCCAGCCAGAGGAGCATCACCGGGTCCCCGTCCTCGAACGCGAGGCCCCGCACGAACATGAACGCGACGGTCAGTTGAGCCCGCGCTCGAAGGCTCTCCTCGAGCACAGCGTGCGCTCGCCGGCCGGGAGGAGGCAGTCGAAAGTCCCAATCCCCCTCCTTGACATATCTGATCGTGCGCCCTATAGGGCTCCTAGGGGGAGATCGTAGGTGAAGCGCTGGCCCCGCCAACTCGCATGCGCTCGCCTCCATGTGTAGGCATTGCTCCTGCTCGCTAACTGCCCAATCACCTCTAGAGGGTCGAGAAATATTGCAAATAGCATAGTCGACTATGAGAAAAGGGATCTCTTGTTGGCCTGATGAGCTGGGAATCGTGATCGGGCAGGCTCTTCCCGATTCGGGCTTAAGGTAACGGAGCCCTCAGGCGCGCCGACATGTATTTAACCACGCGTAGTCACCTGGGTAATGTGTCCCGCGTCCGATTAGGCATAATACAGATGAGGAGGGTGGAGGATCTGGAGGAGGGACTCAGGAGGATCAGGGACTTAGCATCGACGCTGGGCAGGGTCGATCTGGCATCGTTGCCCGAGGCTTGGATCGCCAGACCCTTGGCGGCGGAGGAGGAGCGGAGGCTCATGGAGGAGGGGAAATCGATAGCCTCGGCTATGTATGGGGTGCTTGTGCTGGGCGGGTATTGGGCCCTGAGGAATGGGCGCCCACTCGCAGTGTCCAGGGCGCTCTCCGCTGGGGGCATGATCTCGGAGGCCTCGAAGAGGTTCCCATCCAACGCGGTGGGTGAGAGGGAGCATGTGGAGCCGGGGGAGGGTCCCTCGACGTTCGACTTCGGCGCGGGGAAGGCCGGGATCGTGATATGCGTGGACGCCATGTATCCGGAGCTGGTCCGCGGGCCGGCGCTCCAGGGAGCCCAGATAATAGTGAACCCGTCGTCCGTACCCTTCGACAGGATATACCTGTGGAGGGCGCTCTCCCAGGTGAGGGCTGCGGAGAACACGGTATTCTTCGCCATGGTGAACTTGGCTGAGGCCGGGTACAAGGACGGCAGGCCCGTGGAGGGCAACAGCCTGGTCGCATCCCCAGAGGGCAAGATCCTGCTAGAGCTGGGGAGGAAGGAGACGACGGAGGTCGTCGAGTTGGAGCTGGACGAGATAAATTCCAGGAGGGCGCGGTGGCCTTACCTGAACGACGTCCGCGGCTTTTACGAGGGCAGGAGGCCTTAACGGCGTGGATCAACTATAAAGCTCCGGAGAGGGGGCAGGGAGCGTGGCCGACGTGGATGCGCTCAGGGGGAGGCTGACCAAGATCCTCTGGGGGATCCGCGTCGCGCTGTGCGTGACCGGCAGCGCCGCCGCTTATCGGTCGATAGATCTCGCTAGGCTGCTGATCAGGCACGGCGCGGACGTGGTACCGGTCATGACGCCGGCCGCGGCGAGGCTAGTGGGACCGCAGCTGATGTGGTGGGCGACCGGCAACCGCCCGATCCTCGGGCTGACGGGAGAGATGGAGCACGTGAAGCTGGGGGGCGATGGGCCGGGCTCCGCGAATGTGGTGCTCGTGGCGCCGGCGACGGCCACCACAATCTCCAGGATAGCACGGGGTGACGCCTCGAACGCCGTCACGGCGCTCGTCAACGTGGCCATGGGCGCCGGCAAGCCGGTGGTCATCGCGCCGGCCATGCACGAGCAGATGTACAGGAATCCGGCGGTCTCGCGCGCGATGGAGGAGCTCAGGGCGATGGGCATCAGGATCGTGCCGCCATCGATGGAGGAGGGGAAGGCCAAGATCGCCCCGGACGAGGAGATAGTGGAGGCGGTCATATCATCGCTGAGGAGAAGGACCCTGGAGGGGAGGAGGTTCCTGGTGACTGCGGGGCCCACGTTGGAGCGCCTGGATCCCGTGAGGGTGATCACGAACAGGGGCAGCGGCAAGACGGGGGCGTACCTGGCGAGGGAGCTCCTGGCGAGGGGGGCTGAGGTGGCGATAGTGAGCGGCCCCACCGAGGTCAGCATGCCGAGGGGCGCGAGGGTCGTGCGCGTCGAGAGCACGGAGGAGATGGTGAGGGCCGTGGAGGGGCTCGCGGATGAGATGAGGCCCGATATGGCGATAGCGACCGCCTCCCCGGCGGACTTCCGGCCGGAGAGCGCCTTCGACCGCAAGATACCAACCGAGGAGGGAGCGCTCGAGGTCAGGCTGATCCCTACCCCGAAGGTGGTGGACGCCCTGGCGCCCAAGGCGCGCGTCTTCGCGTTCAGGGCGGTCTACGGGCTGCGGGGCGATGAGGAGCTGGCGGCGGAGGGCATGGATTACCTCAGGAGGCACCCGGGCGTCGTGGCCGTCGCAGTGAACGACGTGTCGGAGGAGGGCCTGGGATTTGGGAGCGAGTACAACAGGCTGGTCCTGGTGTCGAGGGGCCGCGTCGAGCCGCTGCCGCCGCTCCACAAGCGCGCACTGGCCGTGCACATCGTGGACTTCATAGAGGCCCTGATGGACGCCGGACCGCGCGGCAAATAAATCGGGAGCTCCGGCGATGGACACGTGAGGGTCCACGTGCGCGAGCTCGAGTACTCGAGCAGCAGGGATGTGGAGCTGATAGACGTGACGGAGGACGTCGAGCGCGTCGTGGAGGAATCCGGCGTCTCGGCCGGCATCTGCGTGATCTCGGTGCCCCACGCGACCGCTGCGCTCGTGGTGAACGAGAACGAGAAGGGGCTCATTGAGGACATGAAGGATAAGATATCGGAGATATTCCCTAAGGGACGCGGCTACGAGCACGACCGCATCGACGACAACGCGCACGCGCACCTCGCCTCGGCCTTCTTGGGGCCCTCCAAGGTCCTCCCCGTCCACGGGGGGAAGCTGGTCCGCGGAGCTTGGCAAAACATCTTTCTAGTGGAGCTCGACGGTCCGAGAAATGTGAGGCGGCTTGTCGTCGCGGTCCTCGGGGAGTAGATGCGCCAGCCTGGAGGACGTCAGGGCTTGGATGCCAGCGAGGGATCGGAGGAGGCGGCGTGCCCTCGTGGTGGGAGGGAGCTGGTCGTCCCACGGCGATCCGGCGCTGGCCGGCATCGCGGCGCTCTACGCGGGGGCTGGCGAGGTCTACGTGGCGGCGCCGAGCAGGATCGCGGATTCCATCAGGTGCGCATCGCCGGACCTCAGCGTGGTCCCCATGCCGGACCAGAAGCTGACCAGGGGCGCCGCCGCCTGGATAGCGAGGCATGTGAGGGGGGTAGATGCCGCCTACCTCGGGGCGGGCTTCCACGATGCCGGGGGCGCTTCCTATCTGGCGCTCGAGCTGGCGTCCGCCGGAGCCCGGCTCGTGCTGGGGTCGGAGGGAGCTGGCGCTGAGGTGCTCGCGCGCCTCTCAGGGGCTGGGAGGCGCTTCGTAGCGCTCTACGATGAGGAGGAGTTCGCCCGCGCCTTCGGCCCGGCTGCGCCCGGCGACGATGACCCCGCGGAGCCGGTGAGGAGGGCGGCCGCGGAGGTGGGAGGCGTAGTCGCGGTGCTCGGGCAGCTGATGGCCGCTTCGGACGGCGCCGCCGCGTTCTCGTGCCCGTCCGGGCCCTCCGCGTGGCCCGCGGGCTCCGTCTCCGTGATGGGCGGATTGCTCACGGGGCTCGTCGCCCTGGGCATGGACGATCTGAAGGCCGCGGCCGCGGCGGGGCTAGTGATGGGGCTGGCTCGGGATGCCGCCTCGAGCCGCATGGGGTTCCACTGGGGGGCCTCGGCGCTGCTCGACGAGCTGCCCGGCATATTGATGAGGTTCGACTACGCGAGGCCATGAGGGTTGGCCACGAGCCTGGGTGATAGGTGGGCGGAGGTCGTCGCGAGCATAGGCGCGCTCGCGGAGTACTACGAGCGCGGCAACCTGCTGCTCTCGCTCGGCACGATAAGGTACCTGAGGCGCAGGGCCGGGGGCGCCGTGGGCGGCTGCGGGAGCCTGATGGACCTGGGGGCCGGGCCCGGCTACATGGCCGAGGCCGCCGGCTGCGGGCGCTGCCGCCGGTGCGTGCTGGTCGACGCGCTCCCCGTGGGCCTCAGGAAGGCCGGGTGGTCACCCCTCATGGAGCGCGTCGTCGCGATGTACGAGTGGCTGCCCTTCAGGGACGAATCCTTCGGCTGCGCCACCGCTGGCTTCAGCCTCCGGGATTCCTGGAGCGCGGGCAGGGCGTTGCTCGAGATAAGGAGGTCCCTCAGGGCAGGGGGGCGGCTGGTGGTGCTCGACCTGGGCAAGCCGAGCGATCCCCTGAGGAGGCTCCTCGTGAGCCTCTACTGGGAGCTGGCCTCCACGCTCCTGAGCGCGCTGATGGGTCCCCTGGGGCCCCTGTACTCCAGGCTGAGGCTGACCTACCGCCGGCTGCCGCGCAACGAATTCCTGAGGCGCGCGCTGCGCTCGACGTTCGGGAAGGCCTCGCTGGAGGAGCTGCTCGGGGGAGGCGTGATAATAGCCGTGGCCACCAAGTCCGCGCCGGCGCGCCCTGGACGCCCGGGATTCCCTACCGGCGGCTCAGGGCCCAAATCTTAATTATCGAATGCGGCCCGCGGGATCGCGTGCCCGCGCCGGGGGTGAGGATAGGGCTCGAGGTGCACGTCCAGGTCCTGAGCCTCAGGACGAAGCTATTCTGCTCCTGCAGCTCCGACTACAGGGGGAAGCCGCCGAACACCAACGTGTGCCCCGTCTGCATGGGACTGCCGGGCACGCTGCCGGCGCTCAACGAGAGGATAGTGGAGGAGGCGCTGAAGGTGGCGCTGGCCCTGCGCTGCAGGGTGAACAGGATCTCGCGCTTCTGGAGGAAGAATTACTTCTACCCGGACCTCGCTAAGAACTATCAGATAAGCCAGTACGACAGGGCCGGCGGGGTTCCGTTCGCCCAGGACTGCTCCCTGAGGATAAGGGGGGGTAAAGATGTGCGCATAAGGAGAATCCACATGGAGGAGGACCCCGCCAGGATACATTACGAGGGGAGCATGCTCCAATCGCCCTACACGCTCGTGGACTACAATAGGCACGGCATAGCGCTCCTGGAGATAGTGACCGAGCCGGACATGGAGACCCCGGAGGAGGCGAGGGACTTCCTGGAGAGGCTCTCGGGCGTGCTGGAGTACCTCGGGATATATCGGCCGGACGTCGAGGGCGCCATGCGGTGCGACGTCAACGTGTCGATAGATGGCGGGAGCAGGGTGGAGGTGAAGAACGTCTCGGGGTTCGCGGACGTCGAGAGGGCGATCAGATTCGAGGTCGCGAGGCAGAGGAGCAGGAGGATGCGCGGACTGAGGATCGAGAGGGAGACCAGGCACTGGGACGAGGCCAGGAGGATAACGGTGAGCTTGAGGTCGAAGGAGGCCGAGGAGGAGTACAGGTACTTCCCCGAGCCGGACCTGCCTCCGATAATTGTGAAGGAGGAAGATCTAGCGAGGATCGCGTCGGAGCTTCCCAAGCTCCCCGAGGATCGCCTGCGCGATTACGTAGCCATGGGCCTGAGCCCGACGATCGCGGAGCCGATCGCGTACTCGCCGCGCCTCTCAGAAATCTTCGAGGGCTCGCTGAGGATGGGGGCCGATCCTCGCAATGCCGCGACGCTGATAGCGGTCGACCTGCTGGCATACGCTAACGAGCGCGGGTTAGAGGTGGCTGAGGTCAGCGTGGATCCGGGACTCGTGGCCGAGCTGTCGCGGCGCATGGTGGAGGGCCTGAGCCATAAGGACGCGAAGGACGTCCTAGTTTACGCCCTAGAGCGCAAGGTCCCCGTGGAGGAGGCGGTGAGAGCCCTGGGCATCGCAGCAACGCCGATCGAGGGCGACTTGGAGCGCAGGGTCAGGGAGATAATCGGGAGGAACCCGAGGGCGGTGGAGGACGCGAGGAGGAACCCGAGGGCGGTGGACTACCTGGTCGGCATGGTCCTTAAGGAGACGGGCAGGGGGGTCAGCGCCAGGGCCGTGGCGGACATCATCAGGAGGATGCTGGAGGAACAGCCCGCCGCGCGATAAAACGACGAACCTCGCCCCTTCTGGGGGCGAGGTTCGTCCCACCCCGTGGGCCGGAGCGGAAGGCCTTCAAGCAGGGCCCTGTCAGAGCGCTCAGTGGCGCCCGTCAAGGGGGCGTAACCGACGAGACCCCGCCCCGGGATCCCAGGGAACCCTCGCCCTTCAGGGCGGGATGGGGGTCAGATCGAAGAGCATACTATTATACTTCTATGGTATAATAGTAGCATAGGCGGTTCAGTGATATGTGGTGGAACCTGAGGACTGTTGAGGTCAGGAAGAGGAGGGTGAAGAGCGTCCTCCACGAATATTACGATGTGGAGGACTCCAAGGGAGGGCTCACGGTGAATCCATACGTCGGATGCTCCCATAGGTGCGTGTACTGCTATGCGACCTTCGAGTGGTGGAGGGACTTCCACGACGTGGTGGAGGCGAAGGTGAACGCGCCGGAGGTGCTCTCGGAGGAGCTCGCCAGGTGGAGGGGAAGCAGGATCGAGCCGGTGTTCCTCTCGACGGCGACCGACCCGTATCAGCCGCACGAGGGCGCCCTGAGGATCACCCGGAGGATAGTGGAGGTGTTGCAGTCGAAGGGGGTCCCCTACTACATCTACACGAAGTCCGCCACGATCGTCAGGGACCTGGAGCTCCACGCTAGGTACAAGGACCGCTGCGTCGTGGTCTGGAGCCTCACGACCGTGGACGAGGGGCTCAAGAGGGCGCTCGAGCCCGGCGCGTCCAGCGCCAGGGGCGTGTTCGCAGCTATGAGGCGCTTCGCGAGCGCCGGCGTGACGGTCGGGGTGACAGTGGATCCCATAATACCGGGGCTCACCGACGGAAGGGAGAACTTGGAGGCTGTGCTGGCCGGCTCGCGGGCTAATGGCGCGTCGTTCGCCTACAGCGGCGTCCTGAGGCTGCGCGAGGACGTATGGGAGCGCCTGGGAAGCCTCCTGAGGTCCATGGGGAAGCACGAGGTCGTGGAGCTCATAGAGCGCATGTACTTCTCGGAGGGGCGCAGGCTGGGGCCCTACCGGATCCCCCCGAGGTCTTACAGCGAGCGCGTCTCATCGCTCGTCAGGGAAATAGCGGAGTCCTTGGGGATGCGCTACGGGATACCCGTCGGTGAGGGGGACCTCTTGTCGCCCGTTGAGAGGTGGAAGGATGCCAAGATCACTTGGTACTTGGAGGGCGGCGAGGAGCATCGGGGGGAGGCGATCGGGGCGGGCCCTCCGAGCGCCTCCTCGAGCCTCGCGGACATCGCGAGCAGGGATCCCTCGTCCATGCTACGGCCCATGAGCTGAATTCCCACCGGCAGGCCGGCAGCCCTGCCCACGGGCACCGAGATAGCGGGCAGGCCGGCCAGGCTGGCCGGCACGGTCTCGACGTCCATCATGTACATTGAGAGCGGGTCAGCGGTCCTCTCCCCCAGCCTGGGGGGCAGCACGGGCATCGTCGGCGATAACAGGAGGGAGTACCTCTTGAGCGCGAGGGAGAGCTCGTCAGTTACGAGCCTCCTGACCTTGAGAGCCTTCAGGTATAACTCCTCGTAGAACCCGGCCGACAGGACGTAGGTGCCCAGCATTATCCTGATCTTGACCTCGCGGCCGAACCCCTCCCCCCTCACCTTAGCGAAGTAGGAGCGCCAGTCGCCGGATTGCTGCGGCGAGAGGCCGTATCTGAGCCCGTCGTACCTCGCCAGGTTGCTGCTGGCCTCTGCGCTCGCTATGACGTAGTATGAGGCGAGGGCCTCGTCGAGCCACCTCAGGCTGACCTCCTCCACGTCGACGCCGAGGCCTGAGATGGTGTCGACCGCCCTCCAGAACTCCCTCTGGACATGATCGTCGACCCCGGGGCCGACCATCTCCTTCACCACGGCCACCTTCCAGCCGGATACGTCGCGCTCCAGCGCTCCCATGTAGTCCTGAAGGGGGGCCGGGCTCGACGTGGAGTCCATGGGATCGCGGCCGGCCACTATCGATAGGATGATTGCCAGGTCCCTCGTGCTCCTGGCAATGGGCCCTATTTGATCCATGCTGCTGGCGTACGCTATCAGGCCGTAGCGGCTCACCCTGCCGTAGCTGGGCCTCAGTCCGAACGTGCCCGTGAAGCTGGCAGGGCACCTGACGCTCCCGCCGGTGTCCGCGCCCAGCGCGGCTGGGGCCAGCCCGGCCGCGACGGCGGCCGCGCTGCCGCTGCTGCTGCCCCCGGGGACCCTGGACGCGTCCCATGGATTCCTAGTGGGGCCGAAGGCGCTGTTCTCGCCGGTGCTCCCCATCGAGAACTCGTCCATGTTGGTCTTGCCCAGCACCACGGCGCCGGCCGACCTAAGCCTGGCGACGGCGGTCGCATCGTACGGCGGCACGTATCCCCTGAGGATCCTCGAGCCCGCCGTCGTCTCGAGCCCGCGCGTGCTTATGCTGTCCTTCACCGCCACGGGCACGCCGTGCAGCGGCCCGACGCCGGCCAGGGAGCGGGCTTGCTCAGGCGCCGCATCGTTCAGCGCTATGAAGGAGTTGAGGGAGGGATCCATCGACCTTATCCTTTCCAGCAGGTGATGCGCCAGCTCCTCCGAGTACCTCGGATCCGACTCCGCCTCGCGCACGGCCTCCCAGAGGGTGGGGATCCTCATCCCGCGCGGCACCCGCTGCTCAAGCCATCTTGGGCCCCCTCACGTAGCGATCCTTCCTCCTGGGGACTACGCGCAGGACCTCGTCCGGATCGTGGCTCTCGGGGACGTCCGGCCTGTAGCCAGCTTCGGCCTCGCCGGCCGCGTACATCGGCTCGACGCCCGACAGGTCCAGCGACCTGAGCTTCCCCAGGTACTCCAATATCTTGGAGAGGCGGCGGCGGACCTCGGCCTCCTCGTCCGCGGATAGCTCGAGCATGGCGAGCCGCTTCAGGTGATCCAGGTCCAAGCTCATGGCGTCAGCCTCCTGATGTCCCTGGGATAGGCCACCACCTCCCTTATATTCTCCTGCCCCGTCAGGACCATCACGAAGCGGTCGAGCCCCATTCCGAAGCCCGCGTGGGGCGGCATCCCGTAGTCGAACACCCTCAGGTGGTACTCGAAGTCGCGCGGCTTGAGGCCCTTCTCCCTCAGCCTCCTCACGAGGGCGGATCTCCTGTGGATCCTCGTGCCGCCGCTGGAGAGCTCCAGGTCACCATGCATCAGGTCGAAGCTCTCCGAGAGCTCGGGCCTCCTGGACTTCGGCTTTATGTAGAATGGCTTGAGCTTAGTGGGCCAATCCGTTATGAAGTAGTAGCCCCCGATCATCCTGCCGAGCTCCTTCAGGTCCTCCGTGCTCAGGTCGTCGCCGAACTCCTTCTCCACGCCGGCATCCCTCAGCATGGAGAGGCACCGCTCGTACGTGAGCCTGGGAAATGGCCTGGAGGGCAGCTCCGGCTCGCGCCCCAGGACCGCGAATTCCTCGCGCGCCCTCCTGGAGAGCTCCCTCGAGACGCGGACGATCATCTCCTCAAGCAGCTTCATCACATCGCCGTAATCGGCGAATGCCATCTCGACGTCCACGCTGATGGCCTCGCTCAGGTGGCGGAGGGTCCTGGATGGCTCCGCCCTGAATATCGGGCCTATCTCGAAGACTCCGTCGAACGCCATGGTGAGCTGCTCCTTGTAGAGCTGGGGGCTCTGCGCCAGGAACGCCTCCCTGTCGAAGTAGAGGACGGGGAAGAGATCGGCGCCGCCCTCCGTCGCGGTCGCTATTATCTTCGGCGTTTGGACCTCCATCAGCCCCCGGGAGTCCAGGAACCTCCTTATCGCCTGGAGCGCCGCGTGCCTCACGCGGAATATGGCCCTGGCCTTAGCCCTCCTGAGGTCAACCGCCCTGATGTCCAGCCTCTTGTCTATGCTGGGCAGGCTTCCGCCGTAGACGCTGAAGGGGGGCTGCTTCCTGGCCCTCGAGACGACGCTGATCCTGCTCGGCACCACCTCAAGCCCCCCGGGCGCCCTGGGATCCCTCCTTACCATGCCCCTGACCACCACCGAGGAGTGCTCGGGCACCCTGCGGAGCAGCTCCAAGAGGCCCTCGGGCGATTCGCCCCTCTTGGCGGTCACCTGCACCTCCCCCCAACCATCCCTCAGGATCAGGAAGCTTATGGAGCCCTGATCCCTGACGCTGGATACCCAGCCGGCGATCCTGACGCGCTGCCCGTCCCTGAGGCGGCCCAGATCCGAGGTCCTGTGAGTTCTGAGCATGCGACACAGCGGAGCCGGCGGGCGTGCACATAACGTTTCCGGCTCGCCCATAAGCGGAGAGCAGCCCCTCGAGTATGAGCCTCGAGCGGGCGTCGAGCGAGCCCCCGCGGCGCGCCATCTCGCTGAAGTTGGCCAGCTCCTGCGGGGTCACGTGCGCGCGGGAGACGAGCTCCCCGTACGCCTCGTCCACGGTAGCGCCGGCTGCCGCCAGCTCCCGAATGATAGCGGCTATCGTCTCGTAGAGCTCCCACGGGTAAATGATCCAGGCATCGGTGCGCGACACGTAGTAATCCGGGATCACCTTGGACCAGGGCTTCAGATGGAGCGTCGCTGTGCGCACGGAGGACGCGCCGCGCGAGAGCAATAGTTCCCTGACCACCGCTAGGCTGTCGCCGTAATCGGCGACGTCGTCCACGAGCAGGACGTTCATCCCGGCGACGTCCACCTCGCCCGAGATCCTGACGCTCCCAGCGGTCCCGATCCCCGAGTAACGCTCCACCGGTATTAGCCAGTATGGCGCGCGCACGCCCTCAGCCGCGAAGAAGTCCTGAAGCGACCTCAGGACGAACATCCCTCCCCTGCCGATGCCGACGTTGACGTCGGGCAGCCACCCTGAGGATCTTATGCGGCGGTAGAGCGCCAGCGAGAGGTCGCGGGCCTCCTCGTAGCTGAGCTTTATGTAGGTGCGGGCCACGGATTTCCAAATCGCGGCGGAGCCGGGCTATTAACTTAACACTGAATAGCAGGACGCTTTGATCCAAGCCAACCTCGCACCAGAAGCGGGGATAGGGCGCGCGCCTTCTGGCAGGCCGAAACCTCTCGGGGCCTCTTCCGCCGGAGCTCCGGGGAACCACGGGCATGAGGCGCTGCCCCGAGCCGCCACGGGCTTTCGATTTCCGTGTGTAAGGACCCCGTGCCGTTGGGCCCGACGGCCGCCCATGAGCCAACTCCGATAGCATGTGAGGAGCGGGCGAGGTGGAGGTCCCTAGGTGCTAGGCTAGGAATGATCATAATAAATTATCTTAGGAATAGACATCTAGGGACGGACGGAAGCAACCTTTTTAGAGCCGGGCCCGTTCGCGCGCGTGTATGCCTGGAGTGGTCGTGGTGGGTCTCCAGTGGGGGGATGAGGGCAAGGGAAGGGTCGTGGACCTCATGGCGCCCGGCTTCGATGCGGTCGTGAGGTTCCAGGGCGGATCCAACGCCGGACACACCGTGGTCGTGGGGGGACAGAAGCGGGTCTTCCACCTGGTCCCGTCGGGCGTGCTGCAGGGGAGGCTGGGAATAATAGGCAATGGCGTGGTGGTGGATCCGGAGGTGCTGCTGGAGGAGCTGAGGTCGCTGGAGAGCGCCGGCATAGAGCCCAAGGTGCTCCTGAGCGATAAGGCCCACGTGACCACGGAGCTCCACAGGCTGCAGGATGAGGCCGAGGAGATGAGGAGGGGGAATAGGGCCCTCGGCACGACCAGGAGGGGAATAGGGCCCACGTACGCCGATAAGGCGGCCAGGGTCGGCATAAGGGTCGGGGACCTGCTCAGGGGGGAGGTGCTCAGGGATAAGCTGAGGGACCTCTATGGCTCCAAGGAGTGGATCGGGCACATCATCGGCAGGCTCCCGCCGTTCGAGAGCTTATACTCGGACCTGCTGCGCTACGGCGAGGAGCTGAGGAGGTACATAGGGAGGACCGAGTACGTGCTCAACCGCATGCTGTCGAGCGGGTCCAGGGTGCTCTTCGAGGGCGCGCAGGGGAGCCTGCTGGACGTGGACCATGGGACTTATCCCTACACGACCTCGTCCAACACCGTGGCCGCCGCGGCGGCCATAGGGAGCGGCGTCCCGCCGACCGCCATCACGGAGGTCGTGGGCGTGGCCAAGGCGTACACCACCAGGGTGGGCGGGGGGCCGTTCCCCACGGAGGATCGCGGGGAGGCGGGGGAGGCGCTCAGGAGCCTGGGGAACGAGTATGGCGCCACCACCGGGAGGCCCCGCAGGTGCGGATGGTTCGACGCTGTGGCCGCCAGGTACTCCGCCATGGTGAACGGCGCCAGCTCCCTGGTCATAACGAAGCTGGACGTCCTGGGGCAGCTGAACCGCGTCAAGCTGGGGGTGGCCTACCGCATAGATGGGTCAACGACCGACGAGTTCCCGTCAACCGTTGAGGAGCTCGAGGAGGCGGAGCCCGTCTACGAGGAGTTCGATGGATGGCGCGACGCGGGCGCCGAGATCTGGAGGCGCGCCAGGGTGGAGGGCGAGTCGGCGCTGCCTAGATCCCTGCGGGATTATCTGCGCAGGATCGAGGAGGTCGTGGGTGCCAGCGTGCGCGGGCTCTCATACGGCCCATCGAGGGAGGAGTACCTGGAGGTTGGTCGGCGAGCGGGAGCCCCTGTCGCCGCTGGACGGCAGGTATCGCGGCCTGGTGGAGGGCTTAGCGAACGACTTCTCCGAGGCCAGGCTGCACGAGCTGCGCGCCAGGGTAGAGGTGAGGTACCTGGAGGCGCTCGTGGGGAGGCTCGCCGAGGAGGGGCTCGAGGCCCCGCTGACCGAGGATGAGAGGTCCGCGCTCGAGGCGCTGGCCAGCCTGTCCGCCGAGGAAGTTGAAGAGATCAGGAGCTTGGAGGGCAGGACCAGGCACGATGTGGTCGCGGTAGTCGAGTTCCTGAGGTCCAGGGTGCCCGGCAGGCTCAGGAGGTACGTCCACCTGGGGCTCACGAGCGAGGACGACAACAACCTGGCATACTCGGCAATGCTGGAGGTGCTGGTCAAGGAGCACTTCGCCAAGGAGGTCGCCAGGACCGCGCTGAAGCTGTCTGAGATATCTAAACGCGAGGCGTGCAGCGCGATCCTGGGGAGGACGCATGGCCAGCCCGCAGTCCCCACGACCCTGGGGAGGGAGCTGGGGGTCCACGCGGTGAGGCTGGCCAGGCTCGCGGATACGCTGGTGTCGTACCGGCCGCGCGGCAAGCTGGGCGGGGCCGTCGGCACGCTGGCGGCTCTGAGGCTGGCGTACCCTTCGATCGACTGGCGCCGCTTCGCGAGGGAATTCGTGGAGTCGCTGGGCTTCGAGTATGATGAGGCCGTCAAGCAGGTGCTCCCGCACGACAGGGAGAGCATAGTGCTCTACGAATCGGCGGCCGCGTGCAACGCCGCGGTTGACATGGCCGTAGACGTCTGGCTGTACCTGACTCTGGGATATCTCAGGCTGGAGAGGTTCGATGAGCGGCAGGTGGGCTCCTCGACGATGCCCCAGAAGGTGAATCCTGTGGACTTGGAGGGCGGCGAGGGCATGTTGAGGATGGCGAGCAGGGAGCTGGAGGCGATGGCCGGCAGGCTGCAGGAATCCAGGCTGCAGAGGGACATCTCCGATTCCTCCGTCAAGAGGCTCTACGGCGAGGTCTACGGCCTCGCAGTGGCTGGCCTCAGGAGGATAGAGGGCGCGCTCGACCGGCTGCGCTACGAGCGCGAATCCGCGCTGGAGGATCTCAACAGGCACTGGGAGGTGCTCGGCGAGGCGCTGCAGGTGATCCTCAGGTCCAGGGGCGATGAGGAGGGCTATGAGAGGGTCAGGAGGATGCTGCAGGGCACCGTGATGGGCGAGGAGGGCTTCGCTGCGGCCTTGCGCGAGCTGCACATAGATGCGCTGCCGCTGCGCCCGGAGGCCTACCTGGGCTACGCGTGCGAGCAGGCGGCGCACTTCTCGGAGGAGGCTGAGCGCCTCGCGAGGGAGGTCCTCAGCTCGAGGCCCCTCAATTCGCTCGCGAAACGATTTTAAGCGGGAGGCCTGGAACGGGCCCAGCTTGAGCAAGGCCGCCAAGAAGCAGGAGAAGGGCAAGCAGCCCGGAAAGGAGAAGGCCGCGGGCAATGAGAGGGCCGAGGCCCTGGCCATGGAGGATCCGGCGCGCATCGTGGAGAGGCTGAGGCCGCTCAAGGCCCTGACCGTCTACTCGGTCGCGCAGGCCCTGGGGATCAAGGGGAGCGCCGCGAACTCCCTCCTGAGGAGGCTGGTCGAGTCGGGCGTCGCCATCAAGGTGGGCGGCTACAGCGGCCACTACGTCTACGCTCTGAAGGAGGGGTCCTCTACCCAGTCCTGACCATAAGCTCCAGGCGCGCCCCCCTCCTGATGGACCTCAGGCCCTCCAGCCCCTGAAGCACTGAGCCGAGCGGCACGAGCGGCATGCGCGATTCGGCGTCAGATAGGAATACCCAGAGGCTGCCATCGGCCGGATTTATCGCGACCTCGCCCGCTTTGAACTTGAGCCGGGACTTCGCAGCCCCGACCTTGAGGCGCGTCACGATCCCCACGGAATCCTCCCTGATCAGGGCGTTCCCCGACACGCGACGGATCCTCTCAAGCTCCCAGACAGCGGCCGGGGCCACCGCCCTCCTCAGGACCCCCTCTGCGATCTCCGACCCGTCGACGATAAGCTTAAAGGAGGGGTCCATAGCAATTCGATGCGAGGGGTGAGCTATTAAAGGAATGCTCGAAGGACCAAGTGCGGTCCTGAGAAGGCCTCTCGCGGAAAATCTCCTCTTCCGGCTCCCCGCGGACGTCCTGATCAACCTGTCGGAAACCTATGGAACCCCATACTTCCTGATAGACGAGGCGACGCTCAGGAGGAACGCGAGGGATCTGAGGGCCGCCTACTCCGATTACTCGGGTAAGGTCTCCGTGGCCTACTCCGTGAAGGCCAACTTCCTCCCCAGGATACTGCGCACCTTCTGGGGCGAGGGCCTGCTGTTCGACGTCGCGACGCTCGAGGAGCTCTACTTCCTCGAGAGATCGATCGGGAGCGTCGAGCGCTCAATATACACGAGCACCACCCAGACCTACAGGGAGTTCTCCCGCGCGATCGATATGGGCGTCAGGCGCTTCGTGGTGGGATCGTCGAACGGCCTGCGTAACTTGGCTAGGGCGGCGGAGGATCGCGGCGTGAAGGTGGAGTTCCTCCTCAGGATAAACCCGGAGCTCGTTCCCCCCACGGATGAGCGCTTCTACAAGATGGGGAAGTTCGGGGTGCCGATAGTGGACGAGGACGGGGAGGACGCCGTGGCGCTGATCGAGGCGGCCTCGGAGCTGAAGTGGCCAAGGCTGACCGGGTTCCACTTCCACGTGGGCACCCAGGTGACCAGCCCCAGCAAGTTCGTCAGGGCGCTGGATCGCTTGGAGGAGCTGATAGCGATAGCCCGCGCCGAGGGCAGGGACCTCGAAGTGGAGGTCCTCGACATAGGCGGCGGAATGCCGGTCATCTACACGCAGGGCGACCCGGGCCTAGAGGACATCGCGCCTAGGATAATTGAGAGGCTCAACTCGCTGGCAGATCGCCTGGGGTCGCCGCCGGATCTCGTGATAGAGAGCGGCAGGTTCCTCGTGGCCGAGGCTGGCGTCCTCGCCTCCAGGATAGTCAACATCAAGCGGTACGCGGGCCTCAAGTACGCGTTCCTCGACACGGGCTATCACAACCTGCTGGACGCGGCCTTCGTGAGACAGGTGTACCCGATCAGGGTGGTACCTGAGGACGGCCACGCGGAAGAGCGCGTGGTGCTCGCGGGCATGCTCTGCGACTCCGATGACGTGTTCCCCATCGGCAACGGCGTGCTACGCGGAGCCAGCCTGGGGAAGCTCGTGGTGTTCGGCAATGCAGGCGCGTACAGCACGGTCTTTAACATGCCCTTCCACGCGCAGCCCAAGCCGCCAGTCCTCTTCAGGGATCTGAACGGTAACGTGAGCGTGGCCAGGCCCAGGGAGAGCCTGAAGGAGCTCTACGAGGAGGAGGGCGGCCTGAACTAAGCCGCCGAGACTCCCGCGAATCCCTTCCTCGATTTCCCCCTGCACGCCTCAGGATGGATCGCGCGGGGTCTAGGGGGCCCGGCGTATGCCGTAGCGCTTTATCTCCTCGAAGCCGTAGGCGCCCTTGCTCTTATTCTTCCACCTGATGAGCAAGTACGGCTTGCCCTGGATGTCTATGATGTCCTCGACGACCCCGAGGACGCCGAGGTCCGTGATCACCTTATCGCCCACGGTGAATCCATGCGCGCTCCTGAGCTCCTGCCCTCCCTCCTTCGAGGACACGTCAGCCGCTGCGATCGAGCTCTATTTTAAGGTTAGTCCGGGCGTCGACGGGACAGGTATCTCTTGATCAGCGGTAGCACGGAGGGCCCCTCGAGCGTCCCGAGGCGACCGCGCGCGGCCTCCGATTCCGTGAACCTCCTGCTGCCGTCGCTCTCCACGGATCCTCCGGATATCAGCAGGGGCACTGGGTCATCGCTGTGCGACTTCAGCTGGCACGGGGTGGCGTGGTCGGCGGAGACCGCCACCACGGCCTCCTCCAGGTCCAATCCGTCCAGCAGGGGGGCGAAGAACTTGGAGTCGATCATCTCTATGGATCTCATCTTGACCTCGGGCAGGCCGTCGTGCCCCGGCTCGTCCGGTCCCTTGAGGTGCACGTACACGCCATCATATGACTTCAGAAGCTCGAGCACCTTTGAGGCCTTCCAGCCGTAGTTGAAGGTCTCGGGGCTCTGTTCCACGTGGATCCCTACTATCTTCGACACCCCCACCTCGACCGGCATGTCGGCGATCGCGGAGAACTCCATTCCGTGCAGATCCCTCATCTTGGGGAGCGCGGGCAGCCTGGATCCGGCGTCCCTCATTAGTATGGCGTTGGCCGGCAGCCTGCCGCCCCTCGAGCGCGCAGCGTTCACCGGATGGTCCCTCAGCACGCGGAGAGCCGCCTCGGTCACCTCGTTTACCAGCTGCGCGGAGAGCTCAGCCTCGCGGCTTCCATCGAGCGGGACGGACCTCTCCACGCGCAGCCCCCCCGAGGCCTGGGCGGCGACGCCCATGCCGCCCACCTTCCTGTAGGCTGGATCGGTGTTTGTGATGTTGGAGGAGAGCCGCACGCCCGGGACCCTTATGCGGACGACGAGCCTGTGGCCCACCGTGTGCCTGAACACGACCTCGGCCGGGGGCCTCAGCCTGACGCGCTCGTTGAGCGCGGCGGTCAGCTCCTTGGCCTCCGAGTCGCTGAGGTCCCTGCCCGCCCTCCTGTCCACTATGCTGAGATCGTCGCCCACCGTCGCGAAGTTCGCCCTGAGGGCGAGGTCGCCGTCCCTGAAGTCCAGGCCAGCCCCGATCGCCTCGATCACGCCCCTGCCGGGGTACTCCTCGCCCAACCTGTAGCCCAGCATGTGGAAGACAGCTACGTCCGACTCCGGCGCGATGCCCCGTCCGACCGTGTACACCAGCCCGGTGGATCCCCTGGAGGCCAGCGAGTCCAGGTTGGGGGTCGCGGCCGCCTCGAGGGGCGTTTTCATGCCCAGCTTGGGATCCGGCCTGTCGCCGACTCCGTCCAGCAGGACGTAGACGAGCTTCCTCACGCATTAGCGGGGCCTGGGGGTGCGATTTAACGGCTTTGCGGCGGCTGGGAGGGACCGCGCATTTGCAAAATCGTCTGCAAGCGAAAACGGGCCGCCGGAGCGCAACGATTTATTATGAGGAGGTCCGGGGAAGGGACCCGCTTGAGCGAGCTCCGCAGGGACTACCTTGAGGACCACGTGACGCTCGTCGCGCGCGCCCGCGCGCAGCCCCGCGAGAGGTGCCCCTATTGCCGCGGATCCGAGGACCTCGTGGCTCCTGCGCCCATGGTCTTCAGGATGAAGGGCGATGGCCCGCTCACGAGGCTCAAGGAGAGCGAGGATGAGCGCGTGAGCGATTGGGATCTGAAGGTCCTGCCCTACGACTCGCCCCTGCTGACGGACGAGCCGCAGAGCCCGAGGGAGCTCGCGGTGCCCTTCAGGAGGTCGGACCCCGGATCGGGAGTCCACTACGTGATAGTGCCGACTCCCGAGCACGGGGTCGCGCTCTCCCAGGTGGGGCTCGACCGCATGTCGCTGGTGGTGCTGGCCATTCAGGAGCTGGGGAAGGAGCTGTACCAGAGGAGGGGCGTGAACTACGTCGCCGTGTACTACGAGGAGAGGCGGGACTTCGACGGGCACTCGCTAGTGCACGTGCTGGGCCTCCCGGAGGTGCCGCCGGCCGTCGAGAGGGAGTACGACGCCTACAGGAGATACCTGAAGGAGCTGGGGACGTGCCCGCTCTGCGCGATCGCGGACACCGAGAGGAGCGGGCCGCGCGAGCTGCTCTCCGACGAGGAGTATATATCGCTGTTCCCCTGGGCGCCCACCAGCCCCTATGAGGCATGGGTGCTCCCGCGCAGCCACCGCAACAGGTTCTACCGCCTCACGATGCCCAGCATAACGTCGCTCGCCGGAATACTCCTGTCCACCATGAGGGCAATGGCGCAGGCCGCGCGCGACTACTACATGGTCTTCTACACGGGCTCGCTCAAGAGGAGCAGCATGAACTTCCACTGGAGCGCCAGGCTCTACGGTGGCACCGATCCCTTCCAGGGGACATCGCTGGGATACGGGATTTCTGTGGTGAGCGAGCCGCCGGAGGACCGCGCGAGGGCTCTGGCGAAGCACGCCAGGAGGGCGCTGGCCGAGATCCTGATGGGCGACAGGGGCGGCAGCGCATGATCGGCGAGGAGAGGGTCGAGGACTTTCAGGTCGGGCCGGCGGACGTGCCGGCGACGATCGCGTCGAAGATGCTCAAGGCCGGCGGCTTCGCGGGGCGCAGCTTCGCCGAGGCCGCCCAGGCGATGGCCGAGATGTGGTCGGATCCTGACGCGAGGATAATGCTGTCGTTCCCGGCCGCGCTGATGGCCACGGGAGTGCGCGGCGTCCTGGTCCAGATGGTGAGGGACAGGCTGGTCGACCTGGTCGTGACCACGTGCGGGACGCTTGACCACGACATAGCGCGCACCCTCGGGAGCTATTACAGGGGGGACTTCAACCTGGACGACGAGGAGGTCAAGAGGAGGGGTTACCACAGGCTGGGCAGCGTCCTGGTCCCCACGTCCGATTACGGCGAGCTGGTCGAGGAGAAGATGCAGCAGATCCTCGAGGACATGTACGCGGGCGGCGCGAGGAGCATTTCGACGGTGGAGCTCTCCTGGGAGATAGGCAAGCGCCTGAACGACGAGTCGTCGCTGCTGTACTGGGCGCACCTGAACAGGATACCAGTGGTGGTGCCGGGGCCGATGGACGGGGCCGTCGGGCTTCAGCTCTGGATGTTCAACCAGAGGAGGAGGGACTTCCAGCTGGACCTTATGCGCGACGAGCAGCTAATGTCGGACTTCGTGTTCGAGAGCAGGAGGCTGGGGGGCATAATATTGGGCGGGGGCATCTCCAAGCACCACCTGATATGGTGGGCCCAGTTCAAGGAGGGGCTCGACTACGCAGTCTACGTGACGACCGCCGTCGAGTATGATGGTAGCCTGAGCGGGGCGCCCGTGAGGGAGGCGATCTCATGGGGCAAGGTGAAGCCGAGGGCCAGGAAGTCGACCGTGTACGGCGATGCCAGCCTAGTCCTCCCGTTCCTCGTGTCCGCCGCCCTCGGGCTCTCCGGGGGGCGCCGCGGCAAGGGCCAGCAGGATCGCGGCGGCGATCAGCACCAGGCTTAGGAGGGCCGCCAGCTCGGCCATCCGAAGCCCCTGGGGGCCGGCGCCGTATATTATGGGCAGTGGACCTATCAGGATCACGCCGCCGTAGGAGGTCCCGGCGGGGGCCGGGGAGGCCGCCGCGGAGAGCAGGAGCGCCGCGGAACCGGCCAGTATGAGCGAGAACCCGGCCAGTATGAGCGCAACATGGAGCCTCATGGGGCGAGCGCCCCCAGGAGGAGGAATGCCGCCAGCAGGGCGGCCGCGATCGCCAGGGCCACCAGGAGGAGCCTGCGATCGTTACCCACGGCCACTGGGACAGGCCCTATGAGGACTACCGCTGCCCCCTTGGCATTCCCGCGCCCGGCCCCGACCATTATCCCCGCTGCGATGAGCAGGATCCCGACGAGAACCATCACGATGCCCAGCTCGGCCAGGGACACCGACACGCCCTGAGGGGACCCCGGCGCGATTAAAACGTAGCGCAGGGCGCCCGAGGACCGGCCCGAGCGCGCCCATCGGATCCGATCCGCGGCCCGCTCAGCGCTTGGGGGGCATTGGGAGGAACGCCGAGAGGCCCCCTCCCTCCTCCCCCTCCTCTTTCTTCCTCGAGTAAGCCAGCAGGCTGACCTTCGACGCCACCCTCCTAGCTATATCCATCAGCGCCTTGGCGGCCGGCGAGTCCTGGAAGTCGACTAAGAGCTCGCCGTTGTCCTCCGCCTCGCGCAGCCTGGGATCTATCGGTATGGAGCCGAGGAAGGGCACCTGCATGTGCCTCGCGACGGTCTCCACGGAGCCCTTGCCGAACACGTCTATTTCCCTCCCGCAGTGCGGGCACACCAAGTAGCTCATGTTCTCCACGATGCCTATTATGGGGACCTCGAGCTTGCGGAACATCGTGAGGGTCTTCAGTGCGACCTCGAGGGATGCCCTCTGGGGCGTCGTAACTATTATAGCGCCGGTCAGCTTCAGGTTCTGCGCCACCGTGAGCGGCGCGTCGCCCGTGCCGGGCGGCAGGTCCACTATCATGTAGTCGAGCTCCCCCCAGTCCACGTTCGCGATGAACTCCTGTATCGCCTTGGTCACCAGCGCGCCCCTCCATATTATGGGGGTTCCGGGCGGCACGAGCAGCCCGACCGACATCACCTTTATGCCGGCGACCTCCGTCGGCTTCAGCAGGTTCTCGCCTGCCACCTCGGGCGGCGTGTTGGCGCCTATCATGAGGGGCACGCTTGCGCCGTAGATGTCAGCATCCAGCAGGCCGACCCTAGCCCCCGTCATCGCGAGCGCGACCGCCAAGTTCACGGCGACCGTCGACTTGCCGACCCCGCCCTTCCCGCTCCCGACCGCTATTATGTTCCTTATCTTGTGCGTCGCGAGGTTATCCGCGGGGGTCGTCCTGGGCACGTCGTACACGACGTTCACCTGGACGCGGGAAGCGCCCATGGCCTCCAGGACCTCCTTGGACTGCCTCACCAGATCCTGCTGGAAGGGGCAGGCGGGAGTCGTGAGCTTGAGGGTGAAGCTGACGGCGCCGCCGTCCACCTTCAGGTCGCTCACCCAGCCGAGGGTCACTATATCCTTGCCCAGGTCGGGGTCCACGACCCTCCTGAGCGCAGCCAGGACCTCCTCCTCGTTCACTGGGGAGTCGCCATACGGCCCGATCATAAACGTTTCCGCGGATGCTCCCGCGCCGCCCCGGCGCTGATCGGCCTTGATCCGGGAACCCGCCCGAGCGAGATGCGGGATCAGGTATATATACGGGTAAATTTTGATAATGAGCGGTATGAAGGTGGACGCGAGGAAGGTCCAGATGGTCGGCTACTCGACGCTCTCCGTCTCCCTCCCCAAGGACTGGGTGAAGCAGGTGGGGATAAAGCCGGGCGACATAGTGTCCATGATAAGGCTCGAGGACGGGTCCCTCAAGATAAAGCCGGGGCTCGTGAAGGAGGAGGGGGAGAAGGTGTCGAAGATCGTCCACGCGGAGTCGTGCGACGAGGCCGGCCTGCTGGGCAGGATCACCGTGGCGCTGTACCTCACGGGCGTCGACCGCGTGGAGCTCGTCTGGCCGGGGAACCAGCCCGCCCCGCGCGAGGCGCTGGACGAGGTCAAGTCGGCCGTGGAGGGGCTCAACGGGTTCAGCATCGTGGAGGAGACCCCGAACAGGATCGTCATACAGAGCTTCATAGACCCCGCGAGCTCCCCCATCTGGAGCCTGATGAGGAGGCTCCACTCCCTGGCCGGCCGCATGATGGAGCTGATGGAGAGGGCGCTGAGGGAGTGGAACGCAGAGGTCCTGGGCGACGTGCGCGAGGCCGAGGAGGAGGCGGACAGGGTCTACTGGCTCTCCGTGAGGCAGCTGATACTCGCCAACACGAGGCCTGAGCTCCAGGAGAAGCTGGGCGTTGACAACCCGAAGTACATACCGGGGCACAGGCTCGTGGTCAAGCTGCTCGAGAAGGTCGCCGACTTCGCGTCGGCCGCGGCCGGGGAGCTCGAGACAATCCTGAGGAGCGGGGCTAGGTTGAGCGACTCGGACGCGGGGCTGCTCCTCAGGTACATCGATGAGTCGCTGAGGATCTACAAGGAGTCCTTCGAGAGCTGGGCCAACAAGGACCCCTTCAAGGCCAACTCGATAGTGGACAGCTCCAACCTCCTCGAGAAGGAGCTGCGCAGGGCCGCAATAGAGATCGGCAACAAGTACTCCGGCGAGAGGGGCGGCGCAGCGCTCGCCTTCCCCATAAAGTCGCTCATCGACGACCTGTCCCAGGTGGTGAACTTCAGCGGAACGATAGCGGAGATGGCGATCAACCACAGCGTGATAGAGCCCCCGACGCTCAAGTGCATGGTGGAGGCCGGATAATCCGACTGAGCTGCAGTAGGGCGACGGATCGAGTTCGTCCGGGCCGCGGCGGGCGCGTGTAAGAACTAGGTCAGCATTGGCTCCAGCTCCGGGCGCAGATACTCGAAGCGCAGATCCGATAGGAGGCGCCTGAGGCCCAGCTGGGTCGCGCCCGGGCCGACCCGTGGGGCATCCCTCCCCCGGAGCCCCGACGGACCCTCCGGAATTTACCCGATTGAATCAACGGCCCGGCGCCGCGCGGTGGCGGCTTGTTCCCGCACCCGTGCCTGGTGTTTTATGTAAACACACATGTTTGCGCACGCGTTCCCGACCGCGCGCGATTTTCGGGGGCCGTTTCGCACGCGGAGCGGCCTGCTAGGCTCAAAGATGCCTCGAGGGCGTTCACTGACCCCTCCCCGCCCTGAAGGGCGAGGTTTGCCGTTTTTATATTCCTGGATAATATATGCGGCGAGGCTGCGAAGGAGCTGCGAACCGCCCGGGCCCGCGCCCCCCGAGTGGGGGAGGCCGGCTACCTGAAGCCGAAGAACTCCGCGTAGTTCCCCAGGTCCAGCAGCCCGTGGCCGGAGAAGCTCACCAGGATGACCGGCTTCCTGTCCCCCGGCTTCACCCCGTCAGCTATCTCCTTTATCAGGGGGAATACGTGCGCGGTCTCGGGCGCCGGTATGTATCCCTCTATCCTGGAGTAGAGCTGCGCCCACCTCATGACCTCGTCCTGGGGATAGTCCCGGCCCTCTATGTAGCCCTTGGACTTCAGCAAGCTCAGCGTCGGGGCGACCGCGTGATAGCGGAGGCCGCCCGCGTAGATGCCCGGGATCCTGTAGTCGACGCCCACGGTGTACATCTTGAGCTGGGGCAGGAGCCTGTACGCATCGGGGTAGTCGTACCTGTAATCGCCCCTCGTGACCTTCGGCACCTCCTCCGCGCCCACCATGATGTACCTCCTCCTGACCTTGCCGGACGCCAGCTCCTCGCCGATGAAGGGGAACGCGAGCGCGGCGTAGTTGGATCCTCCCCCGACGCACCCTATCACGTAGTCGGGATCCTCCCCGATGATCTCGAGCTGCCTCCTCGCCTCGAGGCCGGCGATCGTCTTGAACATTATGTCGGAGTTGACGACGCTGCCGACGACGTACTTGCCCCCGTGCTCCATGGCGTACTCCACAGCGTCCGCTATCGCTATGCCCAGGGAACCCGGGTGGTCCGGCTCCCTCCTCAGGAGCTCGGACCCTGTCTTGGTGAGCTCGGAGGGGCTGGGGTGCACCTGCGCCCCGTACATCTGCATGGCATACCTCCTGTACGGCTTCCCGCGATAGCTGACGGCCACCATGAAAATGTGAGCCCCTATCCTATTCAGCGCCGCGCCCAGGGCCACCGCGGACCCCCACTGGCCGGCCCCCGTCTCGGTCGTGACGAACTCGGCCCCGTCGGCCTTCGCGAAGTACGTGTGCGCCACGGCGCTGTTCACCTTGTGGGATCCCGCGAACGTGTAGCCCTCCATCTTATTGTATATCCTGACCCTCCCGCCGAGGTACTCCTCCAGCCTCCGGGCCCTCATGAGCGGCGTGGGCCTCCCGACGCTCAGGTAGATGTCGCGCAGCTCCTCAGGGATGGGCTCCCTCTCCCTGGTCGACGACTCGTACTGGAGCACCTTGGTGGGGAGGACCCGCTCCATGACCTCGCGGGACCTCTCGTCCATCAGCGGGGGCGGTAGATCCGGGAGCCGGGGCAGGATGTTGTACCAATAATCGGGGACGTCCTCCTCACGGAGGGTTACTACCGAAATGTCGCGCGCCACAATACCGATCTCGCGCCCACGTGCTCATGGGTCATATATATCTATTATTGTGGTGAGCTGGGCTCCGTTACCTTAAGCTCACCCCCTACCCGAGCGAGAAAATAGGGCGCGGCCCGTCCAGCCACGGGGGCATCCCCTCCTCCCTCCACCCGAGCGGGGGCCTCCCCAGATCCCCGCCCTCGAACGCGAAGTCCTGCGTGGACGTGAACGCTGACAGCCAGTTATGCAAGCGCTCGAACGCGCGCCCGGACGCGAGCCTGCGCCCGCTTCCATGCGAAGGCATGGCTCCCGCTCACCATCGGCCTGCAGGCCATGACCGGAAGGGGGGTCCTCCTCCTGATCTGTATGGGATTCGTGGTCATTGCGGACCGGGCGGAGGGCTCCCCTCGGATTTAGGCCCATCGATCGGCTTAAGGTAACGGAGCCGTAAGATAATCTTGACATTCTATGCTGAGATAAGATCCTGTGAGTATCTAAACGTTATGCCCAGTAAATATTGGACGAAACAAGATGAGAAATTACGTAATACCAATCCGGAATTGTTTCACTGGAAGCGGATAATATACGATATAGACGAGGGGCTGCTGGAAAACAATGTCGTTTTACTCCTATCGCCCGCTGAGCTAGGATATAACGACATCGAATTTCCTGGGAAGATGGAATGCGATTGCACGCATGGATATTATCACTACAACGTACAGATAAAACCGCTCAGCGATCCCAACTACAATGTGGAATTCAATGCCCTGGGAAATTTCGAGGGCTTAGACGAGGTGAAGAGGCTATTGAAGATGCCGACCAGAAGGGAACCGAATTACGAGCCGCTCAGCAGGGTGATGTTCAAGGTCAAAAACAGATGAATTCCGCGCGCCCAAGTCCCGCTCGCTACCGGGCGATCGGAGGGTACTCGTTATTGATGGAGATTCCCGGGGGCAAGCAACGGTTAATCTCGCGCGGCTGCACCGGTGCCGTAAACCCCGAAGATCAATGAAGCTCCGCCTCGTAACCACGCTTATATGCTGCGCGGACCGCGGCCAACCGTGCCCGATGGAACGGGACTCAGGGCCGAGGACATAGACGGCGTCGTGGCGTCGCTCGAGGCTCGCCTCGGGCGCTCCCTGACGTTCGGCGAGCAGTGTCGCCTCCTGATGGAGTGCATCGAGAAGGCCAGGGGCGCGGGGGAGCTCAGGGAGTGCGCGGACCGCCTCTACGAGGAGTTCTCTAAGCGGCTGATACAGCCCTCACTGCGCGCGCCACAGGCACAGCCCGCGCGCCTCCCGCGCGGGATTGTCGATGCCAGAGGGCTGATGATCCCCTTCGCCGGCCACAGGCGCAGGGAGCGTGTGATCGGCCCGCCCGGCGAATCCTCCTACGTGGTGGTCACCTGCAGGAGGGATGGGAAGGTGTACCTCTTCCACGCCCGCACGGCCGATCAGGCCAAGGAGAGCGCGCTGGGCATCACCGAGGCGGGGGGCAAGGTGCTCTGCTACGGGCTCGAGGACGAGTGCCGGGAGTGGGTCGAGAAGTCCAAGTCGGGGGAGACCGTGGATGAATGTGTGCAGTTCTGGGCGGGATATAATGGGCCCTAGGTGATGATGAACGACGAGGGCTACGCCGAGCGCATCCGCATGGCCCACGACTGCATCCACCCCTTGTACACCTCCTACACCGTCTATTGCGAGTTCGACGAGGACTGCGGGAAGCTCATACGCTACCTGCCGGATGACCTAGAGGCTGCCTCAGCGAGATGGAGATGCCAAAGCGTGCCACAGGCATATGGCCGCGTTCAGTACCGACGGATCCCGAATCAACCCGGTCAAGTCAACGGCCCGGCGCCCCGCGGGCGTGTTCCCGCGCCCGCTCCGGGTGTCCATGAAAATCATACCCGTTTGCACACCAGTTCCCGATTACGCGTGATTTTCGGGAACTGTTTCACGCGTGGGAGCGGCCCTCTAAGCCGGTG
>JGI20127J14776_1000009_pt1 | contig 51125 bp, 61 predicted proteins | sample JossMetagenome_2_FD_14776 | JGI IMG/M metagenome (IMG submission 14776)
TGTGGTTTTGATGGCTTTGGCTCGTCCTCATGCGAAGACTTGGTTTATGTATATTTGGTGAGCTTTTTACGGCTGTTTGATGGTTTTTGGGCTTTGTTTTTGGGTGTTGTGGGCTTGTTTGTGGCGCGTTAGTTTTAAAGTTTTGTTTTGTGTGTGGATGTGTATGGGCCTGGTTGTTGTCCGTGATGCTGAGGCTGTTTTGACGATGGATAGTGCTGGGACTGTTTTGAGGAGGCAGTCGATACTGATTCAGGATAATAGGATTGTGGCTATTGGTGATTATGGGTCTCTTGTGTCCGGTTTTGGTAGCCCGGACGAGGTTGTTGATGGCCGTGGTAAGGTGGTTTTGCCTGGTTTCTATGATATGCATACGCATGTTGCGATGGCTGGGTTTAGGGGGCTTGCTAGCGATGTGGGGGACGTGATTTATCGTGTTTTTTGGCCTCTTGAGCGTAGCCTGGACGGGGACACGGTTTACAGGTTTGCTCTTTTGGGTGGCCTGGAGGCAGTTAAGAGTGGTGTTGTGCTTGTTGCTGACCACTATTTCTTTATGGACCATGTTGCCAGGGCCCTGAGCGAGGTTGGGGTTAGGGGGCTGCTTGGGCACACGTATATGGATCGTGACGGCCCGTTTACTGGGGAGAGGGAGCTTAGGGCTGGATTGGAGTTTGTTGATAGGTGGTCTGGGCACGAGCTTGTTGTTCCAGTTTTGGCTCCACATGCGCCCGACACTGTTACGCGGGAGAATTTGAGGTATCTGGGGGAGCTGGCCCGTGAGAGGAATCTTTTCCTGCACATGCACCTGGCGCAGACTCTTAGGGAGTTTAGGGTTGTGAGGGAGGAGACTGGGTATTCGCCTGTGAGGTATGTTGAGAGGCTTGGGCTTCTCGGCAGGAGGACTATTGTTGCGCATGCCAACTATGTTGACGAGAACGAGAAGGCTTTGCTGGCTCATAGTGGTAGCCTGGTTGTCCAGTGCCCTTCGACGTACATGTTGTCTGGGACGCCTTTCCATGCTTATGACTATTGGCAGCTTGGGGGTAACGTTGCTGTTGGGACGGATGCACCGTGCTACAACGATAACTCGGACTTTTTCGAGGAGATGAGGCTACTCGTTTATGGCCAGCGGATGAAGTTTGAGAGGAGCAGTGTGTGGAGGGCCTACGACTTGCTCGAGATGGTTACTAGGCAGAGTGCGAGGTTTGTTGGGCTGGATGGGGGCTACATTGGGAGGGGGGCGCTGGCCGACCTGGTGCTTGTCGACTTGTCGAGTGTGAGGCTTAGGCCTTTCCTGAACCCGTATGCGAACCTGGTGTATGCGGCTAGTAGTGGAGACGTTGATACGGTAATTGTTAATGGTAGAGTGGTGGTGAGGGGGAAGAGGCACCTCTTCCTGGACGAGGAGCGAGTTGTTAACCAGGCGGAGGCGGCTTCTAGGATTCTCTTGCGTAGGGCCCTCGACGAGGACCCGGAGCTGGAGAGGATAATTGGCGTAGATAAAGTAATATAGGGGGTTGCCGAGATTTTCTTGATGCCGAAGCCTCTACATATTTTAGCAAAGCCGGAGGACATTGCTCCGAGGGTCATAGCTTCTGGTGACCCTGCTAGGGTTAAACAGCTTGCTGGGTATCTCGAGGGTGCCAGGCTCGTAAACGAGAACAGGGGGTTCCTCGTATACACTGGGAAGTATAAGGGTGTAGACGTCACTGTGGCTACGCATATGATTGGTGCGCCCTCTGCGGCGATTGTATTCGAGGAGCTCATAATGCTCGGCGCCAAGCTCATTGTGAGGTTTGGGACCTGTGGGGGTTTCCTGCCCGAGATGAGGGTTGGTGACTTTGTCATTGCTACTGGGGCTTCCTATAGCGGGGGCGGCACGATGAACACTTATAGCCCTGGTGAGTGCATGGCGGCTGTCCCGGACTACGAGGTTCTAAAGGCGCTGGTCGACAGTGCGAGCAGGCTGGGCTTGGCGTTCCACTTGGGCCCCGTGATCAGCAGTGATAATTTCTATTCTGGTCTAGAGTACTTGAACAGGTGGATTGCGAGGGGCATGATTGCTGTAGACATGGAGGCTGCGACGTTGTTCCTCGTGGGGAGGCACAGGCGGATAAAGACTGGCGCAAGCTTCGTGGTGAGCGATGTTATTGGCCACGCATACGAGAAGATGGCGACCGCCGAGGAGCTCAGGGAGGCTGTGACAAGGCTTCGCGGGCAGTGCTTGACGCTGTTGTAAGCGTGAAAGTTTAATGGTAAATGTCTCGCCTGTCCATAAAATATCCTTTTTTCTGGCCCGGTTTTTCTCCGAGCTAGGGGGAAAGCTGCCTCTGGAAAGCGTCGTGATTCCCCTTGGAGGGTACAGATTTGTTGTTCCTAGGAGGTGGCTGGAGGCCAGCCTGCTCAATATAGAGCACATCTATGTGCTGGGGGACTATGAGCGGGTTCCCTGCCTGACGTGTGTGGAGCCAGGCGGGGCTGTGCTTGATTTGGGGGCTTTTGTGGGCTTATTCAGTGTGAGGGTGGCTGGTGAAAACAGGGATGTTAGGGTGTATGGTGTGGAGGCTAATCCTTTTGCCTGCCGGTATCTAGAGGCAAATTATAGGCTTAACGGGGTGAGAAGGGGTGGGGTTCTCTGTGGGGCGGTTGGTGTCAGGAGTGGCGTCGCGAGGCTGTTCGTGGCTGATAATGGTGTGAATTCTTCGCTTGTGCCTGGATACGTGGATGATTATTCTGTGAAGATTGGCGAGGTAGGGGTTAGGGTCTATTCTTTGGGGGAGGTTTTTGAGAAGTTTCAGCTTGATAGGGTGGCGCTTGTGAAGATGGACATAGAGGGGGCAGAGGAGGGTGTTCTTTATTCTTCTAGGGAGCTTGTTTCCCCAGACAGGGTGGATAGGTGGATTATAGAGGTTCATCCTCCCTACTCTTCTCCTAGCAGGATCGTGGGGTTGCTAGAGAAAGGGTACCGTGTAGCCACATTTTATGACTATAATGCTCCGGGCCAAGTGTTTGTGTATGCGTGGACGCGGAGGTAAAACCTATATGTGTGTTGTGGGGATATAGTGTATGCCTTACCATATACGTGCAGAAAGGGTTTCCGATAGGGTGATCGTTGTCGGGGACCCGGGGAGGGCTAGGCTTATTTCCAGCATTCTAGAGGACGCTAGGCTCGTAAACGAGAACCGTGGGTTACTCACATACAACGGTTTCTGGAGGGGAAGAGAGCTTACTGTGGCTACCCATGGTATGGGCGGTGCTGGGGCAACAATTGTCTTTGAGGAGCTTATCCAGCTGGGGGGCCGTGTCCTGGTTCGCTATGGGACGACTGGCGGCATAAGGGAAGACGTCGAGCCCGGAGACTTCGTGGTGCCGGTTTCCGCTTTTTATCATCCCGGGGGGCTCTTCAAGCAGTATTTTGGGGATCTCTGTGTTTCGCCTGCGCCTGACCTCGAGTTGACGTGGAGGCTGAGCGAGTCTCTTAGGGGTAGGGGTCTCCGTGTGTGGGCGGCGCCCGTTGTGAGTAGTGATGCTTTCTATGCCGAGACTCCCGAGATTGTAAAGAGGTGGAGCGAGTTTGGGGCTGTGAGCGTGGAGATGGAGTGTGCTTCTCTTTTCGCTGTTTCGCGCCTGAGGGGTGTTAGGAGCTCGTCGGTTCTCTTGGTTAACGGGAACATATTGTACCCAGGAAAGAGGATGATCTCTGAGGGGGAGCTGGAGGATAGGCTTCTAGCCGGGGCTAGGATCATTTTGGACGTGCTTGCCGAGCTGAAATGAGGTCACGGAGATGTCTCTAACTTATAGGCGCCTTACTGAGTTTAATGTTGCTGGGAGAGAGCTCCGCGAGAAGCGGAGGCTACTGGTTTATGGTAGCTGTATATTCAACGAGTATCCGGAAATATTGTCAAGGTTTAGTGAGGGACGTGTGGCTCTGGGCGTGTGTCTCGAGGCGGAGCATCTCAATGTTGTGGCTTTGAAGCTTGCATCTATTTTTGCGAGGGTCGACCTGGAGGAGGTAGTTGTTTTGACTGTTGACGGTTCTCCGCATTGTATCCAGCTTCACCACGCAGTTGAGGAGGCTAGGAAGGTTACCGGGAGACAGGTCAACGTCAGGCATTTCGTGATTGAGGGGGGAGAGGCTATAGAGGTCAGCCCCGAAGCCGTGAAAGTAGCTAGGTACTTGTCAAAGATTCAAAGACTACTGAATAAGACTTAATAATTTCCCCTCAAAATTATGGTAACGTGAGTAAAGAGAGTAGGAGCAGTTTAGTTATAGCTGTTTCCGCGGTCTTCGCGGCTTTAACAACAGTCCTGACATATTTGCCTGGACTCGCCTTGCCCTCGCCAACGGGAGGATACACCAATGTAGGTGACACCATTATCTTTATTGCTGGCCTGCTTTTCGGCTCCAAAGTTGGCCTTATAGTTGGCCTAGTGGGTCCAGTGATTGCCGACTTTTTGGTGGGTTATCCTAGGTGGTATGTGACCCTTGTCGCCCACGGCCTGGAGGGGTTTATCGTGGGGATGGGTGCTAGGAAAAGCTTCAAGGTGCAACTGATGATGATGGTTATTGGAGGCCTAGTGATGAGTTTTACGTATTTCGTTGTAAATGTGTATGTTAAGGGGCTTGCCCCTGCTGTTGCCTCGCTCATCAGGGACGTGTTTGGACAGACCCTTGTATCAATAATTCTTGCCTCGCTGTTGCTAAAGCCTCTTGAGAAAATAGCTGTGATCAAGAGAGTCCAGGAAGTCATCCTGGGATAACAAGACTTATTATTTTTCTTTTTCCTCTATATTGATGTGAGTAGAGAGGCTTTTTGCTGGGAGGGGAGGTCCCACTAGAATCTCTTATCTTGGACAATATGCCAGGGCACTGGTTCCCCTTGCTTCGATCGGCTTGGTAGCCGTTTTCCGCTGGTTCGCGGGGGACTTTCTTAGGGATGTGTCAGGAGTGGCTTCTTTTGTTTTACGTGGGATTTGGCCGGACATGCCGGCTCTCGACGCCCTTACCTATGCTGGTGGGGTTTTCTTGTCATTACTCTTGGGATTGCTGGTTTGGGTTGTTGGCCTGGATATTTGGGTTCTTGTTTTCGAGGTATTCGCGTATCTGGCTGTGGAGGCTGTCCGGGTTAATTTAGGTATTGGCCTGGGGCTTGCTGGGAGGGTCTTGTTTTTGGCTCTTTTTTCTTTTGCATGGATGCTCCTAGTAGATGCCCAGCGTAAGACATACAGGTACTCTGTGTCTCATAGGGGTGTTGCTATGTCTGGGGGTCTTTTGAGGAGGGTCGAGAGGTATGTTAGTGGTGACGCGATTAGCGACGTTATTGTTGTGAAGCCGCTGCTTGGCAGGCTCTTTGGCTTTGGCCACGTGGTCGTTGTTACGCCTAGCCAGCTGGGCCTCGGCGAGACCTATAGTTTGGGCGGTGGGACAGCTTCTAGGAGGGGGCTAGGGGCTATAGTTGGGGGTGGGAGGGCTGTTAGGGAGGTGTTAGCTAAGCCCTGGAACTGTATATTTGGCGTAAAGAATCCTGACAGGGTGAGGGATTATATACTTAATGGATGCTAGAATAATGTCGAGAGGTAATGGGTAGATACTAGGAAAATGATGTAAAAGATAGAGAAGTATAGGTCTTTTCTCGAAATTTTGGTTTCTTCTAGGTATGTTCTGTCCGGGTATTTACCGAAGCCTCTTGCCTGCATCGAGATTGCAATGGCTAGTGATCTTTTGACTGTTAGGAATAGGAGCGGGAACACGTAGGATATTATGTATCGGTGTGGCTTTCTCCATGAGAAGTATCCCTTGATTTTTCTGAAGGATATCATGTTTTCCAGGTCTCTCTGTATCAGTGGTGCAAGGCGTAGGGTTATGAAGGACATGTAAGCGTATATGTATGGTACTTTGAGCTGTAGTGCTAGGGAGGTGGCGAGCGACTTTGGTGTTGTGGTTGATACGAAGAGTATTGAGTATTCGATTATGACTAGTATTCTGGCTGTTAGGGCTAGGGACATTGCTAGGGCCTTGGTAACGGTGAGGGAATAATTGTAGATGTATAGGGCAAAGTTTACCCATGTATAACCTATGAGGGTAGAAATTATGCCTAGGAGTATCGGCTTTGCTATTCTTGGCTTCTCATATGCGAGAAAAATGCCTGCCATAGCTATGTGGAAAAGGGCGATAGTTGGGTTGTCCGTTAGTGCCACTTGAAAGATTCCTATGAGGAATAGGGAGAGCTTGACGAGCGGGTTAAGTTGTTGGAGAAGGCTTTTCATTTCTGCCGGTCACCCCTCGCCAATTGCTTTAATGTTTCACGGTAGTCTTGCAGGGTCTCTTTTAGCTGAGCTGGATCCTCGGCTTCCTTCAAGAAGCTTGGCGGGTCAAAGTTTATGTGTTGCCATACGTCTTTGTTTAAGAGTAGGTCTTCTAGGCTTCCTGCGAAGACTATTCTGCCCTGGGACAGCCCATAAATTTTTGATTGTAGGAGTGTTACTAGCCATGAGTCGTGTGTTACTAGGATTACTGTTTTCCCAGAGTTTGCCAGGTATTCTATGTTCTTTAACACGAGGAGGCTGTATTTTAGGTCTAGGCCAAAGGTTGGCTCGTCTAGGAGGTATACTGGTCTATCCAGGAGGATCATTTCTAGTAAGGACACGAGCCTTTTCTCTCCTTGGCTTAGCTCGTAGACAACCTTGTCTCTGAGCTTTTCTAGACCAAATCTTTTTAGTGCCTGTTCGGGGTCGAGACTGGTCCCCCTGGATCCATTTGACACAACGCTTCTGATTTCTTCTTCAACTGTTCTCTCTGTGAACTGGTGGTCTGGTATCTGTGTAACGTAGGCTACACTGGTGGGTGAAGGCTTTTTTCCTTGCACTGTTATCTGGCCATTTTTTGGCTTTATGAGGCCTGCTATTGTTTTGAGGAGGGTAGTTTTGCCGCTTCCGTTGGGACCTATTATGACTGTTGTTTCGCCTCTTTTTACTGTGAAGTCTATGTCGTACAGGATAATTTTTCCGTCTAATTGTACCTGTAGGGACTTTGCTTGGACTGTTGGGTCTGCATCTTCTACTGTAGGGTTGATGCTTTGGGGTTCTGTGTTTAAGCTGGGGAGGTAGCTTGCAGGTATCCAGACTCCCGAATCTAGGAGCTTTTCTAGGCCTACTTTCTCTATGAGTTCCTCCATGCTTTGTGCCATGATTGCTTGGCCATTGTCTATGTATAGTATCTTGTCAACGAGACCGAGGACATATTCTATCCTGTGTTCTACTAGTATTATAGCCGCGCCGTTCCTTTTTAGCTGTGAGAGCTCGCTGTATATTTCCCTTGCCGTTTTGGGGTCTATGTGTGCTGTCGGCTCGTCGAGGAGGTAGATTTTTGGATCCATTGCCATTATGCTTGCCAGGGCTAGTTTCTGTTTTTGTCCCGTTGAAAGTATATCTGTTGGGTAATCCTTGAAACTGCCAAGTGAGGTTTTGTCTAGTGCTTCCTGGGCTCTTTTGATTATTTTCTCTCTAGGGATCTTCAGGTTTTCAAGCGGGAAGGCTACCTCGTCGAATACTCTCGGCATTACTATCTGTATTTCTGGGTCCTGGAACAAGAGACCGATGTCTCCAACCAGCCCGACCATCCCTACCTCTAGGGCGTTTTTTCCAGCAACTGTTACACTTCCTTCGACTCTTCCAGGTATATGGTGGGGTATAGCGCCCGCTATAGTTAAGAGCAAGGTAGATTTCCCGCTTCCAGTTGGGCCCATCAGTAGAAGGCATTCTCCCCCGTCGATGCTAAAAGAAATATTCTTTACGACGGGTTTCTCGTTATTGGGATAAAAAATAGTTATATTTTGGGCTTCAACTAGGCTCAATATTTTTTCACCGACTTGCCTACCGCAAAGGCGTCGAGTAGCGAGGATTTTTTAGCCACGTAGTCTAGTATCGCCTTTACAAGTATCCCTGCGAATATGGCGCCGCTTACAAAATACAGAGACCAAAAGACGATTCTCTGTTCGGGCGCCAGGGGGTTAGTTATCCCGTAGAGGATTGTGTCGGCCGGAGCTGCCCAGAGGGCTGGGGCTGCTCCTGCGAGGACCATTGTAAGCCAGTCCCACTTCTTGTATCTTGTAAGGAAGAAGACTGCTTCACTCATTAGGCCCTGCATGAAGCCATACAGGAGGACTGTGGACGCGAATTGCGACCCGTAGAAGAGTTCAAGTATAGCTGCGAGAAGCTCGCCTAGAACTGCTACGTAGGGCTTGCGGATGATATATGCTGGGACTGTTGCTCCGATGAACCATACGCCGTAGATTATGGGCGTGAGAGATAAGCCTAGAAGTAGCTTTGTGGCGTCCCAGACAATGTTGGACCAGACGAGAAAGATTGCTCCTATGACTGCTGATGTAGCCGCTGTTAGTACTAGTTCTTCAATTCTTAGTTTTTCGCTCATCGTTTTTTATTTTCTAAAACTAATTTATATACTTAACGTGTGAACTTTTCACCATCTAAGGAGTATTTATCTCATTTCTTTATAACTCAGTTTTGAGGTAAATGGGAACATAACAGAGTTATATATTATATTAAAAGTTTCTCGTCGTAAGATTTATAACTCAGTTAAATGCAATTCTTATTAAGGATTTCGATGTTTCCTGAGACAGTTGCATCTAATGTGTTTATTCCTTATCTCAGGAAGCTACTGATTTTCGAGCTTCGAAGGCTTGGCATGTCTCAGACAGATATTGCTCGTCTCACTGGTGTTACTCAGGCGGCTGTCAGCAAGGTTCTTAATAAGGAGTATTTTCACAGTGAGAAGGTTTCTGGTCTGGATTTGGCTGAGCAGGAGCTGAAGGCTGTCTCGAAGAGGATAGCAAAACTGCTGTATAATGGCAACTTGAATGAGGCTGGATATCTGGCTAATAGGTATTGGTGGCTTGTGGCTGCGAGTGGAGATGCGTGTAAGGCCCATGAAAGGTATGGGTGGCGTAAGAGCGAGTGCTTTATTTGTACCAAGGTTGTTTACCCAGAGCTCGATGTCAGCCGTGGTCTGGTGATGGCCGACCTAGAGAGAGCCCTATTAGTGTTGTCTTCGTCCGAGTATTTTGGTTTCTTGATACCGGAGGTTATGAGTAATATTGCTGTTGCTATTCCTGGCGCCAAGAGCATATATGACGTGGCCGCAGTTCCGGGAAGGATTTCACGTTCAAAGACGAATGAAGTTTTGTATAGGAGGCCAGAGTTTGGCGCTAGCAGGCATCTGGGCGGAATCCTATTGTCTATCAACGGGAAATTTAGAGCTGTAATGAATATCAGATATGATGAAGTCGTCCGCGAGTCTCTCATAAGTATGGGTATTTCATTCAAGGAGTTTAGTAGTGAGGATTATCCTTCAGCAAATCCAGCTGCCTCTGCGGCTGCCGACTTGCTCGAGAAGTGTCCTGACTGCCGGGCACTGGTCGATGTTGGTGGGACGAATATTGAAAGTGTTGTCTATCTTTTTGGTAACCGGGCGATAGAGGTAGCGAATTTAGCTGTGTCTCTTGGTGACCTTTACTATGCAGTTTCAGTTAAATATGGGAAAAGTCTAGGGAATCTATGATTAATCTATATTTACTTTTATTCTTAGAATTATGACAATTAAATATTAATACTTGTTTAACAGAATATAGGAATGAAGAAGTATGGGTGAAAGGGGTCCTGGAACGTTAGATGCGGGTTCCCCTAGGGATGTGGCTGTTCAACTTTTGAAGTTCCTGGGGCTAACTGGTCTTGAGGCTGAATTATACCTCTTGTTGCTTGAGAAGGGTCCAATGAGCGCTCCTGAAATATCTGACCACTTGGTTAAGCATAGGCCCCAGATTCACGTTGCCTTGACTAGGCTGTCTTCTAAGGGGTATTCGAGGAGCTGGGCGGCAGGCCTAAGAAGTATAGGGCTGTTGATCCACAGTTGTTGCTGAATATTTTCCTGAAAGATTTTGATGTCTTGGCGAAGAAGGCCCTAGCATATATGCAGTCAATTTCGAGGCCATCCCCCGAGGAAAAGTATGGTGTGTGGATTATACGGGAGCCGGAGGTGGCAAAGAACAGAATGGCAGAACTTTTAGACACTGCTACTACGGATGCCTTGATAATGGGCGATATAAAGTTCATACATCTCCTCAGCGAGAAGATCGAGAATGCTATAAACCGTGGGGTCCGCGTGTATGTTCTTTCATATTCTCTTGGCGAGAGGGGGGCCAAGTTTATCTTGGAAGACATGCCGTTTCTAAAGAAGCTCAGAGTTGCTGTTTCCGGAGACCTGGTAATTGTTGTCGACTCTGAACGGGGAGGCGTTCTTAAGGCTCGCCCGACTCTTCCAACTAGGCATGGGTACCTTATCGAGGAAAGAACGCTTACAGACTACCTTTCGCATGACTTTATGAATAGATGGGTAAACGCTAAGGTGATAGTTGATGAGGACTACGAGTTGCCTTGGAGGTTTACTTTTCACAGGATGGCCCTCTATGAGACAAAGAAGCTTCTCCTCGAGAACAGGAAATTGAGGCTGAAGGTTAAGGGCTACGAGATAGATACTGGCGCAAGAGTCGAAATAGATGGAAACATAATAGATGCGGTGCTTGACGTTCCGGCAGGATTTGCCCATTTCAAGGTTGAGACTGATTCTGGAATAGTTAGGGTTGGTGGACTGGACGCTATTGTAGAGGAGGTTGCCGGAGAATTTTTCGAAATATATGAGGGATCTAAGCAGTAAATTTGTACTTTATTATTTCCCAAACTAGCCGCGGAGTCAAGTAGGAGAGTACAATTTTCTTCATTGGGTAGAGCTCCTCTTCTTTTAGGGTTTCCTTGGAGTCAAAGATCCCCGCTTTTTTCATTTGTCGCGCCAGACTTATGCTCTGAATAACTGCGGCATAGTATTCGTCGTCGATGAGTCCAACCTTGTGCTTGCTCTTGGCTAGGCTTTCAACAGCGTTGTATGTTGCTTCTGCTATTTCTCGTCTTGTCAACCACTGGGTTTCATAGTTTAACATTTCGTGCCAGTTTTTAGCAAGAAGCAGTTTCCGGTGGTCTGTCAGGGTATAGGCGTATAGCTTGTATCCATATTTTGCCGATTTGTGGAAAGCTATGCTTCCAGGATCAACGAAGGGTGCAAGTGGGGCGACGAAGGCATCAACGGTGTTTGGGGCTTCTTGCCAGAGCTCCTCGAAAAAGCTTCCAATTGGTCTTACGTTTTCAACTGTCTGGCCGGGTAGGCCTATCATAAAGTAAAGGTCTATTCTTTCAAAGCCTAGTTGCTTGGCGTTTCTTAGGAAGGTTTTGAGTGTTTGGTTTGTGTAGGGTCTACCGTAGTGTCTTCTTATTTCTTCGTCCTGAGATTCAGGCGAGATCTGAAGGTAAACTCTTTCGCTGGCTTTCCTCATAAGTTCCAAGACCTCTCTCGGTGGGGGTACGAAAAATTCGAAGAATACTTCGAGGTCTTGTTTTTCACTACTTAGGAGCTTCGTTAGCTTTTCTATGTAGGTTTTTCCTAGAACCTGGAGGTCGTTGACAAAAAATATTGGCGCCTTTAACCTCTCGGTTATTTCCTTGTATTCCTCAAAAAGGGTTTCAGGCTTCTTTATTCCTAGATTTTTCCTTTGAAAGATTACGCTATAGGTAAAGTGGCTTCCCCCGCATGCTAGACAGTTGTAGGTACACCCCTTATAGGTTATTACAGCCGTGACGGGGTGCTTTAGAAATGTGCTCCATGGAAGCGAGAGGGTAACCCCGCTTCTGACCATAACTTTTACGACTATATCGTACTTGGGGCGAAGCTCGTCGAGTTCTGCTGGGACGTATTTTAAGCCTGTGAATTTTATTTTCCCGTCTTTTGTCCTGTAGGCTATATTAGGTATCTCCTTCAATTCCTCTAGGAGACCTTTCTCGAGCTTTTGAAGAAGCTGGTAGAATATGGGCTCGGTTGTGTCGCCAAGGACAATGGCGTCTACAAAGGGATAGTTTTCTAGTATCTCGCGCCAATAGTAGGTGGATGAGAGGCCGCCAAGAACAACTGGTTTCCCCGTGATTTCTTTAACTAGCTTTGCAACTTCAAGGGCACCGTGGGAATGAACCAGCCAGTGGAGATCTATACCGTATACTTTGGCGTCTATTTGATGGATCAGCCTTGCTACATCTACATTGGGGTCGTTAACCATTTTAGCGGCGATGTTGTATATGCCGGTCTTTATTCCTCTCTCTTCTAGGTATGAAGCCAGCGAGAAGAAGCCCGCAGGATACATGTCGAAAATAGGTTTAGATGGTATAACGTCGCTTATGGGGCCATAATTTACGTAGGTATGTTTCCTGAAGTCGTATACGCTTGGTGCATGTATGAGAGCCAAGTCTAAGTGCTTCACAGAAAAATGGAGCCCTTAGCTTAATATTAGTTTTTTGTAAAATTTTTCCTTAATAGAAAACTAGATTTCGTTCAGGCTTTAGGGAATGACTTCGACCGTATTATTGAAAGGAGGGTAAAGAATGTCTTTTAGAGTAATTCTCCCCTCTTTTAAGTAGTCTTTTATGGTTGGAAGTGCCTCTAGAAGGGAATCTATGAGGCCCATAGTTGCTTTGCACACTTCTTTGAAGCCTTTTTCGCCCCAAAGCCTCTCCATGTATGCGTACAAGCACCTTCCGCCACAATACCTGTAGTAACTACAGGAGATACAGGGTTCACCTATTTTTGGAGCAGACTCGGGGCTAAATTTGCCTTGAGAAATATTTCCCAGCTCTGCCCATTTCTCCTCTACAGCTATCGGGCAGGCAAGAATCCTCCCATTAGTTAAAATCGAGAAAGAATTTACTCCAGCCCCACAGGGCGGAGCGGCATAATTATCAATGAATGTTTTTGTTATGATAGCCTTAAATGGGGCAATTCCAAGGACTGTTCCCCTCGACATCTCTTCAATCCAAACATCAACCAGCTTCCTTACCCCGGGAAGGTACGACGCATCCCTCCATTGCTGGAAGTTTTTCCATCTGTCGCTCCATACAACGTCTAGTTGCCAGTGTACATGAGTGAATAGTTTCAATGATAAAAGATGCATGACGTCTAGATAAATATCTGTATCCTCTGTCACAGTCATCCTTGCTATTAAATCACCTGTGAAACCTATTGTCCTTAACCACTCCGCAGTAAAAATTACTTTTTCGTAGACCCCTTTTCCGCGATACTTGTCTGTAACTTCTGGCCTGCCGTCTATAGACAAGAGTATTGTATCGAACTTGAGCCAGTAATCTTTTGGAAGACTCCTGGGAATCGTCCCGTTTGTCTGAATGACGAAATGTTTCGCTTTGACATTGTCAATCGTCCACATTATAAATTCAGGGTTTAGAAGCGGCTCGCCACCATAAAATGCAATGACCGCCTCGGGGTCTTTCTCAATAAACCTTTTAAGATACTCAGGGTTGTATTGTATTTTCCAAGGCACTTTTCTGGGGTCGAAGCTTCCCCCACAATAAGCGCATTTCAGGTTGCATTGACCAGTCGTGTGCACTATGTAGAGCATATTTAGGGGTTCACCATTGATGTTCTATGTTCCTAGACCCGTAGCAGTAAGAGGATATAACCATTCAGCAAATAATTTTATTCTAGAAAAATTCGCTGCAGTGTTTTCTCTCCTAGAAGCGGCTTAAAAGATCCTCTATACATCTCATGTAGGCATCATGTCTTTCGCACTTGAGGATTGTTACGCCGGGCACGTTTTCGTATCTAAGGTGGAGCTCGATCACTTCTCCTTTTTCCTCGTGGAACCTTACCTTTGCCGTCTTTGTTCCCAGCTTGATTATCAGCGTTTTTTCTCCTTCTTCCTCTGTTTTTGTTACATCGTATCCCCTGAATTGTAGCGTCTTCATTACTAGGTCAACTGCCTCTTCTACTCTCATGGTTCTCTCCAATCGTTAAACAAATGGATTAATTTATATTTTAGCATCCATAACTATGAGACAACATGAGGATCGGGTTTATTGGCACAGGTCAAATGGGTTTCCCAATGGCCCGACACCTCGCCGGAACAGGCAACGAAATAACTGTTTGGAACAGGACTATTGAGAAAGCTAAACCACTAGCCAACTATGGAGCTAGGATCGCGGGAAGCATAAAGGAACTTGCAGAAAACTCGGACGTGATTTTTATCATGGTTGCCGACGACGAGGCTTCTAGAAGCGTCCTTAAAGAGGTTTTCAGCCATGGGAAGCCCCAAATCATTGTGAACCACAGCACAGTTTCGCCTATACATACACGGGAAGCCTACGAAAATGCTATTGCAGTCGGAACCGAGTACCTAGCCGTACCCGTAATGGGTAATCCCACAAATGTTGAAAAGGGAGACTGCCTCTGTATTGTGGGTGGAAGCGAAAAAGCGTTTCAGCAGGTCAGCGGCTTGACTGGAAAGTATTGCAAGGAACATGTATATGTAGGCAGTCCCGAAAAGGCCTCGGCAATAAAGCTGGCGCTAAACAGTATGTATTTTATGGCTCTAGAGTCTCTCGCCGAGGCTTTGCTCTTGGTAAAATCCTGGGACGTCGGCGAGAACGAGTTTCTGGAAATTGCGAGTAAACTATGGCTTAAAGTAATCGTGGATAGATATGCACACAGGCTATTAGACGAATCGACCCCCACTAGCTTTCAAATGAAGCTCGCGACGAAGGATCTTTTTTATGCTGTCCTATCGGGATATCACAGGGGCCAACCACTGCCAGTAACAACGAGGCTTGCAGAGATATTCTTGGAGGCCTCCAAATTGGGGAGGCTAGGAGACAAGGACTATACGAGAATCTACAAGTTCTTGGGCTCCAAGTAGGCTAGATTTCTGCAATTTCGACCCACCTGTGTATTTTAAGCCCAATATAGTCCTCAATCTTTATTGGGGAGAGAACAGCTTGTCTTATGATAAAGGAGGCAAGCTGTGCTGGAATCCTCGCTTGAACCTCTCTGGGGACATTTCCTACGGAGACTTCGAGGTCGGTGTCGCGTACAGCTTCCGGTGGAAAGCCGTCAAAGCCCTGTAGTTCGAGTCTCTGGTTGAAGTACCACCGTGCAATTATCCTCCTAGTGGTATTCTTGGCTACTACTACGGCTCGATAGCCGCCGTTTACCTTGAAGAGGTTCTCGTCTATGAAGACGACTAGCCTGCGGACTTCTCTTTTTTTCTCTAAGGGAAGCCTAGCCTTAGCTACCCAGCTTTCCAGATCGTCTAGAAAATCATGAGAGGATTGTATTTATTTACGAGGATTTCTTTGGGCATTCTTGCCACGGGTCTCTCAATCATGATTTCGAGTAATCTTCTCATGTTTTTCCCAGGAGCAATGACATATTGCCATGGTACGTCTAGCCAGTCTTCATACCGTTCTATCAGGTTCCACTTTTCCAATAGTTTTACGCGACTGTTGAGTTGTGGATCGAGGACAGCTTCCATTTTTACATCCAGTTCTGTTTGTGTTAGTGTCCCAGCGTAGGCAATAGCAAAGGCTTTTTTTGATACATGTTGTCCCGGTATAACTGCTAGAAAAGTGTCTTGGGCATATGGCTTAGCTAGCTCTGGCTTTGTTGAGTTCATTACTGCTTCTAGTAAGGAGTCTAGGTTTCCTGGTATAAAGTTGGGATGTAGCCTTATTATTCTTTCATCTATGTAGGGAAGTTCTAGCCTAGCTGAATAGTCTTCGGCCACAATGCCCCCAACTATAAATACGTCTTGTTTTTTCGCCTCTAGGAGTTTCTCTGGGCACTGTTTGTTTAAACCGTTCTTGTCGTAGCATTTCACTGGTGTGAGGTTTTCGTCTAGAAGTATCTTGTGGAATACAGACTCATCGCTTATTGCTATAGGGGCAGGTGATGCCCTCTTTGGGTCAGGTATGTATATTACGAGCATTAAGTCTTTTTACCTTTTCTGTGCATATATAAGTGTAAAGGGTCCCTGGACATGGTATCGTATTTGTGTGAAACGCGCGTCTTGCAGGTCTCTGAGTATTTTTTCTAGGGGTGGATACTCCGGTATCTTCCATATCTTTAGAAGGGTTCTCAGGCCTTCTCTGGCGTTGTCTGGGAACATCGCTATAAGGGTTCCACGTCTTTTGAGCAGCTTTACGGCTAAATCCAGGACAGTTCTCCAACCGAGGCTCATGGCTTCCAGGGATGATGAAACAAATACATCTATATTTGTTGCCAAGGATGAAAATTGCTCAGGTGTTTCCAAGGTAAAGGCTTTAAGATTTAAATTGTATTTCCGGTTGTATTCTTCTATGGCTTCTCTGAATATTGTGTTTTGGAGTATCCATCTTTCAGCTAATACATGGTTATTTGTATTGAAACGTGAATTCATTTTTGCAAGCATTATTGGAGCAACTGGGTTAACCTCGACTGCGACGGCGCTTTGCGGAACGGAGAGGATGTTTAGAGCCCATTCTTGGAGATTTTCAACTAAAGCCATTTTGTTGAAAAGCTCGGCGAAAAGTAGGTATGGTCTCCAGTCTCCTTCAAGGTAAACTTCTGAATAGGCCGTTATTCCATATTGGAAGATTTCTTGAAACTCTTTATGCTCTATTCCCAGCTGTGCATTGTTTAGACGTGTAGTTGCCGATGTTACAAGAGATGGAAGTAGCTTTTCGATGCTGACAAGATCCAGCAACTGGGGTGCAGATGTTTTTCTAAAGGTTGCCAAAGCCTCGGGAAGCAGTCTTACAGCGATGTCGTGGAAAGCCTCTGGATATGACATTACTCTACCACCAAGTCTATAATTTTCCTTCTTTGAAGTGAGAGAAGGGCTTCAATATAGGAGTAAATAACCTGGGGGTTTTCCAGACCGAGAAGCTGAGAAACTTTTGTGTTTGATACTTCCATGACCCTGTTGATAAATCCTCCATTGTGTTTATCGAAGAGGATCATAGGCCTGTATTTGCGTGCCAGCATGGCTTCTCTTTCGTGAACTTTTACCGTTATGTTTGAGGCATTGGTAATGAGCCAGAAGACCTGCTTAATGTACTCGAAGGGTTTCTCTTCTATGAGTACGTCTAGGAGCCTTATCGCGTTTACGTAGTCTGCCTGGTTGAATGAGAAGGATGTATCGAGCGCCTCGGCTAAAAGCTCTAGCCATGATCTTGCTTGCTGGTAGCTAATGTCTCTTGCAAAGTCGACTTCGAGAGTGGTTTCTCCTTTGTAAACCTTGATGCTACTTGATGGTTGTCTCAGGTATCCACTTATGCGGTAGTTTATTCTTTTGCTTTCAACTGTAAAACCGGCAATGTTTCTAAGGCCTCTCAGCCACTCGTCGGGGACTTTAACTTGGTAAAAACCCTTTGCAACCGGCTGTAAAAGGGAGAACACCCTTGTTCCTCTTTCCTCTCCATTTCTGTCTATATAAACAATCAACACATGATTATCATGTGGAAAGGCTACCCCGGCTAGCCCTAAAGGATTGCTCTGCGCATCAATCAAAATCTTATCATTTACTTCCACGGTTTCGACGGTGTTACAAGTAGGACATCTTATTTTAAATACCCGAACCATCCCCTGTTTGCTCATAAACTCCCTCTTTCAATAATGTTTTTTAACAAAAATATGAATGCCTCATTAACATTTATTCCTTTCGCTACTGAAACCTCAAAATATTCTAGCATGCCTTTTGAGCGTGCATATTCTCTAGCCAAGGAATACGGCACGATCTTAAGCTCCTCTAGATCCGCCTTGTTTCCAACGAGTATGCTTGGAACGTTTCCGACAACTCCTTCACTTATTTTTCTCCACTCTTCAATCTCAAGAAAAGTTTCTTCGCGTGTAAGATCAAACACATAGATAATGCCTTTTGCTCCCTTCAGAAACATGGGGGCCAAGAAACGGAACCTGTGCTCTCCGCCTAGATCCCATATAGCTACCGATATTTCCTTACCGTCTAGAACAAGCTTCTTGAAGAAATGCTGTATCCCTACTGTTAATTTTTCTTGTGGGTTGAATTGTTGTCCAGTAAAGTATCTTGCAAGGCTTGTTTTTCCCACGCCTCCGGGGCCGCATAGGGAGATCTTAATTGGAATTGTCAATGTAATCACTCTCTAGATATCCTTTGGAATAATGTCAGTTTTTGAATAAAAATTTATTCCTTGGAATATGGCATTTATTCTAGCTCTCTACCCATTCCTTTATTCTCTTTATGCCTTCTCTTATTGCGTTTTCGGGCACGGCGAAAGAGAATCTAAGATGATTTATGCCTCCATCTTTGGGGAAGGCTGTGCCCGGTAAAGTTACTACCCCCTTTTCGTATAGAAGCCTGTCGACCAGTTCTCTTTCGTTTTTCAGCCCCTTCTCTTTTATGACTTGGGTGAAGTCTGGGAAAATATAGAATGCACCCTCTGGCTTTACTGTCCTGACACCCTTAATCGATAATAGTTCCTGGTATATTAAGTCTCTCCTTCTCTTGTAGCCCTCTAGGATCTCTTTGAACCAGTCCAGCCCATAGTCTAGGGCGCGTGCCGCGGCAATTTGCTCAAAGGTTACTGGGCACGAGTAAATGTTATTTGCGACGACGGAAAGTTTTGAGACTAGGTCTTTGTTGGTGATTACGTAGCCTAGCCGCCAGCCTGTCATTGCAAAGGTCTTGGAGAAGCCGTTTACATAATAAACTGTTTCTCTCCAGTTAGCTGTTTGGAGAGTCGAGAAGTGTTTCTTTTCATATACAAAGTGGTCATATATCTCGTCTGAGAGAATAACTATTCCTTTCTTTGAAGCAAAGTCTACTATTTCCTCTATGTCTCTTCTATCTATAGTTGTGCCTACGGGGTTCTCGGGGTAGTTTAGGACAATCATTTTAGTCTTATCTGTAACCAGCTTCTCTATTTCCGGGAAGGTTATCTTGTAATTGTTGTCTCTGTGGAGCCTTAGAAAAACAGGTTTGGCCCCTATATATCTGGCGACAGACTCATAGAGTGGATATGAGGGGTCGGGTAGTATGACCTCGTCTCCGGGCTCTAGAAGTGTTATCATCCCTATAAAGATTGCAGACTTAGCTCCAACTGTTACTGCTACTTCTTCAGGCTTTACGTCGGTTCCATATTCCTGCGAGACGAAGTCGGCAATCTTTTCTCTTAGCTCTGGCATTCCAAGGCTTGGTCCATAACCGTTGAATCCCTCATCCATCGCTTTCTTGGCTTCTGCCAACACGTGGGGAGGGGGCTGAAAGTCCGGCTGTCCTATCCCGAAGGAAATTACGTCTAAGCCTTTTTTCTTTAACTCGAGGCTTTTTGCAAGGTAAACAAAGGCTTCTTCTGCTCCAAACTGAGAAGAAGCCCTACTAACCCGAAATGCCTGTGGAGTCACGAGATATATCTTTGATTAATGTATATTAATTGTTTTCCCTCGCGGGCATGCATCAACGCAAAGGCAAAATTAAAGATTTTTTAACTGGTTTTATATCAGATAAAACTTTATAAATATTTTTGCATTGAATTTTATAGGTGAAAATTATGGAGACCCTTGTCAAAAACGTACAAGAAATCTTAGCATCTATTGAGTCGGGCATCAAAGAGAAAAAGTTTCCAGAGCAAATAAGAATATATATCGAGCAGTTAGGGAGAAATTTAAGACAATTCCTAGAAACAATCGAGATCGCTACACAGCTAAATACAATACAGACCCCTATAAGCCCGAGCTCAAGAAGCGCTGTATATAACTTGCGGAAAGCCTTCTATGCTATACTAACTAAAGAGATCAAGCAAAGCGGAGTAAATAAGGATAAGAGCTTGGAGGAGTGGAGGAGAGCTACATCGAAAATAATTGAGACATATGAGAAAAGTGGGTTGACAGAGACACCTTCAAAGATAGTTTTGAGCTACGAGATTAAAGAAGAAGGAGGAGTCAAATACATCTCGTTCAAAAATGCAAAGATATTCTACTTTGAACTCGAGGGCATCCTACCAGTAGACCTGTCAACTGGAGAGAAAAGATAAGAGTTGAGAAGGGAGTCATCTATATCTGGGGACTCTGCGTAGGGTCCAGTGTACCATCCCTTTGCTATTTTTATGAGTTCCTCCTGTGTGAGAATGTCTTCTGCCAGTTTCAGTACGTCTTCGAATTTTCCTTTTTTCCTTATTTCTCGGATTCTTTTTTTGAGATAAGGCTTCTCGTAGACAAGCATTCTGGCCATCTCTTCAAAGATTTTACGACCTTCACTGTTAAGTGAACCATTAGAAAAATAGTTTGAGTTTTGTTTTAGGAGCTTTTTTATGAGGTTCTTTACGTCACGACCCACGTCGTCCATTGGCTTCTAAGGTATAATGATTCGATCCTATTTTACTTTTACTTTGTATATGCTTCCATGAGACTCGATGACTATTGCTGGTGGTGCCGCTTTTACTTCTCGCACTTTAATCTTTTTGCCAGCAATTTTCCTCAAAAATTCTTCCATGGTTAGTTCTTCCACTTTTCCACCTGTCTTAGTTTTGCCTTGGACAACGTATAGTTCTTACGATGTTTTTCACCGCGTCCTAAGTCNTGAATACANNTGTTTTACGACTAGAGTGCCATATGCATGTACAAAGTTGGAAGNTTATCTTAATTAATGTGGGAAAACTATTGTTGCCTGCATGTGCGGGATAGTTGGGATAGCATCTTCAAATAGAAATGTTGGACCACTGATAGTCGACTGTCTAAAAAAATTGGAATATAGAGGCTACGACAGCGTGGGTGTAGCTATTGTTGGAAATCATGGCATTCTCATTCGTAAAGGCGCAGGCAAAATAGACTCAGTAGATGAGGCAAAGTGTTTAAGGTGCCTGGAGGGAAATGTAGGAATAGGTCATACACGTTGGGCTACTCATGGTCCTCCAACTGATGAGAACGCTCATCCCCACACGGATTGTGAGGGTAGAATTGCCGTTGTCCATAATGGTATTATTGAAAACTATATGGAGCTCAAAAAGATGCTCATCGCTAAAGGTCATGTTTTCAGGAGTGCTACTGATACAGAAGTTATAGCTCACTTGCTTGAGGAGAATTCAAGAAATAATTCTGACTTTTTTGACGTGTTTCGTAGAACGGTTCGTTCTCTTTCTGGTAGCTATGCTTTAGCCGTGGTTTCGGTCACGGCTCCTGGAAAGATCTTTTTTGCCAGAAAGCATTCACCCCTCGTTATAGGTCTCGGCAAAGATGTCATGTTTGTTGCTTCCGATATCCCGGCCTTTCTCGATTTTACAAACAAGGTTATCGTGCTTAATGACGGCGAGCTTGGCTACATTGATAGTGGAAGTGTTTACATGGAAACAATAGAGGGCAAACCGATAGATGTTTCCAGCAGGATATTAGTCGTCCCATGGACAGCTGAACAGGCAAGGAAAGAGGGGTTCCCTCACTTTATGCTAAAAGAAATCCATGAACAACCACTCGTAATAGGTGAAACTATTCGCGGCTTTGGCATAGACTATGAAAAAGGCGCGGAGATGCTGGTCAATGGAAAAAACATTTTTGTTACAGCGGCTGGGACAAGTTTTCATGCATCACTCTACTTCGCGCTCCTCACGATGAAGCTCTCCTCCCAGAAAGTTATACCTTTTATCTCTTCTGAATACGAAGTCTACGCTCATGTAGCTAGTGAAGATGATGTTCTCCTAGCTGTGTCGCAGAGTGGTGAGACTATTGATACACTGGCTGCTCTTAGGGCCTTCAAAAAGAAGGGTGCAAAAGTCGTGTCCCTAACAAATGTTATTGGCAGTGTGATTGCCAGGGAAAGTGACCGTCAGATATACATGAAGGCTGGACCCGAAATAGGCGTAGCAGCGACAAAAACATTTACCGTCCAGCTAACTGCTTTGACTTGGCTTTCCATTCTTATTTCGCACCATACAGGAAAAATAGGTGAAAATGAATTAAAAGAAATCAATTCATCACTTAAAGAGTTGCCCTCACTCGTTGAAAAGACAATTAATTTGTATAGTGGATGGAGCAAGGAGCTGTCCAATTTTATGGCAAAGAAGGCCAGTGCTTATTACTTGAGCAGGGGACTTGGTGTACCTATAGCACTTGAGGGGGCCTTGAAACTGAAGGAAATAGCTTATATACATGCCGAGGGGTATCCAGCGGGGGAAAGCAAACACGGCCCTATAGCACTTGTCGAGAAGAATTTCCCAGTAGTTTTTGTCTCAATTGAGAAATCGCTCGAAAAGCGTCTCCATGGAAACGTTGAAGAGATGAAAGCTAGAGGTGCACATACAATAGGAATAATTCCAAAGGACTCCGAGCTACGGGAGCTCTTTGACAGGACAGCGATCCTGCCCTCTAGCAACGAGTTTTTAACTCCTATTTTAGGCGTTGTTCCTTTACAGCTACTTGCATACTACACCGCCGTGGAAAAAGGTTATGACCCGGACAAGCCTAGAAATCTTGCAAAAACAGTTACGGTGGAATGAAATGTTGCCCGTTGTTCTGGCAGCAGGTAATCCGAGACGGATGCTTCCTTTAAACGAGGGACACCATAAGTTCCTTTTAAAGGTTGCGGGAAATCCTATATTCCTTTATTCCCTCAAGAGTCTTCTAGACGTTTCTGGTGGAAGATCCTTGCTTGTCATAGATAGGGATATGCCACAAGAAGAGATCCAGAAATCTCTCACTGCTAGAAAACTCCAGGATAAAGTAGACCTAGTAATCCAGAAAGGGAGTAGTCTCGAAGAGGCTCTGAGACAGGTTATAGATGAGGCGAGTGAAGAGTGGTTTCTCGTAACTTATGGAGACGTAATTGCTCCAGCTGACGCATTCAAGCTCATGATAAAAACACATGAAGAGACACAGAGGCCGGTAGCCCTCGTTATCCCTAGACCCGAAATAACTAGCTACGGTGTAGCATATGTGTCCGGTAAATCCTTAAAGAAAGTTATTTCTCCTGAGAAAGCACATGGAGAAGCAATTGACACGAGTTTTGTTCTTGGCGGAGTATTTATTTTGCCGAGACAAACCATTGACCTATTAAATGACGGAAACAATTTCTACGAGGCAATGAATTACCTTATCGAGAGAATGGGGATAGAGATTGCCCTATGGAGCGGCTCGTGGGTCTCCATTGATTATCCTTGGGATCTAATAAGTGCATTGTACGAAGTCCTTGGAGCTGACTGTAAGACTGTTATTAGTCCCCGTGCAAAGGTTTCGCCTCTCGCCGTTCTTGAGGGGTGCGTAATAGTTGAAGATGATGCTTTTATAGATCATTATGCCGTGATCAGGGGACCAGCCTATATAGGAAGAGGGGCCCTCGTAGGCAAGGGCGCATTTGTCAGGGAATTCACATCTTTAGAGGAGGGCAGTGTTGTCGGAGCACATACAGAAGTTAAGAGAAGCATTTTACAGGAAAAGGCCACTGCTGGAAGTTTTTCGTTAATCACGGACAGTGTTCTGGGGCCACAGAGTGTAGCAGAGCCGAGAACAACTGTTATCAGTGACCTTCCTAGTGATAGAAGAGTTTTACGGCCTTTGCCTTTGCAGGGTATTCTTTATGAAAAGCAGAAGTTGGGCGTGTTCCTCGCTCCCAGAGGCAGGATAAAGGCTGGAAGCATTGTTGGCCCAGGTGTAAAAATATTTAGAGATGGCGGTGTCGAGCACATATAGGAGCTGGCTGTGTCACACCCGAAACTCAGTGTAATAATAACGGTGTATCGAGAGGCAAAAACGTTGCCAAGGCTACTAAGCCAGCTTTCCCGCCAGAAGACGAGTTTCCCTTATGAAATAATTGTAATGATAGATGAGCCTGCAGACAAAATCATTAGCACTCTAATTGAAGAATATAGGGGTAGAAACGTTAGGTTTGACGTTTCACATGGGCGTAGGGGAAAAGTTAGCGCCCTGAATACAGCCATAGGATTGGCCAGGGGCGATGTATTAGTATTTTTAGACAATGACGTGGAAATTAGAGACGAGTTTTTCCTTGAAAAGATAAACCGCTGGATGGAAAAATTTGATATCGCAGAAATAAAGAAAAAGATACACATAGACAGTTTTCTTAGCCGTCTAGTATATTACGACTACGTCTCTTTCGGCGTTGCCAGCTATATTTTCGAGAAGCATGTAAAAAGATGCGCCGGCCTAAACGGTGCAGCAATGGCTCTCACCAGGAAAGCCATCAAGGATCTTGGAGGATTCAAGAACTGTATACTGGAAGACATGGACATAGGATTTAGAAGCTACTTTACAGGCTATCCTTTCAAATACATATTTGACACCGAAGTTATTGTTTATTCTCCTCACAGCATAAGGGAATGGCTAAATCAGCGGATGCGATGGTCTGTGGGGGCGTGGCTGTGGATCAGAGAGCACTTGTTTCATTTTGCCTATGCNGGAAACAGGCACAATGTAGTAGAAAGCCTGGCCGCTCTTTTCGCTATGTTNCCGGGAAGCATCTTTTTTGCTTCAATGTTTTTTGCGAGCGATACCCCACTTGTTAAAACTCTCCCTTTTGTTCTCTCCCTGTTTGGAGGTCTGATCGCCCCGGTGATACCAATAATGACGGTCTTCGAAATGTTTTCTTCGCTCCTTCCACCATTCATTTTCGTATTTCTTGTTCTCCTAGTGTTATACTCGTTATTAGTGTTGCCGATTTCAGTAAAACTGGGCTTCCAGGTGCACTTAGTAAATTTTTTGTTGTATCTGTTTGTTTATTCTCCACTTTGGTTTTCAGTGCTTATAGCGGCCTTCATAAGGGTGTTTATTTTCCAGAAGAAAGATATATCAGGGTGGAAAATATAATTCACTTTTTGGATGTGATGAGGGAAGAGACGCCTGAAATAGTTGATGAATACACTAGAGGCTGAGCTTTATCACTGTTTTTGTGTGGCTGTTAGGGCCTTGAGAATCAAGTTTTCCCTTTCGCGTAGAAGAGACTCAATATCATTGACTAGAGTTATTGCCTCGTTGACTTTTTCTAAAAGCTCTTTCGGTTCCAGTGTAGGGCTTAGAATTATTACTTTTTCGAACATTCTAGAGGTATAGGTTAATAGCTGAGCATCTTCTTCGAGGATTTTTGGAACCAGTTCCTCGTTTACGCTTGGCAATTTATTTGTGTCCGAGGTATAGGAGTACCTCTTCAATAGCTGGGCAACCTTCAGGAGCTCGATACGGAGATCATCAAGCCTCAGTCCAACAGAGACGTTTTTCTGTTTGACAAATGCCGATATTCTCTCCACCCTTATACGGGCTTCATCAACCAAAGATAGCAATCTTTTACGTACCAGCTTATCATCTTGGAAAAACGTGTTGGCTTTATAGCCCGTAAAACCTGGAACTGCACCTGAAATCTTTTCAACCAGCTCCGAAACATTACTCATTCTGACACCCTGAGGCTTGGTTAAGTTGGTGACAATAGGAAATATATTTTTGTCTTCAAAGAAGAAATAAAAGAAAAAAATATTTTGTTTTGGTTCGCTCTAGTGCTCCTAGTGCTAGTTGTTTACTGTTTTACGCGGCCTACGAACCTGTAGACTGTTGTGCCACAGTAGGGGCAGGTGCCCTTGTAGGCGAGCCTTCCGTTCTTGAGAGTTACTTGCTGTGGGTTCTTCATCTCAACGGTTTTGCGGCATTTAACACAGTATGCTGTTATTTTTTCTGGCATATTTGTCACCAATAACTTTTTCACATGAGAGGTATATATTCCTTACGCTTCAATTTTTCTCTTTTTGTGAAAAGATAATCTTTTTTGCCGTAGTTTCTAAAAAGAGATTTTTTATTCCAATTAATAAAAAAGACCATTTTTCAAAAAGAGATTTTTTAATTTTCTTAGTTTTCCCATAGGTAACTTCAATCGGAAGAGACCAACCTATGGAAATGTTTTTATTTGACAGTGTCATAGGTAATTCCTAGATGCAAGGTGTCTAGGTTTAAGGCTCCATGCGAGGAAATTAGCAAAGAATGGTTGCCAGCTGTTAGAGGTCTCCTGGTCGAGTACCTTTATCGTGAGGAAAAAAAGTCGCAGGCTCAGATAGCAAAGTTGCTTGGAATCAGTCAGTCAAGTGTAAGTAGATATCTGAACGAGCAAAGAGGAGTGTATAGGGGGAAATTCGAAAATATACCTGGCTTCTCGGAGAAAATAAAAGAAATCATCAAAGAGGTTGAGGCTGGAAAGTTGAGGGGCGGGGAGGCTCTCTGCCTTATATGTCGCTATGTCAGGTCGACTGTCTAGCAAGCTTGTCAAGAATCTCGCCGAAGATTTTCTGGCTTCTGGACGTTGGTTCAAGGTACGAGTCTACGCTTTCGGGTTTCTCACCTTCTTTTTGGCTTGTCGCAAAGATTATTAGACTTCCTCTTCCACTCCTTCTTGGGAAGGTTTCATAGTCTTGCTGAGGTATTTTTATGATGTCTTTGTCTGGGTCAACGTTTTCAATAATTGTCTTGAGGAGCTGGAGGTGATTGTGTATGTTTGTGTTTGTTCCAACAAGAATAATCGTGTCTGTATATGGGTTTAGGGTTTTTGTAAGAGAGAGAAGATTTATACCTGTATTAATTAATTTTTCCCTTTTGAATGTGTTAACTTTTGCCACTACGGTTCTAAACGCGTCGTTGCCGAGAAATGTTAGGTCTATTACGTTTGGAAGCAGGTTTTTGTAGTTAAGCAGGAATAGTTTCTCAACGAGCCTAAACAGCTCTGCTATGTCGCTTTGTGTTGGATGAATTGTTGAGTAATATATTATTGGATTGCTCTCCATCAGGATCTTTTTAGCATGAATGACTGGCATTGGTGTCCCACCTAGTATGTCTCCATTTTCGTAGAGCATTTTTCCTTCTGGGCGCTCGTCTCCTGGGACAATCTCGCCTATAACAGTTGTTTGAAAAGAACTGGGGACGTATATGTTGTCTTCTAGCTTGGTCGTTGCTATTTTGGTTTCAGAAATTACGCCAGCGAGCAGTAGTTTTTCTGTAAAGGACAGCCAGGAGAGAAATGCTGGAGGATATATACTTGCTGGTGCTCCAAGAACAACAGCAACCTTTAAGGGTTTTCCTCGCCTTGATGCTTCCTCTATTAAGTGTTGTATTCTGGAATTCCTGGGTACGTGTAGCAACATTGTTTTTTCATCTACTACTTGAACCCTTTGAACTGTAATTTCCGTCTCGTCTATGCTATCCAAAGTGGCGATTATAAGTGGATTGGTCATTACAGGATACTCCTCTTGAGAACTGTGCTTTAATGCCGGAATTAATGTGAGGTCTAGGTCGTAGCCTTGGAGAACCCTAATCGTGGAGCTTTGGAACTCTTTTACATCTGGATAGTAGTCTGCTATCCACGCTAGGGATGCAAGTAGATGAAGTTTGTCTTTCTGAATAGGGGAGAGAGGTTCAATTAGGCTTACCACTCTCGATGCCCGATTTATTATTTGTTCCTCGGACCCGGCGTTGAGAGCTAAATGGATTTTCTTGTAAAATACGTTCGTCAGAACTCTGGGTGTTTTTCCTGAGACTTTGCTGTATAGTAGAGCATGGTCAAAATGTTTCGCAAGCTCAATGGATAGCCATGGTATCTCGAAGTCTGGCGAAACTTCATTATTTATTTCGAGGAGTTTTCCTCTCTGGGAGAAGGCCATTAATAAATCGCTTATAGTCAAATGTTTCACCGGCAGATTAGTAGCTTACGCGGAATCTTTCTTCAACTCTCTGTTGTTGCTCTCTTGGGACAAAGAATAGTGGGTTTATTTTACCCGTCTCNGAGAGGTTTAGCAACATGTCTCTGAAGGCGGCAGTGTGTTTGATGTCTAGCTCTAGTAGTTTNTTGAGGATTTCCCAGACGTTCTTTTGGACTTCTAGCAACATTTCTCGGGGCATATGTCCCACGATGAATGGGTCCTGGAGCCACTTGTCGAAAGCTTCGATTGTCTTTATCATGTGGTTAAAGGCCGTCCTCGTGGCAAGTATTAGTTCCAGTCTATCTGAAGTTTCAAGGTCTTTTTCCATGCTTGTTACAGTGTCGAGGAACGTTTTCTGCGCTTCTATCCAGTTTGTCAAGTTGTTTGCAAAGAGTTTTACGAATTCGCTCAAATAATTCACCATGCTCTTTGTAGATTTTCTGTCTTAAAAGCTTGTTTATCTTTCGAGGGGCACTAGTCTGGTTGGCTGGTATTGTATTTTCTCTAATAGCATTCTTCTTCCAGCTGTTCTACCCACGAGGATGGGTGTGTTTTCTTCTATGAGCTTCTCGACGAGTTGTAGCTTTGCACTGCTCGATGAATAGATAGTTATAAGTGGTTGTCCTTTCTTGACCTTCTCTCCGAGTTTTACATGAATATATACTCCTGCCCCTTTGTCTATCGGCGCTCCAGCTGTTTTGCCAAGGGTTGCAAGGAAAGAGTTGTCAATATAGTAGACGAAGCCCGAGTCGTTTGCATGCAAGGTATATGTCTTGTCGCCGAGAGTTATGTCTTCTGGCTGTATGTTTGGATCCCCTCCTTGTGCCTCGATGATTTCGCGAAGCTTCTTTTCAGCTTTTCCACTCTTCAAAGCCTCTATCGCCATCTCGTAGCCATCTTTTTCGCCAACCATTTCCAGAAGTGTGCCTGCAAGGCTTGCAGCTTTGTCTACAAGATCTGGAGGGTTAAGAGTTTTTAATGCTTGAAGTGCTTCTCTTGCCTCCAAGGCTGGTCCTATCGCATGCCCAATGGGTTCCTCTGCGTATGTGGCCACTGTCTGGAGATTCATGTTGAGCATTTTCGCTATCTCGTGGAAGCTTTGTGAGATTCTTCGTGCCTCCTCGAGTGTCTTTACCTTTGTTCCTCTCCCAGTAGGGATGTCTAAAACAATGTGTGTAGACCCGACGGCTAGCTTTTTTGCAAGGATGGATGGTATAAAGAAGGGGTCTATTCCCAAAGGGTATTCAACCCTTATTATGATGTCGTCTGCTGGCGCCAGATTCAGAGACCCGCCCCACACGATGCACCCGTTAGTTCTGTGTATTATTTCCTCGATTTCCTCTATCGAGAAGGTCACTGGTGCTAAAACCTCCATCCTGTCTGCTGTTCCAGCTGCCGAGGTTATTGCCCTTGAGGAAGTTTTTGGTATGGTGTATCCTAGAGAGGCAATTATTGGAACAACTAAAAGACTGGTCTTGTCTCCTGGCACTCCTCCCAAACTATGCTTGTCAAGTATTGGCTTCTTTTTAAGGTTTAGTGTTTGCCCCGTATTTACCATGGAGATTGTGAAGTCATAGATCTCAGAGGGAACCATTCCCTGGAAGTGAACTGCTGTAACGAATGCCGCTAGTTCTAGCTCGCTTAGTTTTCCCTCGACAATATCTTTAACCAGGAGATAGATTTCGTCAGACTCAAGTTTTAGGCCTTGGAGTTTTTTCCTTATTATCTGGAGGGAAAGTGGTGGGCTTGTTGCCTCTACCTCGACTTCGTCTCCTTCGGATATGCCTAAGACCCTCGCCAGGTTTGTATAAATTCCTATGGAGTCGATTGGGAAATCCTTTGCCGTATTGACGATCGCTGTTAATGAACGCCCGTTAAACCTGACAATTACGCGATCCCCTAGCTTGACGTCAAGCTTCTTTGCTACATTATGGTCAAGTATAACAGTAAAATTCGCCGATTCAAATGGAAGCAAACGAGTTTTCAGCTTCATGGGTAGCCACCGCAAGGAAAGGGAATTTTATTATCCACAAGGTAATATATTAACTTTTCCCTCTAAAAATAATTTAAATACAAGAGTTGCAAATTAGTAATGTATGACAACAAAAGGTTGGTGGGGTAAGCTTTTATGGATTGACCTTTCCCGCAGAGAGGCGAAACAGGTAGAAATCGACAAAAACCTTCTATCAAGCTACGTTGGCGGGAGGGGGCTGGCTGTTAGGCTCCTATGGGACTATACGCGCCCCGGGATCGACCCACTTTCACCCGAGAACCTCCTTATTGTAGCTATAGGACCCATTACTGGCTTGCCTGGACCCAGCACTGGGAAAGTCGTTGTTGCGGCGAAAAGCCCGTTGACACATGGCTATGGCGATGGTAATCTAGGCTCAAGGACGGCTGTAATGCTCAAGAAGGCTGGGTTTGATGCAGTGGTTTTCTCCGGCAAATCCGAGAAGCCTTCCTATGTCTATATCGAGAACGAGAAAGTAGAAATAAACATAGGAGATGACTTATGGGGTCTAGATACATTTACTGCTGAGAAAAGGCTCCTGGAGAGACATGGCAAGGATGCCGGAGTTCTCCTCATTGGCCCTTCGGGAGAGCGAAAAGTAAAGATGGCGACTATAATCTCTCAGATGGGTAGAAGCGGCGGCAGGCCGGGAATTGGAGCCGTAATGGGTAGCAAAAACTTGAAGGCGATAGTTGTACGTGGCACTAGAGACCCGCCAGTAGACGACCTCAAATCATTGAGGGAGACAGCGGCCAAAGCCTATATTGAGGCCAAAAACAAGCCGGCATACCCCTTCTGGATGAGACAGGGAACGATGGCTACGATCCAATGGTCCCAAGAGAACAGCGTCCTGCCCACCTACAACTTTAGTGAGGGGGTCTTCGACGAGAGTAGCGGTATAGATGGCTTCACAATGGAAAAGATGAAAGTCTCGCAGAGGGGTTGCCCCAACTGTAACTCTATTTGTGGAAACGTTGTACTGGATGCTAGCGGCGAAGAGTCCGAGCTTGACTATGAAAACGTTGCAATGCTTGGCTCCAATATTGGGCTTGGAGATCTGAAAAAGGTAGCCCAGCTTAACAGGTTAGCCGATATGTGGGGCATAGACACGATTGGATTGGGTTCAGCCATTGGCTTTGCGATCGAGGCTTCTCAGAAGGGATTTATAAATGAAAAGATGGAATGGGGGGACTTTCCGAAAATTCTGGAACTAGCTGAGGACATAGCATTGAGGAGGACAAAGCTTGGTGACGACCTGGCAGAAGGACTGGTACATGCCTCCAGCGTTTATGGATGCGAGGAATGCGCTATTCACGTTAAGGGTCTAAGCGTCAGTGCATACGACTGCCACGCCGCTCCTGGTATGGCGCTATCATATGGCGTTAGTAGCGTGGGTGCACATCATAAAGATGCATGGGTTATATCGTGGGAGGTCTCTCATGGAAGGTTTGCCTATTCTCCGGAAAAAGCCAAAAAGGTTCTTGAGTTGCAGAAGATACGAGGCGGATTTTTCGAGAACATAGTGGCATGCAGGCTGCCCTGGGTAGAGCTCGGCCTAGAGCTGGACTGGTATGTAAAGCTGTTTAACTTTGCTACAGGCCTAAGGTGGAGGCTTGACGATCACATGGTAGTAGCCGAAAGGACTCTGACTCTTATAAGAAGCTACTGGGTACGAGAATACCTCGCAGAAGGCAGGACATGGAATAGGAAAATGGATTATCCCCCAGTCAAATGGTTCACCAGGCCTTACACGCGTGGACCACTTAAGGGGGCAAGGCTAGACCCACAAAAATACGACGAACTATTAGGGTACTATTACGAGCTTCTGGGCTGGGACCATAGAGGTATTCCTAGAGCCTCGACTCTGAGAAGGCTTGGGCTTGGCGACGTAGAGAGCACCCTTGGAAAAATAATTGAATTAACGAACTGAGTCATATGGGCTCTGGGCAAGTAAAAATAGTATTTTTTGGATTTTTAATCGATTTTTTCAAGGGACGAGAACATATCTTTGAGGTAGATTCGCCCGTTAAAATAAGAGACTTGCTAAGAAAAATTTCTCCAAATTTTAATTTTGAAGTAGTTGTTGTCGTAAATGACTACCCAGCCACGATGGATTCTTATGCTAGACCAGGCGACATTGTAAAGGTTTTTCCACACATTGGTGGAGGGTAACCGAAAACTTTACCTTTTTTGCCCTGCTAAAAAAGTTATGACATGCATATCCGAGGATTTTTTGGCAAGAATCATCAGCATCCTATATCAGAAACTAACTCTCTCAGCTGGCCAAATAGCGATTGCCAGTAGAGTCTTAGCTCAGGAAGCCTTTGAAGAAAAGGCAAAGGAGGGGAAAAGGAGCCTAGATGAAGCCATAAGGCTAGCTACCCATTATTTGGGTGCGTCAGCCGAGTACTCTAAGGAAAACGACGAGCTTAAAATATCGATAAGCCCAAAACAAAACGTTTGTCCCTTGCGAGAAATATGTCCACTGCCCTTCTTTTACTCGGAAGCAATAAATCTCTTGAGCGAGTGGAAAAGCTACCCGATTAGAAGTTCCAATAACAAGTTCGTGGAGACTTCAAGTGGCAAGTGTTTTTTCCAGCTGAGACTATATGGAGACTAGCTCTAGAAAAACTCCTATCATTCACAGGCCTTGGCTTTACTGTTTCAAGTGTGGCTTATGTTGCCATGCGACAGAGATGATACTTTTAGAAAGTGATTTAAAACGCATATCCCAATACACTGGCCTAGATCCCGAAGAATTCAGTGTGAAGAAAGGCAGGTTCCGCGTCTTAAAAAATGTTTATGGAAGATGCTTCTTTTATGACCAAAAGAATGGAACATGTAGAATCTATGCCGCGCGGCCTATAGGGTGTAGCCTCTATCCCTTGGTCTTATCGGAGGATGGCCATGTAGAGGTTGACGATTACTGTCCTCTCAGCAGACTTATTCCTAGTTATGAAAAGAGAAAAGCAAAGTTATTAGGAGGCGAGATACTTAGGGAGCTATTCAGCCGAGGATAGTAACCTCAACTGTGTCGCCATCTTTCAGATGAAGCTCGTCACGGAGGCGTACAGGGGCAATTAATTCAAGTATTTCGTCTCCGTGCTTTGTTTTATCAATATCCAGGGCTCCGCCGCTTATCGATACTCCGTTCCCCATGATTATAGCCTTGTAGACTGTCACTCCTCCATATTCTTCCCTATTTGCTTTGTATGGATTAATCCTGAAACCAATTTTCTTATCACGAAGAGTTTGCCTCAAAGGAATATCTTCCTCAACAAGCCTAACATTAAGCGTGCCTGGATATGGCTCAAATCCTAGTATCTCCTTAAATGCTTCAACATAAATGGGTATGCTCATATAGATTGCTCCCTCCCCCAGACCTGGCACTACTTGTCCTCTAAGAACCGTTGCGTTCGCATAGTTAAGGACCCTTCTCAGGTCATCGTAGACTCTCGAGAGGAGGTCGCGACCCCTCTGTGTTATAGCAAAGTATACTCGTCTGCCAAAATATTTTTTCTCAATGTAGCCCTCCTCTTCAGCTATGTCGAGCAGTTTACGCAGTTTCCAAGGGGTAGTGCCCATACTCTTAAGTATCTCCACCTTGCTTATCCTTTTTGGGCCTGACAAACAACTCCGCTTTGCTAGCTCGATTAAAAGCGGGAGCACTTCATACTCGTTAGACATATGGTGCTTTCGACGTCCATCTATAATAATTTTTTAGTTCAATAGATCGAGAGAGCGCTATTTCGGATATGCCATTAGAACGAGAAATTCTCGTTTGTCTGAGTATGTTTTTAGCAATAGTATTATTGTCAAGCAGATAACTGTGTAAATTGCAATAATGATCAAAGCATAATTCATTACGAGGTTTAGAAGGAAACTTACACTTGCGAATAAAGGTATAAAGCCTGCAATTTTTCCATTAGTTTTGCTTGAATCGTCCAGCACAATTTCTGCTACATAATACAGGGAAGATACCCCAAAGAATAGGGAGGCTATGACTGGTGGAAGGATTGCTAGAGTCGTGTTTCCCAGAAAAATAAATGGCGAGAAAATAATGTAGCAAATTATCAACAAGTTGATGCTTTTCTCTGCTAGTATAATTGTTGTGTCAAGTATGTCGCTGAATCCTTCGAATGACATCATTTTTAGGAGAACGTAAGCATATTTCTTTTATATGGATAGAAATTTTAGATAATGACTTCTCTTATACAGATGTAGTACGGTGGTGTGAGTGGATGATTATCATGTCAGGATATACGGGGTGAACATTGAAGAAGAAACATTGCTGTGGCTGAAGAGCCGAATCGAGAAAGTACTAAATGTCATAATAACAATAAATACAAAAGATGTAACACCCGGCTTTGTCCTTAAATTTCTAGACGAGGAGCGGGACCAGATAGATGCCGAACTACTAATACAGGCCTTAATGGAAAAGATTGGAGTTGCTCCAACCCAGCGTGTCCTGGTAATTATTGCGGCAGATGGCTACGTTGAGGGTTTGAACTTTGTTTTCGGGGTTGCCAAAAACGAGTGGGGAGGCATTGTCTTTACCGAACGATTGAATCCTGCATTTTATGGAGAAGCATACTCGGAGGAGCTGTATAGAGTGCGGATTTTAAAAGAAGTTCTCCATGAATTAGGGCACAGTCTGGGCCTGGAACACTGCAGAGAAAACTGCGTAATGAGGTTTAGCAATTCGGTCTACGATGTAGATGCCAAGCCTACTTTCTTTTGCAAAAAATGCCTTGCAAAGCTAAACTTTTCCCATCCTGGGATCATCAGAGCAATTCAATCTTGATTCTTCCTTTAAGAGATTCCAAAAAGTTTTCTAAGTATACCCGTAGATTTTATAAAATCTATTTGTAACATTTCCCAGAAGATTCCAGGCGGTTTCTTATACTTGCCACTGCTGACCCTTATCAGTCCCGATGGAGAGGCTATCATATCTACTGGGACATCGTGAATAAGCATAGGTATGGGCTCATTTATTATCTGGGTGTCGTGGACAAGAGTAACTATAGGTGTAGCCGCCGTTATTGAGTATGTTTCTCGAAGAATAGCATATTCAAGGTCATACAAACCGTCTCCTCGGCCAAGACGAGCTCCATCATTATTAACAGCGACACTGCCTAAAACGACAAGGTCTATCTTTATGTTTTCGAGGAACGGTATTTTTTCTCCTCTCCTAACAGCCCCCTTCATTGAAGAGACATATCTAATTTCGGATGCCTTAAATACTGCTGGATCTAGCAGAATATATCCTCTTAGCCCCGGGATAGAGATAACTAGTTTTTTGCCATGCCTGAGTGCTTCTTCCCTGAGGAGTCTTGTTGAGACGTCTGGGGTCGTATATATCGTGGTTGCCGTCCTAAACGCCTCCGTCTTTATTATTCTCTGTGTGGCGCTATGGAGACCTACGAATCCAGGTATTTTGCCGTAGCAGGGCCGAGGGGCAGTTACGACTTCCATAGATTCCATCTTGCTCCATATCATTCTTCTGAGAGCTGCTTTTTTCTCGAAAGCTTCCCTGTTCATGCTAGACATTTTAATCCTCTATGTTTTTATGGAGATAGAAATTAACGTTTTTGTTTGTTATTTTAATTTGTCCTACAAACATCATGCTGGCTTCATTTGAACAGGTTATTAACGTAGTAAGCTACAATGATACTGATGACGCAAAGACCAGAAATGTCTAAAAGCTTCTATATAACGGAAAGAGGAGACTATACATCAATAACAAAGATAGTAAGCGTGAAGCTTCCAGTGGGCTTGATAGACGCTTTGGACGAGTTGATCCAGAGAGGATACTTCCAGAATAGGAGCGATGCAATAAGAGAAGCCATTAGGAAACTTTTAACGAACTACCGTGAGCTCGACAGCCAAAAAATTAGTAGTGGCTTGATGATAGGCCTACGATAGAAAAACAAGTTTTCTTTTTCTATTTTGATCTTTTTATGATACTTTTGAGCCTACTTTTACTTCCTTGTCTGGTACAAGTAGCACTGGCTTGTCGTCTTCTACTGCAGCCAGCAACATTCCCTGCGAGATGAAGCCCATTATTGTCCTCGGCTGGAGGTTGGCTAGGACTACTACTTCTTTCCCTACAAGTTCTTCTGGCTTATAGTACTGTGCAATACCTGCGACGATTTGGCGTTGCTCTGTTCCAAGGTCCACCTTGAGGAGTAAAAGCTTGTCGCTACGCTTGATTGGTTCAGCGGATAGTATTTTTCCAACCCGGATGTCTAGTTTTTGAAAGTCGTTGATTGTTATTTGTGACATATTGTTTTAAGCGAGCTGGGGGGTTAATTTTTATTTCTGGGGTTTTCGTATATATGTATAGGTGTTGGTCTTGAATAGTAGTCAAGGCATTGACAGGGACAAGAGAATAATATTTACAGAGGCCGATTTGATCCTCCTATGTCTACTTGATGGGGAGAAAAAGATAACTGATTTACGGCCGCAGACAGGCCTATCGACAACGTCTATCTATAACAACGTTAAAAGGTTGCTTGACTTGGGCCTGATAGAGGATGATAGGAAGGGAAGTCCAGGAAACAGAATACTCAAGCTGACGGACAAGGGTTATAGGGTGGCTAGGCTACTGAAGATCCTGAAAGACGAGCTAACTCCCAAAGAGGTTGAGTTAAGGCCAGAGTAGAAAAGACATAAATAAGCCAAAGTTCAGAATATCTATTGATGCCGGAATATGCAGTTCTTGTAGTTGACATGTTAGAAGAGTTTGTTAGGGGCAGGCTACGTGCTGAAAACGCTGAAAAAATTGTGGAACCCATTAGGAAACTTGTTGCATTTGCACGCGAAAAGGGCATACCAGTCATTTATACAATAGATCAGCATCATCCCGAGATAGACTACGAGTTTAGGCTTTGGGGGCCGCATGCCGTGAGGGGTTCAGCAGAGGCAAAGATTATTTCCGAGCTCGCCCCTCGGGAAAACGAATACATTGTGGCTAAAAGGCGGTATGATGCTTTCATGTTTACAGACTTGGACATGTTGCTCAGAGAGCTAGGAGTCAAAAATCTTATTGTTACAGGTATACATACTCATGTCTGTGTATTACAGACTGTTATGGGGGCTTTCTATAGAGGATACACGGTGATTGTTCCAGAGGAATGTGTCGCCGCGTTTGATAACTATTGGCATAAAGTGGGGCTTGAATACATGAAGAACTATGCAGGCGCACAGATCGTAAAACTGGGCGATTTGATTTCAAGGCTCAATAGTGAACTACAGGAAATGCCTTCACCTGTATGAGTAGATCCTCCAGTACATGGATAGAGGGTTCGGTTTTTACTCCTTATTTGTGTCTTTGAGTATTTTTTCCCAGATGCTTTCGTAGTCCTTTCTTAGTCTCTCTCTTGACACGTGTGTATAGATCTGTGTTGTATTCAGACTTGAATGTCCTAGAAGCTCCTGTATCTCCCTAATATCTAGACCGGAGGCCAGGCTTAGAGTTGCAAAGGTATGTCTCAGTACGTGTGGGGTCACACGCTTAGTTATGCCAGCCTTCTTCTTTAAACGTTTAAGGATTCTTTCCACAGTTGTATAGTGTATATGGCCGGACGCCTCAGAGGGAAAAAGCCACTCACTTTTTTTAATACTTTCTAGGTGTTCCTTTAGTATTGGGAGGACAAACTCGGGAAAATAGACTATTCTTTCTTTTGCACCTTTGCCTCTAACCCTAATGGACCTTTTTTCGATGTCTATGTCCGTCAGTCTCAGCGAAACAAGCTCGTTAATTCTAAGACCTGTTGTGAAGAGTAGCAAGACGATTAATCGGTCCCTCGGATTTTCCGCTACATCGACTAGCTTAAATACTTCTTCTACTTCTAGGTATTTTGGCAACCTTTTTTCCCGCCTAGGAAGTTCGAAACCAGCCAAGTTATCACTCAAGCCTAAAAACTCTAGGAACCTCTTTACAGCAACTGCCGCGGTGTAGATGCTGTCTTTTTTCCAACCCTTCGATCTTAGAGTTGCCAGGAAAAAGTCAATATCGTAAACAGTGACCTGGCTAACGTGCCTGTCACCTAAAAACTCGACAAATTCTTGTAGGATGCTTTTAAATGTTTTAATGGTTCTCTCGGATCTATTTCTAGCTATTAGGTGGGAAATGTAGAGCTCGATTAGCTCCTTGTTGTCCCGAGCAAGGATAGAAGAATTTGTTTTTTCTGTTGACATGTTAAATTCCTATCTCCTCCATGCTTCTTGCATACTTCTCAAGATGCTCGGCGACAAATATGGGTGCGCCTGTCCTTACAGCTATTGCAATACCGTCGCTGGGTCGTGTGTCAATGTTTATTTCTTCTGTTTTGCCGTTTATCTCTCTTTTCAAGACGAGTGTTGCAGTATAAACTGAATTGTCTAGGAGAGCGTCGATAGAGACTTTTTCGACTTCGACTCCTAGTGCATCGAGAATAGAGACTATTAGGTCATGCGTGAGTGGCCTCTCGTACTTGAGACCTGACAGTGCGCTCTGTATAGAAAAACCCTCACTCTCACCTATCACTATGGGTAGTGCTTTGTCTTTCCACTTGGGGGTTTCCAATAGAAGAAGAAAAACTGTTTGCTCTCCACCAGTCTCTGCGACCTTCACGGGGTAGATGCCTGCTATTTCAGCCTTGAGATATCTGATTTCTTGTTTTTCACTCAAAATGGCTCCCCCCTCTGGCTTTCAAAAAACAACGGGTTTAGTCTAACAATCACGAGATTTCCCCTGTAAGCACTTAATTCCTTGACTTTTTTCGTTATCTCATTTAGAACAAAGGCGGGGTTCTCTTTCAAAAACCGGATTGCTTCTGCCGGATCCTGGGAGGAGAGCATTTTGAAGATAATCTCCTTTACAACTGTTTCTGCGAGTAGCCCAGTGAAACAAACCTCTCCATGTCTGATTAGCGATCCTATGGCATATCTTTTAAACCATTCATACAATTCGGGTATAGAGGGAAGCACGCCTTGAACCTTCTTCTCGACTTCTTCGTTTATCTTAGAGCTTTCGTCCTCCTTTACTGCTAGCTTTACTCGTTGTTTCCATTTCAAGGACCACACTTCGAGCCACTCGGAAAGCATGTCGTTTAAAACTAGTGGCTGGTTTTGATAGATATATTGTATCGCTACGAGTGTTTCTTCTTCATAGTTCTCGTCGAAGATAAAGTCTCTTGTAACTGCTACGTAATTAATAAAGTCGGAGTAAGCAATGCTGAATAAGTATTCCGCTTCTTGTTCAGACAAATCAGTAAAATACTTGTAGAGGGAAGACTTAAGTATCGATTTGATCTCGTTTTCTGTATTTTCAGGGACCCAGTACATTTAGACCCACTTTGAATATCTCTGTATACTTAAGTCACATGCTTGATTTAAAGTTTAACCCTGCCTTTTTATGGATCTTTCCTATCTCCTATGTCTAGAATCATGGAGGGGATTGTTATGTTCTTGGATAAGGTTTCAGTCGCGAGAAGACTCTTCATATGTTCAAGAGACCGTCGTCTCATCACCGATCTTGAAGCATAATTATCGTATTTTAATTTTTTCCTGGCAATTCAAAGAAGAGGAAAAATCTATAACAAATCATCCGAAGTAGCTTATTTTAATGCGAATCTGGCATCTGCAATTTTTACCCATTCAGACGATACAAAGGTTGGATTTAGATCCATCTCTTTTATGTATTTAGCGTTTTCAGCAAACATTTGGGAGGCTTTGCTCAGGACTTCTGCCAATAGCTTTATGTTAGCCTTTGGGAGTCCCCGATAGCCTTCGAGTATCTGATACCCCTTTATCTTTAGAATTAGTTCTTGGGCTTGCGCAATGGTTATGGGGGCAATGTCAAAGACCACGTCTTTTAGTATTTCGACAAATATTCCTCCTAGGCCGAATGCTACTACAGGACCAAATTGCTCATCATTTAATCCTCCGATAATTACCTCGTGCGCGTTTGAGACCTGTTCTTGTACTATGTATCCCCTGATCTTGACTGCTGGGTTCTTTTCCAGTATTTTTTGTCTCATTTGTGATATTGCAGTTTTGAGTTCATCCATGCTTCTTATGTTTGCTTTGACGGCTCCCAGCTCTGTCTTGTGAACTATGTCGGGCGAGTCTGCCTTCAGAACTACTGGGAAAGACAAGTCTCTTATGTCTTTGACTTCATCTCCTTCCTTGATATAAATATATCTTGCTAAAGGGAGACCATACGATTCAATGACTTCGAAGGCTTCGAGTAGAGACAAATGTTTTCTGTTTTCTGCAAGCGCCGCTTTAAAAATTTCTTCATGGTTCATTTTTGTCACCGTTTATAATATGTCAAGACCTTTTTTATAGCATTTGCTGTGTCAATGGCATCCTCTTCGGTCATGCCTGGAAGCGTTGGCAATGTAATGACGCTTCGGGCTACCTGTTCGGCTATTGGTGAAGAGCCCTTCTTGTAAGTGATTTGTTTCCCGTAGAAGGGACACAGCCATGGACAGCCTTTGCCGTAACCTGTTAGCCTTTGGAAAAGTGGGTTCTCATAGATTACTCTTGGGTATACGACCTGCACCAAGACGTTTTCAGCCTTGAGAGCTTCTATTATTCTGTCCCTGTTTACACGTAGCTTGTCCAGATTTAATAGAACTTGGAAAATGTGCCATGTATGCTTCACATAGGGTTTCAAGACCGGTAGCTTTAGCAGGTCACCGTTTAAGCTTGAAAGCTCGTCCATGTATATTTGTGCTATTTTCTCCCTAGCGGCGTTCAACTCGCCTATTCTCCTTAACTGGCCGAGGCCTAAAGCTGCTTGGAGCTCGGTCATGCGGTAGTTCCAGCCGAGAATAGTGTGATAGTATTTAGATTCTTGTCCTTGGTCGACAAACATCTTGGCGTAGCGATATAGTTCTTCTTTGTCTGTAGTTACCATGCCACCTTCTCCAGTAGTCATGTTCTTTGTCTGGTAAAAGCTAAATGCGTTTATGTCTCCAAAGGTTCCAACTTTTCTGCCTCTATATTCGCTTCCAATGGCTTGGGCACAGTCCTCTATGACATATAGGTTGTGTTCCCGAGCTATCTTCAGTATCTCATCCATATCCGCCGGGTAACCAGCCAGGTGTACTACAAGTATGGCTTTTGTCCTCGGTGTTATCTTCTCTTCTATTGTCGCGGGGTCTAGATTTAGGCTATCCGTTTCTATGTCGGCAAACACTGGGACAGCATTATTGTGCAGGATTGATGTGGCTGTAGCTATGAAGCTGAAGGGGGTCGTAATAACTTCGTCTCCTGGACCAATGTTAAGGCTTGCTACTGCAGTATGTAGCGAAGCAGTCCCATTAATCGTTGCAACGGCATGTCTTACGCCTAGGTATCTAGCAAACTCTTCCTCGAAAAGTCTAACATATTTTCCAATGGAGGATACAAGTCTCCCTGAATCCAGCACGTCGAGAACTAGCTGTTTTTCTTCATCAGTAAATTTGGGAAAATATTCTTTAAAAGAAGGCCTTACCGGCTTGCCTCCTTCAATTGCTGGAAGCTCCATGTTTACCTCGCTGAAAAACATGACACTCGTAATTAACTCTTTTTATGGTTCTTCCTAGAAGCGAGGCACAGAAAAGAGCGCGCTATCTCTGGCCCTGAATTGCAAAAAATCTACGTAGCTACGCTGAATACTTTGTTATTTTTGGAGTCAAAGATATCTATTCTAACCATTCCTTTCAGTTTCCCGCTTTCAAGCTTGGGGAGAAGCACCCTCTCTACTTGGAAGAATCCAGCCATGTCTCCCAGAAACACCTCTACAACGATTGGTACTGTTTCGTCGCAGGTTAGCTGGACACGTTTCACATTGAGAGCTGACAAGGAATGCATATCTACCTTTCCCATTTTGTATGGAAGCCTTGCTCTGCCCTCAGACATGTCTAGACCGTCTGCTAGCTTTACGATGCTAGCCTCAAGGGTTAGAGGCTTAGTCTCCATTTCGGTGGAAAAAATTGCGGAGAGAATTTCTTGCCTTAGGAAGTAGCGCCGCGGGCCTATGTTTGGAAACATGCTTTGGATTATCCTGTCAACTATGTCTTTTGCCAGCAAGCTACCTATGGCTTCATGATACTCCCTGTGTATCGAGTTGCCTATGTCGTGCAGGTAGCTTGCCATTACGAGTATAAATTTTACTTCGTCTAGATTTTTGGCTGTTCCCTGCTTTAGGGTTGTTAGCTCGACGTTTTTCTTCAAGAGGAGGCCTAGTATTTCTAGTGAGGTTCCAGCTACGATTTTTGCGTGGACGGGTCCATGATCATTGTAGCCGAGTCTACCGACGGCATTTATATTACTCATTTCAAGGAGAGCTTTTACTTCCTCGTCTTTCTCAATTATGTTTACAAGCTCACCTACAAAAGGGTCATATTGTTTCCATTTCTCAATCAATTCCTTCGAAATAACAGACACATTACACATAGGGTTCTAACCTCATCTTGGTACTAGCTAAAAAACTTTGTTTTAGGTTTACGAAAAGAGTCTAGCGTTTATAGTGTTTAAAGGCTCCTAGACCAGGATACTTGGCCCTTGTGCCGAGATATTCCTCTATCCTGAGAAGTTCATTGTATTTGGCTGTTCTCTCGCCTCTTGCTGGCGCACCTGTCTTGATCTGTCCAGTGTTCAATGCGACTGCGATGTGGGAAATTGTCGTGTCTTCTGTTTCACCGCTCCTATGGCTAACGACGACAGAGTACCCGTTGCTTATTGCAAGCCTAGCAGCTTCAAGTGCTTCGGTCAATGTGCCAATCTGGTTTACCTTTAGTAGCAAGGCGTTGGCCGATTTGTTTTCTATTCCTCTACGTAGTCTCTCGACATTTGTTACGAAGATGTCGTCTCCTATAACTTGAGTCTTGAGGGTTCTTGTGATGATAGAGAAGCCTTCAAAGTCTTCTTCGTGTAATGGGTCTTCTATGGATATGATGGGATATTCTTCTACAAGCTTTTCGTAGAGTTCAATCATTTTTTCCCTTGATAGTTCCTGGCCATCAATTATGTAAAGGCTTCTTTTTTCGTCGTAAAACTCTGAGGCAGCTGCGTCTATTGCAAGCGCTACGTCTTTTCCAGGCTCGTATCCTGCATTCCTAATAGCATTTATGAGGGCATCTAGCGCTTCGCGTGTATTCTTCATCGGGGGTGAAAAACCACCTTCGTCTCCAATGTTTATGGCTTGCGGACCGTATTTGTCTTTTAGGTAAGCCTTGAGGGAGTGGTAGACTTCGCTTCCTATTCTTAGAGCTTCACTGAATGTTTTTGCGCCGACTGGTGCTATGAGGAACTCTTGTATCTTTAGCTCATTGCCGGCGTGTTTTCCTCCGTTAATAATGTTCATTAGTGGAACAGGCATTGTATATGCATTCATTCCGCCTAGATACTGGAAGAGTGGAAGCGAATAAGTGTCTGCCGCTGCATGTGCCACTGCCAGCGACACGGATAAGATTGCGTTTGCTCCTAGCCTAGACTTGTTTGGAGTGCCGTCCATCTGTAACATTTTCCCGTCTATATCTTCTTGACTCCTAGAATCCATGCCTAGCAGTTCAGGCGCGATGATCTTGTTGACGTTTTCTACTGCTTTTAGGACCCCTTTACCGTGGAAGGCTTTACCTCCGTCTCGAAGTTCTAGGGCTTCATGTGTTCCAGTCGACGCCCCAGAGGGGACTATGGCTCTGCCGTAGCCCCGGGCAATTGTCAGAACCTCTGTTTCGACCGTTGGGTTTCCCCTAGAGTCGAGAACCCACCTTGCTTTTATAGATGCAATCGAAAATTCGTCTTCCAAGTCGTACCACATAGCTATCAAGAAGATAAGGCCTAACTTGTCTATTTATTAAGCCTATTACTGTCTCTTATTAATCTAGATGTTAGCCGGATTTTGAAAAACAGGGCAAAAAATAAAAATAAGAATAACCATGTTATACGTGTGAGCACCAAAGAAAAAACTGTTGGAGTTGTTCTTTGCGGAGGAGAGGGAAAGAGGCTTAGACCCTTAACATATTATTTTCAGAAAGCAATGATTCCCGTAGGAGCACAACAGAAGCCTCTCTTAGAATACATTGTGAGACTGCTTTCATATCACGGACTAAAGAAGCTTGTCCTGCTTGTGGGCTATAAGGGTCAACAAATCGTGAACTATTTTGACAATGGGGAGAGATATGGCGTAGAGATCTCATATGTATGGGACAACCCCGCATATGGCGGGAACGGCGGCGCCCTCTACAATGCTTATGAACAGGGACACTTCAACAATGCAGAAAACGTACTCGTATATTATGGCGACATACTCTCAGACATAAACATCGCGGATTTCTTGGCTTTCCACGAAAAAAATCAATTTACAGCAACCCTCGCATTGTCTACTAATTACAGGGTTGCTGTCGGAGTAGCCGAAGTCAAGGGAGAGAGAGTAGTAGATCTAGTCGAGAAGCCCCCGCTTGGAAAGCCTGTCACAATTGGAATTGTCGTTTTCAGGAGAAACTCTTTTGAATATCTGAGAGAGCTTGTAGAAACAAAGAAAGAAGTCGACATTATGGGCGACTTTATAAGAGTCCTATTAAATAGGGGGCTGAGCATTGGAGGATACATAACGGACGCCTTCTGGTTTGATCTCGGAACAACCGAGGCGTACGAGAAACTTGACCCTAACGAGGTTGATAGGAGGTTTTCCTTCCTTTTCCAGAAAAAATAATTTTTTCCATGAAGGTTTCTTCCCCCTTTATTATCTTCGTCAACAAACCCTCAGGGAAAAATCTCGTAACCACGGGGGCTACCTCCCAGTGACCATACAGAAAGTCTACCAGTGCTCTGTATTTTCTCCCAATGGCCAAGATTTTTCCGATCTCATTCCATGCCCTTTCGCGGTAAATGTCTAGATTTTCAAGCCAGATGCTTTCAGCCGCCAATATGCCTAGAGCCATTGCCGTGAAGATCCCGCCGCCGTTGATGGGGTTCGCGGCGCCCAACGCGTCTCCGACAAACAGTGTTCTGCCTATTACTGGTGAGGAATAGAACCCGGTAACTGGGATCCATCTGCTTCTCGGGGGTTCTAGGGGCTTTGCGTCTCTGAGGTAGCTACTGTTAAAAACCTTTATAAACTTCTCGAGGAAAACCANGGGGGTGATGTTTCCTTTTACATAGTTGCCCCTTATCCCTATGCCGACATTTGCCATGCCATTGCCTATGGGAATAATCCATGCATATCCTCCTGGGGTATCCTTGGAAGAATACATGTAGATGTCACTTTGGGGAAAATTTGGAACCTCCATTTTTAGGTTTATTCCCAGTGCATAGTCTATGGGGTCGAGTGCTGTATTGTCGCCTAGAAGCCTCCTAGTTAGCGAGGGGAAGCCATCAGCGGCAACTATGTAGTCTGCCTGGATCTCTCTGCCCTTGCGAGTCTTGACTAGGTAGCCTTTTTCAAGTTGTTTTATTGCTACGACGTCGTCTCCTGTTACAACGTTTGCGTTCTCTATGAGCTTGTTTACCATTTCTTTCCTGCTAATGGTATAGCCGCCAATTTTGAGGTGGAATTTTCTGTAGCGTTCAAACTCTAGGAATATTCTTTTTATTATGTTTGTTTTCTCGGTGTAGCCTATGTATTCAAACGCTTTTTTAACCGATGGGTATTTGGAAATAAAGGTTATTTCTGAGGGCTCGGGGAGGAATTCTCCGCATACTGCTGGTTCTTCTGGAGTTTTCTTTCTTTCGATGCCGATCGCACTTATCCCAAGCTCATTGAGCCTTTTAAGGGCGGCAGCTCCGGATGGGCCTAAGCCTATGACAACTGCCTTATAAGATTCATGAGACATTTGCCGTGCCCTCTTCGGGGAGCAGGCTTTATGGCAGGCAGACTTTTTCTCTTCCAATTATCTTTATGGCTGTCTGTATAACGTTTAACGAGTTTTCTAGTACCTCTTTTAGGAATTCTAGCCCCTGCGGGGTTAAGGAGTATACTCTTTTGTCTCGTGATCCTGCTTCTTTTGAGACTAGGAAGCCTGCTTTCTCAAGGCTTTTAAGGAACGGATAGATCTGTGATGGACCGACGGGAACGCCTATCATTTGTTCAAGTCTCCGCATAAGCTCGTAGCCGTGTTTGTCGCCCTCGGCGAGAAGTATCAATGTGTACAGCTTTACAATGGTGTTTACCCTTATTTTTTCACGGGTTGTTTGCATTTTTTTGTCCTGGGTAGGCTCTACACTCATAATGAAGCCTAGGTTTTGTTTTTAAAAATTATATATAAAAATTTTTGCTAAGTTTGTACTTTTAGGCTGGCAGATAGACTACGCCTAGAGACCCCAGTCCTACAGTGGCGAGAGTTTTTCCGCCTAACTTTTGGAAGAAAGACAGCCTAGGCATGAGCCGTATGGTTGGCATAAGGAGCCGCCACCCTCTCCCTGATCCGCGTGAAGCTAGGTAGCCGAGTAGAGGCGCTATGGCTTGAACATATGCATATAGGAAAGGGCGGAACAGAGCTGGTGGATTAAATATTTCGAGCAGTAATACCCCCCTCCTGGCTACCCTTTTCATCTCGTTTAGCCCCCTTGCTTTGTCAAGGAAGTCTCTAAAGCTAAACATTGCGGTGGCATAGTCGACAGATTTTTCTCTGAGGGGCAAATACTCTGCTACCCCGCTTATCCTGTGTAGGCGTGGATTGCTACTTTTCGAGGAAAACTTGTGGGCTAGTGGATCCACACATACTACTTCTTCTGCTCTTGTGAGAAATGGAAAAGAGTAGGTGCCGTCTCCACACCCAATGTCTACAATCTTGCCGCTAACACTTCCATAGATTATGTTTCTTAGCTTTTCGTCGAGCCCAAAGCTCATGGCGTGGTTTGCAGGTATATAGGCATTGATGAAAATAATCTCTCAAGAGTTGTTACTACGTCGCTCCAAAAAGCAGGGTCAAGTCCACGTGTCATAAAATCTTTTCCTCTACTTCTTGCAGGATATGCTGAACACTCTCGCCTGCCTCAGACGCAAATCTTTCCATGCTCATAACTGCGAAATCCATGAGTGAAGGGTGTAACTTAATAGAGGCGTCACGGATTTCTGTAAAATATTTTGATACAAGTTCTTTGACATATCTCTTGATTCCTTCTCTTTCTTTTACCTGCATTAAAAGAAGACGCGAGCTCCCACTATCTACATTATTGTTGGCAATGTCAGCATAGTCATCAAGAACTTGGTAGAGCATCCCCAATGACTTGCCGTAAGTTTTCCCTGCCGAAATTAGATCCCTTTTGCCTAGTGCTATTAGTGGAAGGCTACATGAAGCTTCAAAGACAGATGCAGTCTTGTACTCGATTAGCTGTTCGTATGCTACCTGGACTTGTTTTCCTTCGAGTATTCTGGTGTCCCAGAGCTGTCCCATTGCAGCTTTTCTCCATTGAAGCATGCTTTCGATGACGGCTTCGACTCCTGCCTCTGCCACGAGGGTTATTGCTACTGGGATTATAATGTGAGGGAAAGTTACAGCGTCCTTCAAGCCATACTTTTTCCAGAAGCTCTGTCTGCCTCTCCGCGACTCAGACTCATCAGCTATGTCGTCATGTATTAGGCTGGCCGCGTGCATTAGCTCGATGGAAAAAGCGATTGGGAGAACTTTTTCTATGTCTGACGATAATATTCTTGCAATTAGTAGGGAGAGGCTTCCTCTAATTAGTTTCCCTCCTTGGATGGCGTAGCTTGCTTCTTCGTATACTTCTGGGAAATATCTTTTAATCATTTCGGCTGAGTATTTTGCAAGGGTTTCTCTAAGTGCTAAGTACTCGTCGGTTAGTGAGGCTTTCTGCATTCGTGGTCTCTAGAAACATGGATTCGACAAAATTATAAGTTTTATTTTTTTCAAACTGTCTGTGATTGATTCGCATTGTCATTTAACTTATCCGGGTCTCGTCGAGAAGTTAGACGAAGTCATTGAAAAAAGCAGAGAAACGTTAAAAGCAATTATAACTGTTGGCTTTCCATTTGAGGGGGAAAAGAGGGAGAGAAAAGAGGTTTTCGAGGGGGCGTTAGCAGCCCTAAGATTGTCTGAGAGGTTTCCCGGCTTCATATTTGTGACGCTTGGTTTGCATCCTACACAAGTCCCTGATATGACAGAGGAGGAAATAGAAGAATATGTTGAATTCATTCGTAGAAACAAGGAGAGAATAGTCGGAGTCGGCGAGATAGGTCTTGACAGGTTCTGGATCAAGGACGAGGATACCTACAAGAGAACGCTTGAGGTATTTCACAGAATGCTGGAGTTGGCAGAGGAGATAGGCAAGCCCGTTGTTATACATAGTAGGAAGGCTGAAGAAGAGGCTGTCGAAGTATTGTTGAGCCACTCTCTTAAGAGTGGCGTTCTTATGCATTCATATACTGGAAACATGACGGCCGCAAAAAAGGCCCTTGACAATGGGTTCTTCTTTAGTGTCAACTACAAGCTTACAAACAATAAGAATATGCGTAAAATAGCGAAAAACTTTCCACTTGAATACTTGCTCACAGAAACCGACTCCCCCTTCTTATCGGAGACAAACGAGGTAAATACCCCGCTCCAGATAAAGTTGATTGTCGAAGAAATATCGAGGCTCCGCGGTTTGAGTTTCAGCGAAGTTGATGAAATTACAACGTCGAACGCTGTTAAATTTTACAAACTTCCCCTATAGCGTTAAGGTTTTTATCCCCAAAGATAAGAAAAGATTTTATGTCTCTTAGGTGAGCCCTTAGAAATAAAAAAGGTTCTCGTAGCTAACCGAGGAGAAATAGCTGTTAGGGTTTTCCGTACATGCCGAGACCTCGGTATAAAAACGGTTGCTTTATACAGCGATGCAGACAGGGACGCGCTCCACGTGAAACTTGCAGATGAAAGCTATTACTTGGGTCCGCCTGAGCCCCTTAAAAGCTACCTAGACATCGAGAAAATAATTTCAGTCGCTAAGAGGGCGCGGGTAGACGCAATACATCCAGGATACGGATTCCTGTCTCAAAACCCTGTTTTCGCTGAGAGGATAATCGAGGAAGGATTTGTATGGATTGGCCCAGACCCAGAGACGATGAGGCTAGTCGGCGACAAGCTTGGCGCACGGAGGCTCTTTTCAGGAAAGGGGATCCCAGTTGTTCCAGGGACCCTTGAGCCCGTCAATGATAGAGACGCTGTAAGTATAGCTGAAGAAATAGGCTTCCCGGTAATTGTCAAGCCAGCTGGGGGTGGGGGCGGCATAGGGATGTTTGTTGCTACCTCTCCAGAAAAATTAGACGAGTATCTGAAGCGAGCAGTAGAGCTTGCAAAGTCCTCCTTTGGAAAATACGAAGTCTATATCGAGAAGTATTTTCCCTTGTCTAAGCATATTGAGGTTCAAATCATCGGCGACAAGAATGGACACATTCTTCATTTGCATGAGAGAGAGTGTAGCGTGCAGAGAAGGTACCAGAAAGTCATAGAGGAGGCGCCATCGCCCTCGCTTGATCCACAGGAAAAAGAAAAAATCCTAAAAACAGCACTGGAAGCGGCAAAAGTAGCTAAATACACCAACGCTGGCACCTTTGAGTTTCTCTTCGATACTCAGAGCAGAGGCTTTTTCCTGTTAGAAGTAAACTCTAGAATCCAGGTTGAACATCCCGTGACAGAGCTAATTACAGGTCTAGATATTGTTGAGCTACAGTTACGGGTTGCAAGCGGAGAATCATTAAGCTTGAAGCAGGAGGAAATAGTCGTTAGGGGACATGCAATAGAGGCACGTATATATGCAGAAGACCCCTCTGCAGGCTTTGTCCCTTCACCTGGGAAAATAGAGCACCTGTCTTTGCCCAGCGGTCCATGGATCCGCGTGGATAATGGCATTTATGAGGGCTACGAAGTGCCACCCTACTATGATCCTCTCCTAATGAAGGTTGTATCGTTTGGACTGACCCGTGGACAGGCTATAGCTAGACTAAGGAGGGGGCTCTCCGAGCTTAAAATCTCTGGAATAAAACATAACAAGTTCCTAGTTCTTAGAGTTCTAGAAGACCAGAGATTCCTTGATGCATCTTATACTACAAGGCTCCTAGAGGACCAAAAGTTCTACGAAAACCTACAGAACGAGGATCCACTACCTCCGATTCCTGGAAAATCAAGGACAGAAACTGTTGAAGAAAGGAAAGAGCCAGAAACGAAGGTCGAAAAAGAAAAAGTGAATTTATGGCGTGTAGCCTCGAGAGTAAGATATGAATCCTAGTCAGAGCTCTATCTGGAATGGCTGAGCAACAGTAGATATCTGCTTGTATTGTTGCATCTTTTCTTTCAAGTATCTTGGAAAATGGAACAAGTGATAAAATATTTCTTCGTCTAGGAATTTGAGCACGAGCCTACCGAGTCTCTCGCTAAGCTCGTTTCTAGGTATGCCGAGGGGGTCTCTTGATTTTGAACCCAAGGCGAACCCCCACTCACTGTAAAATGTTGCTATGTGTGCCTTGTATGGTCTCTCAACTGGGAAGACAGAGGCTACAGTGTTATTGATTACTGAGAAAGCATCTATGTTGTATCTTGTAGACGTAGCCTGAGTCACCATGACCCCGTCCTTGGATAGCTTGTCATATATCTCTTCATAGAACTCTTTTGTGTATAGTTGCACGCCTGGTGTTCCTTTAGTGGGGTCAGTCAAGTCTAAAATAATAACATCGAAAGTTTCGGAGGTTTCTTCTAGGTATTTTTTCCCGTCTGCTACTACAACTTCAGCCCTCGGGTCATTGAAACAGTTCTGGTGCCATTTTACCATATACTTTTTAACTATTTCCAGGAGCTCCCCGTCAATGTCTACCATTACAGCTTTTTTAACTGTGGGGTGCTTGAGGACCTCCCGTAGTGTTGCACCTTCTCCGCCACCAATTATCAAGACTTTTTCGGGTTTTGGATGAGTAAGCATTGCTGGGTGTACGAGTGCCTCGTGGTAGACAAATTCGTCGTACTCTGAGCTCTGTGCATAGCCATCTAGGAATAGTGTTAAACCAAAGGAGCCTGTCTCTGCTAAAGTTACACGCTGATATTTGGTGTATCCGTCAAAAATTATTCTTTTGATAGCGTGTATGTGTGCTTCTTGTGAGCTGAGCCACTCAGTGTACCATAAGACCCTGTATCCCTGGGATTCTGCCACAACTAACAATTCTATGCATCGTTTTTAAACAATGCGTTCGCGGGTCAGATGTCCCAATGCCTTCAGCACCTGCTAAGCAGTTCCAGCGGTCTTCATCCCCACTAATAAAAACATTTAACTGATAAATTTAGTTTTCCAGGTTTACGCTCTTATCTGTGAAATACTGTCGACTATCGTCTTGATTTTCTGGAGAGTACTTTCAGGACTTGTTGGACTAGGTACAAGGAGTAGTGGTACATTGGTTTGAGACGAAAGCTCCTTGAGCTTCTCACCTAGGCTGGAAGCTAAGATATCATTGGTGGCCACGATGAAAGAGGCCTTCCCTTTGTCTAATAGGTCCTTTGCTTGTGCAATGTCCTGGGGGGTTGCAGGGAGATCATGCTCCTTTATTAGGAGAAAAGATACGTTG
>JGI20127J14776_1000031_pt1 | contig 34043 bp, 30 predicted proteins | sample JossMetagenome_2_FD_14776 | JGI IMG/M metagenome (IMG submission 14776)
TCCGCTCGGGGTGACAGAGAAGGGCTCGGGGGGACAAAAAAAGCTCGGGGCGACATGGGGCTTGCACAAATTTTTAAAACTTTTTAAAACAGCCTGAGAGGAGGAAAAGGGGCGCTTGCTTACGCTCTCCCCTTTTTGGTTGTCATTGCAAGGCTCGTAAGCGCTGAGGGGACCCAGGAAAGACCCCCACTTCCTTCGAGTGACAATAAAAAAAGCTACCAATGAACCTCTTATTCCAAGGGGAAACAAAAAACTGCTTAAAAAAGATGGATGATTATTACGAGGCATTAGCCGTGGGACCACCTTTTGTAAACAAGCAAAAGCTTTCAAAACCCACCTCCCTATGGCTTTTATAAAGTAGACCTGAGATTTGTAGTAGTCTGCCTTTAGTCTTTCTAAATCAAGCTTTGCGGAAAGCAAAGCCCTTTCGCTGTCTAATACTTCTAAGTATCTCGATAACCCCTCTTTATAACGAAGCTCAGAAACTTGGTAAAGCTCCTCAAGTGTCTTTAGCCTTTGCTCTAAATCCTTTATCCTTTCTTCAAGCATCTCAAGCTGAACTAAGGAATCCTGCACCTCTTTAAAGGCAGTTCTAACGGTTTTAACATAGTTCAAGAGAGCTTCCCTCTGCTTTGCTTGAGCAAGCTTAACCTTGCTTTCTCTCTTTCCAAAATCAAGAATAGGACCGGTAATCAAACCCGCTATATTCCAGAAGGTTGCACCTCCTTTGAAAAGATTTGCAAGTTCAATGCTCTGATAACCAAGGGCTGAAGTAAGGGTGATCCTTGGGAAGTATTCGGCTTTGGCTGAAGCTACATCATAGGCAGAGGCTTTAAGTTCTTCTAAAGCCGATTGAATGTCCGGTCTTCTTTCTAAGACCTCAGAAGGCAAAAGAGGAGGGAGCCTTAAAGCCTGAGGGTAAGTAAGGGAAGTTTTGGCGCTCCTTTCAAACATCTTAGCTGGGCTCTCACCAACAAGGAGAGCTAAGAGATTTCTTAGAAGCTCCCTTTCCTGCTTTAAGGATTTTAGCGTTTGTTCTACCGCTTCTACCTCAGACCTTGCCTGAAGAACAACTTGAATGTTTGCCAACCCAAGCTCAAATTCCTTTTCCCTAAGGTTGTATATTTCTTTCAGAGTTTGAAGCTGTCTCTCGGCTACTTCCACCATCCTTTCCTTTGCCAAAAGGTCAAAGTAGGCGTTCATGACAAGGCTTATCACCGAAAGTTTAACAGCGTCCCGACCATGAAGGGTAGAAAGATAACGATAAAGGCTTGCCTTTTCCTGAGAGCTAATCCTGCCAAAAAGGTCAAGCTCATACTGAACATTTAGGTTGAGCTGATAGGTGGTGTAAGTAGAGCCAGGTTTTGGACCTATAGTTTCCTCAGAGGTTCTCTGCCGGGTTACACTTGCCCCATAACCAAGATAGGGGAACCTATCTGCTCCCACATAGCGGACCATGGCTAAAGCCTGCTCTATCCTCGCCTCAGCGATAAGGATATCTTCATTCTGCCGTAGGGCTTTTTCCACAAGCTCGTTTAAGATAGGGTCATTGTAAGCCTCCCAGAACTTTTCAGGCAATAGCTCCTTCTTTTTTTCTGCCTCTCCCTTTAAACTTTTAGAAGCAATCTCCTTTGGCAGGTCAAGCTCTGGTGCCTCAAGCTTTACCCCTTGACTGCATCCAAAAAGAATAAAGGAGCTTGCAAATAGTATAAGCAACTTACGCATTTTCTTTGCCTCTTTTAAGGATTTTTAAGCTCAAAGCCTTTATCACATAGTAGAGAAGCGGGATAAAGAGGGGTCCAAAAAGGGTTGCAAAGAGCATACCCCCGACCACAGTCCAACCGATCACATGTCTACTCATGGCGCCAGCTCCTGTGCTTAGCGCTAAGGGGATGGCACCAGCGATAAAGGCAAAAGAGGTCATAACTATTGGTCTAAACCTAAGGTAGGATGCTTCAAGGATAGCTGAGATGATGTCCATCCCACGCCTGATACGTTCTTCGGCAAACTCTACGACGAGGATTGCGTTCTTTGCGGAAAGACCTACCAAGCTTACAAGCCCAACCTGAAAATACACATCATTGGGAAGCTTCAAAAGGTTTAAGGTTAAGCTTGCCCCGAGTAGCGCAAAGGGAATGGAAAGGATAACCGCAATCGGTGCAAGCCAGCTTTCATAAAGGGCTACAAGGATAAGATAGACAAAGAGAACGGCCATGGCAAGGACGACATATCCTTTCTGCTGAGATAAAACCTCCTGCAAGCTTTGCCCCACCCAACCTATAGTATAACCAGGGGGGAGGGTAGCCTTAGCTACTTCCTCAACCACCCTTATAGCGTCGCCGGATGTGTAGCCAGGAGCAGGCTCACCAAGGATACGCACCGACTTAAATTGATTATGCCTCTCAAGGAGCTGTGGTCTGCTAAGGGGCTTAATTTGGACAAGGTTAGCAACAGGGATAGGAACGCCCTTTCTGTTCTTAACATAGACCTTGCTAAGGTCATCAAAGGCTTTACGGTAATCAGACTCTGCCTGAAGATATACTCGGTAGACACGATCAAAGAGATTAAAATCGTTCACATAGCTTGCCCCTAAGGTCATGCTCAAAGTCTTATAAACATCGTCAACCGAGACCCCATAAGCTTCAGCCTTCGTTCGGTCAACTATTACCTCAAAGTAAGGGTTTGAGGGATTGAATGTTGTTCTAACTAAGGTTAGCTCCTTTCTTTCTCTAAGCTTGTTTATAAAACTTTGAGCAACCTCAAACATCTGCTTTATATCGCCACCAGTCCTATCCTCAAGATAAAGGTCAAACCCTCCTACTCTACCAAAGCCCATAATAGCCGGAGGACTTACTACAAAAAGCATGGCTTCCCTGACCTGAGAAAGCTCCTTATTTATCCTTTGGGCAAGGGCAAAGGAGGTTTCCTCCTTCTTAGTCCTTTTGCTCCAATCTATCAATCCTATAAAGCCACCTAAGGAATCTGTAGAATAGGTAAAGCCTTGAAAGTCAAAGCCCGAGATGGCAACATAGCGATCAATGTAAGGGTTTTTCATCAAAATGTCCTCAACCTTGGATAGAACCTCCTCCGTTCGCTTAAGGGAGCTACCCGGTGGAAGGTTCCCGATCAAGAAAAGCGCCCCTTTATCCTCAGTAGGGACAAGAGCGGTAGGTAGCCTTTTTATCAAAATATAGGTTAGAGGTAGAGTTAAGAGGAATAGCAAGACAAAGATTACAGGTCTTCTTAAGAGAAACTTTACCCGTTCTACATAGCTTTCCCTTGCTCGGTTAAAGATTAGCTGAAAGAGATAAACTGGATAGATGGGGCGTTTGTGGAGCTCCCTTTCCCTAAGTAGAAGGGTGCAGAGGACCGGGCTTAAAACTAAGGCCGTCATACCAGAAATAAGAACCGAGCTTGCTATAGCAACGGCAAACTGCTGATAGAACCTTCCGATAAAACCGCCAACAAGGCTTGCCGGTATAAAGACCGCAGAAAGCACAAGGACGATGGCGATAAGCGGTGAGGTAAGCTCTTCCATGGCTTTTAAAGTTGCTTCTTTTACCGGTAGCCCCTCTTCCATGTGTCTTTCCACATTTTCAACGACGATGATAGCATCATCAACCACAAGCCCTATGGCTAAAATCAACCCAAAAAGGGTAAGAAGGTTAACCGAAAAGCCAAGAACATACATAACGATAAAGGCACCAAGGATGGAGACCGGAATGGCTAAGGTTGGAATTATCGTTGGGGCAAGCCTCCCCAGGAAAAAGTAAGTCACGATGACCACAAATAGAATGGCAAGCCCAAAGGTTATCCATACCTCCTTGATGGATTCTTCAACAAAAACCGTGGGGTTGTAAGGAAAATAGTATTTAATGTCTGGAGGCCAAGTTTTACTTAGCTCCTTTAGCTTTTCGTCAACAAGCTTTGAAACCTCAAGGGCGTTTGCCCTGCTTGTAAGAAATATAGGAACGGGTAAAACCTTTTGCTTTTTGAAAAAGGAATTGCGGTTAAACTGCTCAGAGGTTAGCTCAATTTTTGCCACATCCTTAAGCTTTAAGGTCGAGCCATCAGGCAGAACTTTAACCAATATCTCTTCAAACTGTTTAACCGAGGAGAACCTATCGCTACCTCTTAGAACATAGGTAAAGAAAGGTCTCTCTGTGGTTGGCTCATCCGCCAAGGCACCGGCGGTAAACTGTTGATTCTGCCGAGAAATTGCCTGATAGACTTCAAGTGGCGTTAAACCATACATAGAAAGTTTATCAGGTAAAAGCCAAACCCTGATAGAATATACCTTTGGGTCAACGAGGACAGCATCCCCTACGCCGGGGATACGCTTCAACTCGTCTATCACATTGATGAGAAGGAAGTTAGCAAGCTCAACCACATCCCTCTGCCCTCCCTCAGAGTAGAAAGCTACAGCTTTAAGCATGTCCGGGCTTCTTTCCCGAACTTCAACGCCAAGCCTTCTTACCTCCTCTGGAAGCCTTGGAAGGGCAAGCTGGACACGGTTGTTCACATCCATCTTCGCTACATTTGGGTCCCAGCCAACCTCAAAGTAAACATTCAAGGTGTAAACTCCCGCTGAGGTTGAAGAAGAGACCATGTAGAGCATGCCGTCAACGCCGTTTATCGCTTCTTCAAGAGGGGCAGCAACCGTTTTAGCAATGGTTTCAGCATCAGCTCCCGGATACCTTGCGGTAACCACTATCTGGGGGGGAGTTAGGGCTGGATACTCTTTAACCGGTAGGACAGAAAGGGCAATCAACCCTAAGAGCACGACCGCAATGGCTGAAACTAAGGCTACCCTTGGTCTGCGAATAAAAAACCGGGATATCATCTTCCTTCTCCTTGAATAACCTTAACCTTGGTTCCGGGTTTTAGCCTCATTAGATTGTCGAGAGCAACAACCTCGCCTTCTTTTAGCCCGGCTTTCACAAGAAAATAATCCTTATCAACCTCTTCGATGGCAATTCCTCTGGGGTTTGCAGTTCCGTTCTCAATTACATAAACAATCGGTCCCTTCGGGGTAAAGAGGACTGCCTTCTGGGGAAGGAGAAGACCTCTTCTTTTTTCAGAAATAATCACCTTGACAAACTGGTCAGGCAAAAACTTCCTCTGCGAGTTTGGAATCAGAGCCTTGGCTTTTAGGCTTGCCGTCTCATCAAGCCTTGCATCAACAAAGAAAACCTTACCCATTTCTTGATGCTTCATCTCATCTCTTTTTACCTCAACCGTCCTTCCTTTGAGCTTCACATAATCTCCGAGAAGACCAAGCCTTTCCAAATCCCTCTCCGGTATAGAAAATTCAACCTCAAGAGGGGAGACAGAATAAAGGGAAATGAGCTCCTTCCCAGGCTGAACCAAGTTGCCTGGGTCAACAAGCCTTTTTCCTACATACCCGCTTATCTCAGCCTTGACCACGGTATAATTTAGGTTGATCTCAGCCTGACGAAGCCTTGCCTGAGCTAAGGAGAGGTTTGCCAAAGCCTTTTGGTAGTTGGCGTAGGCTTGGTCCCTTTCTGCCTCGCTTACAAGCTTAGCCTTATAGGAAGAGGAAACGCGCTTCCAATCCGCTGAAGCTTTCTCTAGCTCAGCTTTTGCGTTCTCAACTGCTGCCTTTGCTGCCTGATACTCCGCTTCGTAGGGGTCGCGCTCGATGATAAAAAGCGTTTGCCCTTTTTTGACAAAGCTTCCCTCACTAACAAGCATCCTCTGTAAAATCCCTGTTACCCTTGCCACAACGACAATGCTCTCTCTGCTTCTTGTCTTCCCAGGAAGCTCAACCCTAAAGTCGTAATCCTTTTCCTCAAGCTTATAGATGGATACTGGCACGGTCATGTTTGCGGGCTGAGCCGAGGAAGGCTGACCCCCCTCCTTTGCTCCCCTTTCACAGGAAAAAAGAAGGACTAAAAGTAAAAGCATAAAAAGCACCCTTTTTAAGCTCATTTTTTTACTCCTTTTAAGAAGATTTGGACATATTCATGGAGGATATCTTCTTCGCTAAAGTTTTCACAAACCAGGACACCTTTAATATCCTTAAGAAGAAAGTAGGAAAAAATCATCCCTAAGAAGGCTTGCCCCGCTATCTCAGCATGAACATCCTCCCTTAACTCCCCTCTCTCTTTGAGCTTAAAAAGATACCGGGAGAATTCGGATTTTATTGAGCTTATGATGGATTGAAAAGCATTCCTAACCTGTTCTGGGTAGAGGTTTAGTTCACTTTGAAGGATAAGGATTAATGGCTTTCTTTCCCTTAGACGTTCTAAGAAAGCCTTACCAAGAAGAGAAAGAGCTTTGTCAGCAGGCAGGTCTTCAACTTGAGGTAGAAGCTCTTTTAGTTTTTGGAGAAAGGAATAGCGTTTTAAGACCTCTTCAAAGATAACCTCTTTGCTTGGGAAGTGCCTAAAAAGGGTGGTTTCGGTTATGCCGGCTAAGGTAGCTATCTCCTTTGTAGTCGTGCCAAGGTAGCCCCTCTCCGAAAAAAGCTTCAAAGCAGTCTCTAAAATCTTTTCCGGCGTCTTCTCTTTTTTAGCCTTTAGCTTTGTCATTTAGGGAGGGGACCCATTTCTTTTTTAGTAAGTGAGTACTTACTTTAATAAGTTTGGTTGGTTTGTCAACCCCTTGTCCTGCCAAGCGTAGCAAGGCATCCCTCACTTCGTTCGGGACGTCGTCCCTCCTCACTTCGTTAGGGACGGCGCATCGTGATGTCTTCCCGGGGCGCGCTTTCCTTTTTGTCCTTCTGAGGCACGCTTTCCTTTTTGTCGTTTCGAGGCGCGTAAGCGCCGAGGGCCCCCCTCGCTACGCTCGGGGCGACACTTCTCACAGTGTCATAAGGAAAATTTTTCCCAAAGGGAAACTTTGTTCACTTTAGCTAAAGCCTTACTTAGCGAATGGGAGCAAAGCAAACCGTCAAATTTTCTTGTTTAAAAGGTCTTAAACATTTTTCTCAAATTGGCACGGATTTTGAATAAAGCCTTTTGAAGCTTGATGAAAGCAAGGAGGTTTAGGGTGAAGATAACCGCTCAAACTGAAGTGAGCCCAAGCACCTTCATGATGCCAAACGAAAATGGTCAAGCCTCAATGGACTTCCTTTTTGTCCTCTTTCTTCAGCTTATTCAATCCGCCCTGGATATCCTCAATCCTTCCGAAGAGCCTAACTCCGATTTAGGCGCAATAAATTCTCAGGATGCAAAATCAAACTATCAAAGGGCTTTAAACTTTATGGAAAATAATCCTTCTCTTAAAGAAACCTTCAATCAAGCAATTAGCTTCGTATTTTTGCTTTCTCAATTCGTCTATGATAAAGAAGCAAAATGGCAAGATGTGTCGTTAAGTTTAAAATTTAATAATACAACTAATAAAGAACTAATTAAATTAAATTTGATAAACTTAAATTTGATAAACATTGGCTCAAGGGGCCAAAAGTTTTCTTTTGATCCCAAAGCTCTATTTTTGCCCAACCAAGCTTTAAGCTTGACCGATGATAAAGGCATTGAACCCGTTAAGCCTATACTACTATCTAACAATACGCTGCAGAGCCTATCCGCATTCATAAGCAAAGCTTGGAAGAAGTATAAAGCTCTGCTAAAAGACAAGGGTGAGGGAATAAATATAAACATGCAGTCTATAAAAAATGAATTTTTTGTTAAGCTCAACACCGACTGGGAAGGCTTACCTGAAGAGGCAAAAGCATATCTAAAGGAAGTTTTAGTTAATTCATTTTTTAATCAAAATAAAATGGGTCATAATGTCTATCCTAATCTGAAAAATTCTTTAAATAATAATGGAATAAATGAAATGAAAGATTTGTCTCCAGAAAAGAAAACAGAAGTTAATGAAATGCTCGAAGTTAATACTAATAATAATGAAATGCAAAGTTTGCCTGCAGAAAAGAAAATAGGAGTAGCTGAAGTTTTGGAGCTTAATACTACTAAAAAGGATGAAATACTTGGGAACAGGCAACATGATATAATGAAAGGAAATAAAAAGTTAGACGACAATAGCCTTCAGGAAGTAAAAACTATATTAACAAATGTTTTAGAAAGAGAAGAGGATCATAAAGAAATAAGAAGCTTCTTAAAAGAGTTGGTTGAAAAATCCGAGCCTTTGGAATCAAAAACATCAGAAAGAGACAATCTTTTTGTTCCCTCTATTCAAACCGAAGAGGCTCCTTCCACCTCAGCTATGCATAGTGCTGAAAAAGCTCAAGCACAATCCTTATTAGCACATAAAATAACCCTGCGGGAACTTCCAGATTTTGTGCGCAACCTTGTGTTTGAGGTCCACCCTCAGGGAGAGCAGAAAGCAAGGCTTGAGCTTTTTCCTCCTGAGCTTGGACGCTTAGACATTGAGGTTCGGGTGGAAAACGGAGAAGTTTCAGTGGTTGGCAAGCTCGAAAATCCTCAAGCCTATCAAGATATCTTGAAGGAGGCTCCGGTAATCAAGACCCACCTTGAAGAGCTTGGGCTAAAAGTAAAAGAGCTAGTCTTTACCCTTACCTCAGGTGATGCGAACCTCCCCTACCACGGAGATAGACAACCAAAGGAGAATAAAGACGGACTATCGGTAAAGAATAACAGCAAGCTTCTGACTCGAAGGATTTCTAAGAAGGAAACTTTGGTCAACGCTAAAGGTAGATACTATTACATTGTTTAAGGGGGGGTTTCTTATGGTTAACAAGGTTCAGGAGAAGGTTGACCAGCCAGCAAACTTAACGAGGATACCAAAGAAGGTTTTAAATAGAGAAGATTTTATTAAGCTCTTTATCACCCAACTTCAGTATCAAGACCCTATGAAGCCCATAGAGAACCATGAGATGGCGCTCCAGCTTGCCGCCTTCAATCAGGTTGACCAGTTATCAAAGCTAAACGAATCCTTTGAAAATCTCCTCAAGTTTGTCAAGGCTCAAGAATTTGGCTATGCCGGAAACATGGTGGGTAAGCTCGTCAAGGTAGAGGGTAATGTGGGGAGAGTGGAGGGAGGAAGCTTCTTAGGGGCAAGCTTTAAGCTTGATGAGCCAGCAAACCAAGCCCTTGTTACCATAAGAGACGCATCGGGCAAGATTGTGAGAACCATAACCTTGCAAAATTTGAGCAAAGGAGCTCATACTCTTGATTGGGATGCCAAGGATAATTCAGGAAACCCTGTCCCAGACGGAAATTACAAAATCAGCATCACCGTGGGCGAAGGTGAGCATGTAAAATCAATAACCCCGATCATTACGGGGAGGGTTACCTCGGTTGTGTTTGAAGACGGCAAAGCCAAGCTGAAGGTGAATGATGAGCAAACGGTCAACCTTGAAGATTTAAAAGAGATAGCCTGGAGGTAAGGGGTATGGGAATCTTTGGCACGCTTTACATAAGCTACTCGGGTTTGTTCACCGATTCTCATGCCATGAATGTTTCTGCTGACAACATAACGAATCTTAACACCACGGGCTTTAAGGCTGGAAGGTATGAGTTTGGAGATGTAATAAGGAACGCAGTAGGGGAGGTTTTTACTAGGGGAGCTGGTTATGGGGCTACTCCTAAAGCAACGAGATGGCTTTTCTCTCAAGGGGGTATCCAGACAACGGATGTGCCAACAGACCTTGCTATCTCTGGGAGAGGCTTTTTTGTCGTCTCAGATAGCAAAGGAAACATCTTCTTTACCAGGGATGGTCAATTCATGATCAACGAGGCTGACGAGAAAAACTTTGCCCTCCAGAATAGCCTTGGAATGTATCTTTTGGGAGCAGACCCTAACGCTACTACAGCTGGCATTGCTGACCTTAAGACCCATTTAATCCCGAAGGTAATGCCAGCTAAGGCAACAAGCAAGGTTTCTGCTCAACTTCTTCTAAACGCAAACAGACCCACGAACACAGAGACCTTGTTATCTAAGTATGACTGGACTGCAGACCCAACTAAACCCCTTCAGGACGGAAAATACGACTGGGTCTTTGACTGGGATATCTACGACCCACTTGGGCAGAAGATCACCCTTAAAGCCTACTTTGACCGAGGAGACAACCCTAACACCTACGAAGTCCTCTTAGCCCTTGCTGACCCAACCAAGGATACTCGTGGCGATGGGAAGTTTAAAGGAGCTTTTCTTTACGGAACTTTAACCTTTGGCGGAAACGGAGAGGGGGTTTCTGCCGATTTTAGCCAGATCTCAGACCCGAGCGGGACCTTATCCCCCCTTGACCTTACAACCCTTGGTCAACCAAAGTTTACCTTGACCGTTGAGGGAAGGACCCAAGACATCACCTTAGACCTTGGCTTTAAAGTAAACCCTGATGGGTCGATTACCAGGCTAAACTACCCAACAAGGCTCTCCGCAAATCCCTTTGCCCAGCTCTACTTTTCTCAAGACGGCTATGAAGAAGGGATTTTTGACAGGATCGAGGTGATAACTGAAGAGGGATTGATAAAGGCTTGGTATACAAACAACAAAGACCTACCTGTGGCTAAGCTTTTCCTTGCTGATTTTAACGGATACGAAGAGTCTTTAGAGAAGGTAGGCAACAACCTTTTCCGAGCCAAAGCTAACGCTATTCCTTTTATTTTTGCCCCGGGTGCTGGGGAAAGGGCTCGGATACTTTCCGGTGCCCTTGAAACCTCAAACACCGACCTTGCTCAGGAAATGGTGCATTTGATACTTTTGCAGCGGGCTTTCCAGAGCAACTCCCGTGTGATTACCACCGCAGACCAGATGTTAGAAGACTTTTTAAGACAGAGGTAAGGACGATGTTTAAGATTTTAAAGATTTAAACCGATAAAAATAAAAAATAGGGGGTGATATTATGGGTTTGACGGATGCACTTTTTACAGGAACAAGCGGACTTCGAGCCCTTGGGCATGGAATGAGCGTAATCGGTGATAATGTGTCAAATCTTAACACCACCGCCTTTAAAGGGGCAAGGATAACCTTTAGCGACATCATGGCGCAAAGCATCAACACCGCCGCCGGCTCAGGTCAGCTCGGAAGGGGAGCAGCAATTCAAGCCCTTTTCCAGCAGTTTACTCAAGGGGCTTTTGAGTCCACTGGAAATCCTACAGACATGGCTATCGCCGGCGCAGGCTTTTTTATGGTGAAAAATCCAAAGACCACAGGCGGAGTTTATTACACCAGGGATGGACAGTTCATGGTTGATAAAGACGGCTATTTAGTAAACCCTCAAGGCTTAAGGGTGCAGGGCTGGAAGATCGATGAGGTCACAAACGATATCACCGGTGCTATAACGGACATCCGCATTGACCGGAGCTCTCCTCCTGTAAAGACAACCAAGATTGACATGATCACCAACCTCGATGCCAGAACAGAAGCCAGGTCAAAGGTAGTCAATTTGAGCGGGAACTTATACGACGACCCAGCTACTACTGGTCCTACCTCTGTCAGCACAACCTTTGTTATAAGAGACATTGACGGCAAGGACAATAAGATTCAGGTTGATTTAGCTTACGATGCAAGCACGCAAAAGTGGAACTATACCATAAGGAATGCGACCACCTCAGAAATACTGGCTCAAGGGACGAATGTAACCACGACGAGGACATCGATAACCCTCCCTTCCACTGGTGAGAGGGTTTACATCGACTGGGGTAACATCACCCATGACTCCGCGGCAACAAACGCTGTTACAATTTCAGGACGGGACGGAAGGGTAGAATTAAGCGGAGGCGTAACAGCGGGAACTTGGTCATACCAAGACCTATCTTTGGTTGATGCCAACGGAACAACGAGAAACCTTAGAGTTTGGTTATACTATGACAATACAACAAGTAGATGGAACTACAGGATATTCGAAAATCCTGCAACCCCGGCTCCTACAGACCCAACGGGCGAGACTGGCGTGCTTCTTGCCTCAGGCGACCTATCAAACGAAACAAACATCTACTTCTTCTTAGATGGGACAACCCAGAGGGTTAATCTTGACTGGTCGGCAGTAACAACCTCTGGCGGGGCTTTATCAGCAACAACATACAAATTAGAAGAAATGAACACCCTTTTTGACTCTTGGGATGCAAGGCAGGAAACACCTATTCCTTCCACCGCTTATGCTTACCGTTCTACCCTCTTTGTCTACGATTCTCTTGGGACACCCCACGAGATAACCGTCTACTACGCCCCAACGACCAAAGACAATGTATGGGAATTCCTTGTAGCTACCAACCCTAACGAAGACCAGAGAGATTTTATTCGGGATGAAAATCCAATGCAATGGCAGTATGAAGAGGGGGCATACATTCAGAGGGTTTCTATAAATTCTGGGAAACTCTTTACCCAAACCAAAAGAGGTGTCCTTGCTTATGGGAGGCTTGAGTTTGACAATCAAGGAAATGTAAAAAGGTTCTATCAAACTTATCGCCTTGATGCCAACACTGGAGCCTTAGTTCAGATAGTTGACCAGAACGGCTCACCTGTAGCTTTACCAGAAGACAAATACAGTGCCATTGGAGCAAACGGCTATCCTTTGCTGGTTGCTGACTTCTTAGGCATCGACCTACCCTATGACATCTATGCCCCTAACGACCCAAATCAAGGCACGGCAAGGAACGACCTTCAGCAGATAGAGCTCAACTTTGGCTATTTCTACAAGGATAGTTGGCGCTCCGAGTCTGTTCGGACCACCCAGTATGCCACCTCAAACGCCACGCTCTTCTATGACCAGAATGGGTTCGGACCAGGAGCATTGGAAAACATCACCGTGGATAACGAAGGTAGGATCACCGGTGTTTACTCGAACGGTAGGGTCATACCCCTTTGGATGGTTGCTCTCGCTAACTTTAACGCCCCAGAAAGGCTCCAAAAGGTGGGAGGCAATCTCTTCAGGGAAACAACTCATTCTGGACCACCTGTTACCGGAAAGCCCGGAACAAACGGGCTTGGCACCATCTCTCCAAACTCCCTTGAACAGTCAAACGTTGACCTTGGAGAACAGTTTGTGAAGATGATCATCTTCCAAAGGGGCTTCCAAGCTGACTCAAGGATCATCACCGTGTCTGATACCATGCTCGAAGAGTTGATAAACCTCAAGAGATAAAATCTAAGCCCTAATTCTGGGGAGGGGCGACCCTCCCTTTTTTTGACTTAATCTTACCAGCGCATCAACACCCCAGCAAAGGTAAAGCCTCCACCAAAGGAAACCATTAGCACAAGGTCTCCTCTTTTTAGCCTTCCTTCAAGGCTTGCCTCATGCAAGGCTATGGGGATGCTTGCTGCTGAGGTGTTTCCATACTTATGGATGTTTACCATCACCTTTTCTTTAGGCAGATTCAACCTTTCCCTTAGGTATTCAATTATTCTTAAGTTTGCCTGATGGGGTATAAGAAGGTCTATGTCCTCAGGATTGAGGTTGTTCCTTTCAAGAAGCTCTAAGGTGACCTTTTCCATCATCCGAACAGCAACCTTGAAAACTTCTCGTCCTTGCATCTTGATGTAGTAGTCCTCTTTGGGAAGCCTTTCGTCAAAAGGGGGGAAGGCTGAGCCACCGCCCTTAAGGGTTAAAAGCTCCCAGTTTGACCCGTCAGCCCCGAGAATAAAATCTATAATTCCAGAATTCATTCCCTCTTGAGCTCTTCCAACAAGCACAGCCCCTGCTCCATCCCCAAAAAGGACACAGGTGCTCCTATCCTGCCAGTTGGTCTTTCTACTTAAAGCCTCAGCCCCGATCACCAAAACCTTAGAAGAGGGCTTAAAGGCTACTACACAGTTAGCCATGGCAAGGGCATAAAGAAAGCCCGAGCAGGTGGCTGAAAGGTCAAAAGCTCCAGCCCTTTCAGCCTTAAGCCCCTTCTGAACAAGGATTGCAAGAGAAGGCATCAAAAAGTCTGGCGTTAAGGTTGCGCAGATGATAAGGTCGACCTCCTCTGGAGCAACCCCCGCTGAACTAAGGCAAGCTTTTCCTGCCTCTATGGCGTAAGTGCTTATAACCTCGCCATCCTCTAAAATATGCCTCTCCTTTATTCCTGTCCTTTCAGTGATCCATTCATCGCTTGTCTCAACCATCCTTTCAAGGTCATGATTGGTAAGAACCTTCTTTGGGACAGCCATTCCAGTAGAGAGGATGTAGGCTAAAGGTTTAGAGCTCACTTCCCTCCTCCTCAACGGCAAACTCAGAGATAGCCGATTCCAGCCTTTCCCAAAGATTGACCTTAGCAAACTTATAAGCCTGATAGATAGCGTTCTTTATGGCTACGGCATCAGATTTCCCATGGGAGATGATAACATTTCCCCTTACCCCAAGGAGAGGTGCGCCTCCGTATTCCCTCCAGTCTGTCTTCTTTTTGAAGCTCGCTAAAGCTGGTTTGGCAAGATACATTCCCAGGATGGAACGAAAGGACTTCTTCACCTCCTCTTTGAGCATGGTCATGATCGTCTCGGCAAGCCCTTCAGAAAGTTTAAGACAAATATTTCCGATAAACCCATCGCAGACGACAACATCAACCGCTCCTAAATACAGGTCTCTCCCCTCAATGTTCCCCACATAGTTTAGTTTGGATTTTAGAAAGAGCTGATGAGCCTTCTTAACCAGTTGGTTCCCTTTCCCTTGCTCTTCTCCGATGGAAAGGAGGGCAATCCTTGGCTTTTCCCTTTGCCAAATCTTCTCTAAAAAAAGGCTTGCCATAAGACCAAATTGATAGAGGTCGTAGGGTTTGCTGTCAACGTTTGCACCCGCATCAATAAGAACCATAGGAAGCTTCAGAGTTGGTAGCATGGTGGCTATGGCTGGACGGCGAACCCCTTTAAGTCTCCCGAGGATGAAGATGCTCCCAGCAACGACCGCTCCGGAATTACCAGCAGAAACGAAGGCTTGAGCCTCACCCTTAGCCAACAGGTCAAGACCAACAAAAAGGCTTGCCTTTCGCTTTCTTTTTAAAGCCTCATGAGGCTGGTCTTCCATGGTGACCACTTCATCGCCGCTTTCGACAAGCTTGACCCTTTCTGATTTAGGAGCTTTTTCTAAGATAGAGCTTGGACCTACAAGGTAAAGCTCAACTTCTGGAAGCTCGCGAAGGGCTAAATTTACCCCTTTTAAGGTTGAATGGGGGGCAAAATCTCCCCCCATTAAGTCAAGAACAACGCTGACCATTTATAAAATTTGCTACTCTTCAATTTCTAAAAAGGCTTTCCCTTTGTAATAGCCGCAGCTTGGGCAAACCCGATGAGGAAGCTTAAAAGACTTACACTTTGGGCAGATGCTTCCCGATGGAATGCTTAGAGCTTGATGGGCTCTCCTCTTCCCTCTGCGAGAACGAGAAGTTTTTCGCTTTGGAACAGCCATGCTTTAACCCCCTTCCATCTCCTTAGATGTTGAAAGTAAGTCCTTTAGTATAGCAAAAGGTGAGGATTTTTTAAAGACCTTACAGCTACAAGGTCCCTCGTTTAAATTTTTTCCGCAAACTTGACAGATACCTTTACAGTCCTCCCGGCAAAGGGTTTTGTAAGGAATGGCAAGCATGACTTCTTCCCTAAGGAGTTCAGCAAAGGCAATAAAATCATCGTCGTAAAAACTTACATCAAGCTCCTCTAAGGAAAGCTCTTTTGTCTCTTCAAGCCTAAGTGAACTTCTTGGGCGAAGAATGAGGTTGAAGGATAGTTCGATAGGAAACTCATACTCAGCCAAACATCTATCACAGGTAAGGACTATTGCCCCCTTGAGAGTGCCGGCTACTTTTACTTCTATCCCCCGTTTGTTGAGAAAAAGAGAACCAGAAAAGGGCTTGCTAACGACGATATCTTCGCCTAGGTCAGAAAATTCTTCAAAGGTAACAGATAGCCCTTCAGGAGGAATATCTTCAACGCTAACCCCCCAACCTGTTAAAGACCGGTCTTTTTCCATCTCTATCACCTCATGAACAATTTAATTCCTGTTGAGTGTTTTGTCAAATTTTTCTTGGGCTGTTTCAGAAAAGGTTTCCCTACTTTGTACCTGCCGAGAGTGATCTAAGCATCCCTCACTTCGTTTAGGAGGACATCCCAAAGGTGAAGAACCTCTCGGCTTGCCCTCGGGGTGACAGCGTTTTATAAACTTGCCTCACGAAACCTACTACAGCATCCCCAATTCGTTCAATTAAAAAGTAAGTTCTCAAGGTCTTGAGGAGTATAAGTTTTTATAATTTCTCCGTCAAAAAGTAAAACCTTCCAATCTAAATGTTTTAATCTTTCTAAAGGTTTGGAATAATCCTCTTTTTTCAAGCTCGTTCTTAGAGATTTAAACTGCGTTAAGGACCAAAGGGATAGAAAACTTACTGTAGGGTCTTCCGAACTTAAATGAAGGAAAAGATATTCATGCCCTGAAAGCTTGATGACCTCTTCTTCGTATATTTGAGCAAGCCTACCTATACCCCAGGCTAATCCTCTCTGAGCTGGCGGAAACTCCAAATAGTTCCCCTCCGGCCAAAGGTAGGAAAGATAGACCTGCAGATACTCCTTCTTTAGCTTTTCTGAATGAAAAAGGGCTTCTGCATAGCCTTCCCCCACACCCCATCCCATACCCCCAGATTCTTCATTTAGCATCCACATAAGCCTACGGATTATTATCCTTGCCCTCTCCATTTCAGCCTCGGCAATCTTAGCCACAGTTACCCCAAAGGCATAAACAGCCTTCCATCGGACATGTTCATCCCTGTGAAGGAAGGCACCGATGAAATAGCTAACGATAGAAGAGGGAGGGTAGACGCTAAAGGCTTGTGGAAGCTCCTTTAGGTCTACCCTCTCGAGGATGTCTAATATTTCCTCTTTCTTGGGATGGTATTTAGGCAGAACAGCTCTCCTTTATTTTCTTCGCCACAAACCTCCCCAATTCTTCGCATTGAGCTAACACCTCTTTATCTGGAACATACTTACAGCGTATGCCTTCATGAACGATTTCGGCTTGGATTTCCTGCAGATACTGATTGAGAAGCTTTACCGNCTCACCACTCCATCCGTAGGAACCAAAGGCCGCACCAATCTTACCCCTTGGTCTTAAGCCCTTCATGTAAGTTAAGAAGCCTGAAACGGTCGGCAAAAGACCGTTGTTAAGAGTTGGCGACCCAAGTATTAAACCCTTGCTCTCCAAAACCTCAGCCATAAGTTCTGTTGGGTCAGAGACCGTAAGGTTTCTAAGCTTTACCTCAACTCCCTCTTTTGAAACACCCTCCATGATAGCGTAAGCCATCTTCTCCGTGCTCTTCCACATGGTGTCGTAGAGGATAAGAACCACAGGGTCGCAGGTAAAGGAGCTCCACTTCTCATACAGGGCAAGGATATCTTTAATGTGCTTCTTTAAAACCCCCCCATGGTCTGGGCAAATTATTTCAAACTCAAGCTTCATTTCCTTTACTGTTTGAAGAAGCTTTGCCACTTGCGGAGAGTAAGGATAAACGATGTTGGCGTAGTATTTACGAGTTTCTTGAATAAGCTCACAATAATCTACCTCATCATCAAACCTTCCGCTTGTTGCATAATGAGCTCCGAAGGCATCCTGCGATACAAGGATCTTATCTTCAGGGATGTAAGTCATCATGCTGTCTGGCCAGTGGATCATCGGGGTTTCGATAAACCTTAAGGTCCTTTTACCGACCTTTACCTCATAGCCAGTTTTGATCTCCTCAAAGGGAAGGTCGCCCTTGTGAAAATGGGAAATAATTCCCTGTTTTCCGTTCTTGGTGATAAAGATCTTCTCCGGTTTTATTACTTCTACGACTCTTAAAAAGGCGCCAGCATGGTCTGGCTCAATGTGGTTTACTACAAGATAGTCAACCTTTGAAGGCTCAACGACGCTTGAAATCCTTGCCAAAAGTTCCTCTTCAAACCCATGTTTTACGGTATCAAAAAGGACTATTTTTTCATCAATAAGGAGATAGGCGTTATAGGTAGTCCCTCTCGTGGTAGAGTAGCCATGAAAGTTTCTGACCTTCCAATCGATAGCTCCAACCCAATAAAAATCTTCCTTGACCTTGACAGCCCGCATACCCCCCTCCTTTAAGTAAAAATTAAAAGGTAATTATACTATAGCCTTTTTCTATGAATGGTGCCATGCCCGCATGGTTTGCCATATCTTCCAAAATCGTTAGCCCCTTTTCTTTAGCAAACTCATAGGTCCCAAACTTCATGGAGCAGGCTTTGCATACCCCGCCAATTAAGTCCCTTTCTAAGCAGGATTTAAAAAGGTATAAAAGGGCGTGTCCTCTTTGTAGAGCTCAGGGATTAAAGAGGTAGACTCCCCCTCTAACACCACCTTAACCTCATAGCCAAATTTATTTAACTGCAAGGCATTTAGCAAAACATGAATAAAACACATGGGTTCTTTTCTAAAGGCAAAAAGGGCAAACTTCATTGTTGCCTCCAGTTAAAGAGCTTTAGTCTTCAGGACTAAAGTCTTCCTTTGAAGCCCCGCAGACAGGGCAAGTCCAATCATCCGGAAGCTTTTCAAAGGGAGTGCCTGGGGGAATGTTCCTGCTTGGGTCGCCCGCCTCAGGGTCGTATACATAGCCACACACATTGCATCTGTATTTCTTCATCGCTATCCTCCTTTAATAAATTTTTAGGCTTTTTGAGGTTCGCAGACCTGAGCACCCTCCCAATAGCCATGGAGGTTACACCATTCCTTAGCCATTACTTTGCCTGCTTTAACCTCAAAGGTTGCTTCTGGGTCCATTCCAGGCTTCAAGAATTTGATGTAAACCCGGTCATCGTCGGTATGAAGCTCAATCCATTCAATGTAATGCTCCTCGGTCATGGCATGAGGTGCGCTACCAACCTTTACCCTGTAAGCGTCGCCATGCTTCTCGATAACCGGAACATGCTTTTCCACAGCGGCATCAACCGTGTTAGGAACCTGCAAAACCATGGGCTTATTACAACAAACAAGCTGACCCCTTCCACCATGCATCACAAGAACGATGTTTCCGCAAATTTCACACTTGTAAAGCTGTAACCTCTCAGCCATGAGACCCCTCCTTTTTAGGATTGTTTTAAATCAAAAATAATTACATAATCTCCAAATTCAAGATCTTTGTGAAAAAATTATTGAACTGAGCTACCTTATAGATTCTCATAAATGTCTTTTAATTCTCCCAAAACCTCTCTTAAGAGCAGCCTTAAATCTTGGGTGTTTAAATTTTTGGATGCGGTTTTCTCCGGATAAGAATGTTTAGCCAATTCTGGAAAAAGAGTTAAAGGACTGGGAAGATTTGGTGCCTTTGTGCTTTTCATTTCTTGGGCTGGCTTCTCTTTTGTTTGGGGCTTTGTCTGTTTTTTTATCTCCCTTTTAACTGCTGTGAGGGTAAAGCCCTGCTCAATAAGCCTTTTTACAATTTTTAGCGTTTCTATCTGCTCAAAGGTATAGTATTTTCGATTGGCTATCTTTATAGGTCTTATCTCGGGAATCTTCTTTTCCCAGTATTTGAGAATGTAAGGTTTGATTTTTAAGAGGGTTGCGACCTCGGAGGCTGGATGAAAATTTTTAGGTTCTGTCTGACCCTTCTTTTTCATTTATTAAGTTTTTAAGCTCTGGGGCTGGGTAGAAAAACACCTTCCGTAAACCTGGAACCCTGATAGGCTCCCCGGTTTTGAAGTCTTTTCCTATCCTATCCTTAGACCTCTTTACTTCAAAGGTTCCAAAGTTAATTATCTTTATCTTTTCTCCAAGGTCAAGGGAATTTTTCATCTCCTCAAGGAGGGCGTTGATAAAGTTGTTTAAAAATCTCTTAGATAAACCAGTCTTTGCGCTAAGCCTCTTTACAATGTCTTTTTTGCTCAACCTCTCCTTCATGAAGTAAGCCCTATCTCAACCTAATTTGAAATTTTTCAATAAGCTCTTCAGCAAGCTGTGAAATTATAGGGTCTACCTCTTCAACCCTTAAGGTCCTATCCTCAGCCCTGAACCAAAGCCTAAGGGTTAGGCTTCTTTCATCAGGGTCTAAAGGCTTGCCTTCATACGCAGCGATCAACTTTAAATCTTCAAGATAAGGTATCTCTTTAGCCTTCAAATAAGCTAAAAGAGTTTCAAAAGGTATACCTTTTTTCACAACTAAGCTTACATCCCTAAAGGTAGAAGGGAACTTGGGCGGTTTTTTGACCGATAAAGCCTTCTCCCCTTGTATGAAGCTTAGAAGCTTATCAAGATAGATTTCCGCAACAAAAACAGGCTCCCTCAGGTCTAAATCCTTAGCAATTAGACTCTTTAGCCTTCCTAAATAGCCAATCTTTTCCTCCCCAAGATAGAGGTCAAAGGAAAAGCCCCTTTTCAAGAAAGGCTCTTCGCTATAGGGCTTAAACAGAAAGTCAACCCGTAAAGCCTCACCTAAAGCCGAAACTACCCCTTTAATATCGTAGAGGTCAAAGGGACGCTCTTCTTCATACCAGGAAGGCAAGCTTTTCCTTCCAGCAAGGAGAAGACCAAGGTTCAATCTTTCGGACGCAAGCTCCTCGGCCTTAAAGAATACTTTTCCGACCTCGAAGAGTTTTAGGCTTTCAACCTCCCGAGCTTGATTAAAATGGGCTGTCTGAATAAGCCCGGGGAGAAGGGTTGTGCGGAGAACGCTCATCTCGGCGGAAATTGGGTTTTCAAGCTTGATGGGGTCTTTCCTTGGGTCATCAGCCAAAAAGTTTAAATGCTCTATAAACTTTGGGTCAATGAAGCTATAGGTTATAACCTCAAAAAAGCCAAAACCAGCAAGCAACATTCTAATCTTCTGGGTAAACTCTAAAGTCTTTAATGGTTGCTCGCAGTAGAGGACCCCTTCTGGATAGGTAGTAGGAACCTTGTCGTAGCCATAGACCCGAGCAACCTCTTCGATCAAGTCCTCAGGAATGCTAAGGTCTTGTCTATAGCTTTTGGGAACGAGGATGAAGCTTTCGGAAGTGACTTCAAGGTCGCCAAGCTTGTTAAGTATGCCCTTTACTTTTTCTTCGGGAATTTCAAACCCAAGGTAGGCTGAAAGCCTTTTCTTTTCTAGTTCAATCCTTGGGGGTTTAAATCTGACTGGATATTCATCGACGATGATTGAGACTTCTTCAGGGTTTGCATAGCGGAGGATTAGCTCCGTTGCACGAAGCATAGCAAGATAGACCCCTTCAGGGTCAACCTTTCTTTCAAAACGGTAAGAGCTTTCAGTGGTAAGTCTATGCCTCATTCCAGAAAGCCTGACCCTTTTTGCATTAAACCAGGCTGACTCTAAAAAAACCTCTTGAGTGTTATCGGAAACACCAGACTCCTCTCCCCCCATGATCCCTGCTAAGACTAAAGCCTTCTCAGCATCGGCAATTACTAAATCCTCGGAAGAAAGCTCCCTCTCAACTCCGTCAAGAAAGAGTAGCCTTTCTCCTTCCTTGGCTCGACGAACGATGATCCTTCCGCCTGAAACCCTTTCCCAGTCAAAGGCATGAAGAGGGTTGACCAAGCTCAAGAAGCACATAGTTTGTAATATCAACAAAGTTATTTATCGGTCTAAGACCGCAAAAAACAAGCCTCTTTATGATAAAAAAGGGTGACGCCGTTACCTTTACCCCGCTAAACCAACGCCCAACATACCTAAAACACCCATCAGGGTCAAGGATCTCAATGCTTCCCTTGGGCTGAGCCCCTTCTTTTAAGCTTTCGTCAAACCTTAATTCTTTTAAAGGCCAACCGGTTAGAAGAGAAAGCTCCCTTGCTAAGCCAAAAACAGAAAGACAATCCCCTCGGTTAGGAGTGATAGAAACATCAAGTATGGGTTCCGAAATGTTTAAAGCTTTGTAGATATTTTCCCCGGGCTTTACATCAAGGGGTAGCTCAAGGAGGATATCCTTTTCTTCAGAGACTCCAGCCTCGTAAGGAGAAAGGAACATCCCCCATGATTTATAGCCTTTTACCTCTTTGACCTCGATTTTATCCCAGAAAAAGGTCTTACTCCCCGGGCAAGCAAGGGCTAAAACTTGTCCGGGCTTAACAAGGTCTACTGCAGCTGTCAAAACTGTAAAACTATCCTTTCCGTCATGAACCGTGCATACCACAAGGTCTTTGAGCTCGCTTGGTTTGTTGACCTCAAGAACCTTTACCGCTATGATTTCTCCAAGAGTTTGATAATGGTCGTAAACCTCCTCTACCTCAAGACCACCAAGGGTGAGAATTTCTGCAAGCCTTTCTGCCTCTTCTTCAAGCTCTATGAACTCAGAGAGCCAGCTAACAGGAACTTTCATGACAAATACCTCAGAAATGCGCTTCCATTCATTGCTAGCTCCAATTATTTAAAGCTTGAGAGGAAGTAGAGATGATTATCAAAGAAGAGTCGAATATCATCTATGCCATACTTTATCATGGCGATCCTTTCTACGCCCAATCCAAAGGCAAAGCCTTGCCATTTTGTTGGGTCGTAGCCAACGGCCCGAAAAACCTCCGGATGAACCATCCCGGCGCCAAGGACCTCAAGCCAACCCGTTTGGCTGCAAACCCGGCACCCCTTCCCTTTACATATTACACAACTTATGTCCATCTCAAGGCTTGGTTCAGTAAAAGGAAAATAGCTTGGACGAAACCTTACCTTTGTATCCTTCCCAAAGATGTTTTGGGCAAAGTAGGTAAGGACCCCTTTAAGGTCTGAAAATCTCACCTTCTCATCAACCATTAGCCCCTCTATCTGATGGAACATGGGGGAGTGTCTAACATCAGCATCGCATCTATACACCTTGCCCGGAGCAATAATCCTTAAAGGAGGCTTTTTTCTCAACATCGTCCGAACTTGAATGGGGGAGGTATGAGTTCGAAGAAGAGCTCCGTTCTCTAAGTAGAAGGTTGCTTGCATGTCCCGAGCGGGATGCCATTCCGGAATGTTTAAGGCTGTGAAGTTGTAAAAATCAGATTCCACCTTCCGGACCTTCGGCTACCTCAAAGCCTAAGCGTTCAAAGAGGGAACAGATTTCAGAGATAACGATAGTTAAAGGATGAAGGGCACCAAGCTCAGGCTCCCTGCCAGGAAGGCTAAGGTCAAGGTCGGTTATCTCATCCTCCTCAGCTAAAAGGATTTCCCTTTCCTTGACCTTAAGAACCCTTTCAAGCTCATCCTTTATCTGATTTAAAAGGGAGCCAAGCTCCCTCCTTTCCTCCAGAGGAAGCTCTTTTAATGATTTTAGAAGATTGGTTAGGACTCCTTTTTTGCCTAAATACTTAATTTTTATGCTGTTTAAATCTTCGATGGATTTAGCTTGAGCTAAAGAGGTTTCAACCTCAGCCTTAAGCTTAGCAACATCCTCTTTGGTCATTAGTCGAGCAAATCTAGCTTATTGCCATTTAGATTTGGCTATTTCAACAAGCTTAGCAAAGGTTTCCGGCTCCTTCATGGCAAGATAGGCAAGGACCTTTCTATCAAGCTCAATTCCTGCCTTCTTAAGACCGCCCATAAACTTGCTGTAGTTTAACCCATGCTGCCTCGCACCTGCGTTGATCCTCACCTGCCAAAGCCTCCGGAAGTCCCTCTTTCTTTGCCTACGGTCCCGATAGGCATAGACTAATGCCCTCTCTACTGTCTCCTTTGCTCGACGAAAGACATTCTTCCTTTGACCCCAGTAACCTTTAGCTAATTTGATAATCTTTTTATGGCGTCTACGAGTTTTTGGTCCACCCTTTGCCCTTGGCATCTTACTTTCCTCCTTTCAAGGATAAAAACTTAGAAAAAAACTTAGAATTTATCGGCGATGATCGGCGCTATATGCTTATAGTAGCCTTTGAAGAGCTCCTTATCCCTGCTCAATGCTCTCTTAGCTTTTGTGCTTTTTTTTCTAAGGTTATGCCTCTTTCCTGAAGGCATATGCATTATCTTACCCGTTGCGGTAACCTTAAAACGCTTGGCGGCGCTCCTGTTTGTCTTCATCTTAGGCATGCTATCACCTCAAGCAAAAGTTTGAAGGAAAATCATAACCCATATTTTAAAAAATACAAGCTTTTAGCTTCACAATGGAAAGAACCGATAAAGGATCATCAATCATCAGGACCTCTCTCAAGACCTTGAACAAGCTTATGCCTTCCTTCTTGATGGTAAGCTCGTATCCTGAGAGGTTGACCCTTAAAGAAAACTCCTCAGTATCCACACTTGGAATTTCAACCTCCTTTAAAGGGATTAGCCTAAAAATCTGAGGATAAGTTGGGATTTTTGGCTTTTCTTGAGCGATGCTTTTAACTTCAAGGATCGTCAAACCCTCATAAAGCTTTAGCCCGCAAAGAACTTCGGCATAATCCTTTCCTTTAATGGCAAAGGCAAGGTATTCTTCCTCTGATTCTATGCCAACAGGTAAGGCAGGACCGGACACCATCTTTGGTCTTGGATTAAAGCCTTGGGTGTAAGAAAGGGGTATGCCGTTTCTTCTTAGGCAAAGCTCAAAGAGCCTAACAACCTCAAGCTGCGAGAGATACTTAGCAGAGCCTTGCTTAGTGTAAGCCAAAATATACCAGTATTCTTGAGCCCCTTCTTTATCCTCAAAATAGGTTTTAAGCACATCTTTTTGGATTGAAAGCTTAGCCTCCTTAGCAAGAATGTTCTTCATTTTCTTTCCACAGACCCCACACTTTGAGCATGGACTAAACCTACAATCCTTGGTTATCTTTCCTTTTAATGCCCTTTCAAACTCTTTTTGCAAGAACTCTTTTTTTACTCCTACATCTATGTGGTCCCAGGGCAGGCTAGCATTAAAGTCCCTTTCCCGTAAGTAAGAGGTAAGGTCGATGCCTAATTTTTCTGCGCTTTCAAGCCAGATGTTGAAGTTAAAGTAATCCTTCCAAGAATCAAGCCTTGCCCCTCTTTGGTAAGAGAGCTCAATGAGCTGAAAAAGCTCCCTTCCTCCCCTTGCTATCACTCCTTCAAGGAAGCTTTGCTCAGGGTCATGATGCTTAAAACCCTTTTTTAGTGTCCTTTTTAAAAAGGATAGCCTTTCTCTAGCCACATCAAGCTCAACTTGATTTGTCCATTGGAAAGGAGTGTGAGGCTTTGGGATAAAGATGGATGCTGAAAAGGTTAGGTCAATAGAAGAGAAGACCTTCTTTATATCCCGGTAAAGCTTAATAATTTCTTCAAGGTCTGAGAGGTCTTCAAGCGGAAGCCCCACCATAAAGTAAAGCTTCACTCTTCTAAAACCAAATCTTTGAGCCAAGGCAAGATCATGGAAGAGGTCTTCAAGGTTGATATCTTTGTTTATGACTGCTCGGAGCCTACTTGAGCCAGCTTCAACGGCAAAGGTAAGGGTAGTTGTCCTACCTTTCCGAAGAAAGCTTAGTAGGTTTTTGTTTAGGCTTCCTATCCTTAAAGAGGGAAGAGAAAAGGCAAACTCTCCCTTTTCTCCTCGGTAAAATGTCTGGTCCAAAAGGCTTACGAGCTCATCAAGCCTTGTGTAATCGCCGGTTGAGAGAGACATGAGGGATGCTTCGCGGTAGCCAGTTTTTTTGAACCCCTGAAGAATTTCTTGCACAATGAGCTCAGGGGGCTTTTCTCGAACTGGGCGATAGTAAAAACCTGCTGAGCAAAACCTGCATCCCCTCGTGCAACCACGGGAAATCTCAACGGAAAGCCTATCATGAGTAAGCTCAATAGTCGGGATGGAATAAAACATAGGAGTTAAGCCCTCAGAAAACCCTTGAAAAATCCTCCTTTTTACTCGGTTTTTAAAAAGGGGCACATACACCCCTTCAACCTTGGCAAGCTCCTTCAAAAGCTCGTGTTTATCTTTTCTTTTTTCTTTACAATCTTTGATGATCTCTAAAACTTCTAATATTGCTTCTTCCGCCTCACCGATGATGAAGGCGTCAAAGACCTCAGCGATGGGCTCCGGATTTCCTGCTGATGGTCCGCCACCAAGGATTATGGGAAAGCGCTCATCTCTCTCTTCACTCTTAAAAGGTAGATTAGATAGGTCTAAAATCTGTAAGATCCCGGTAGCAAGAAGCTCGTAGGCATAGCATATGCCAATAACATCAAACTCGGATAGTGGCTTTTGGTAGTTTGTAGAAAGAAGAGGCTTTGATGTCGCTTTAAGATGCTCCTCAAAGTCTGGTGCTACGGCAAAGGCAAGGTCGCAGAGGTATTCTTTTTGGGAATTTATGATTCCGCAGAGGATGTTTAGCCCAAGATGAGACCTTCCCACCTCGTAAAGGTCCGGATAGCAAAGGCAAACCTTTATTCTTGCCCTTTCCCAATCTTTTAACGGGAAGAAAGGTTCTTTCCCAAGGTAGCGAGAGGGCTTCCTGACTTTTATCAATATGTCATCCGGATAGGCTGGCATGGGATTTTAAGTTTAAGCTTAGTTTTAAAATTTTAAAGGTAAAGTAAAATGATAGCTGAAATTTTTGAGAGGAGTGATGGGGATGCTGTCTCGTTTGATGAAGATATTTTCTAAAGATTTAGCCATCGACCTTGGCACGGCAAACACCCTGATATATCTTGAGGGCAAGGGCATAGTCCTGCGTGAACCCTCTGTGGTAGCCGTAAAGGAGGAGGGGCGATACAAAAAGGTGGTTGCCATCGGAGAGGAAGCAAAGAAGATGCTTGGTAAGACACCGGGGTCTATAAAGGCTATACGTCCGTTAAGAGAGGGGGTGATTGCAGATTTTGAAGTTACTGAAGCCATGATCCGCTACTTTATTCAAAAGGTTCATAATAGAAGCTATTTTGTTAAGCCAAGGATCATCATCAGCGTTCCCACTGGCACAACTCAGGTGGAGAGAAGAGCAGTAAAGGAAAGTGCAGAATCTGCTGGAGCAAGGGAAGTCTATCTTATTGAAGAACCTATGGCTGCAGCCATAGGGGCTGGTCTTCCTGTAGCTGAACCTGTTGCTTCCATGGTTGTAGACATTGGAGGGGGGACGACGGAGGTTGCGGTCATCTCCCTTGGTGGCATCGTCGTAAGCCACTCTATCAAGGTTGCCGGAGACAAGATCGATGAAGCTATAGTTTACTACATTAAAAGGAAGTATAGTCTTCTTATTGGAGAGGCAACGGCTGAGCAGGTAAAGATCCAGATTGGAGATGTGTTGCCTCAAGAACCCTATCTAGAGATGGAGATAAAGGGTAGAGACCTGATTACCGGCGTCCCAAAGACGATAACTATTACCTCTAAAGAGGTGCATGAGGCAATTAAAGAACCGGTAGACTTTATTATTCAAGCTATCAAACAAGTTCTTGAAGCAACGCCACCAGAACTAGCTGCCGACCTTGTTGACCGTGGGATAATGCTAACCGGTGGAGGAGCCCTCCTTAAAAACCTTGACAAATTAATCTCTCAAGAGACTGGGCTAAAGGTGTCCGTTGCTGAAGAGCCTCTTCTTTGCGTAGCCCTTGGAGCTGGTAAAGCCTTAGACAACCTTGACAAGCTTAAAGATGTGATGCTACATGTTTAAATATACTCTAATCTAAGCCTTTTAGTCTTTGATATAACGAAAGAACCGAGCGCACATATCTTTGGGTTTCTGCGTAGGGCGGTATGCCACCGTAAGCTTCTACCGCCTTAGGTCCGGCATTGTAAGCAGCAAGGGCAAGAGTTAGGTCCCCAAACTTATCAAGGAGATACCTTAAATATCTTGCCCCGCCGTGGATGTTTTCCCTTGGGTCAAAGGGGTCAGAAACTCCCACAAGCCTTGCCGTGCTTGGAATGAGCTGCATAACCCCTAAAGCTCCTTTTGGAGAAACGGCTCGGGGGTTGTAGTTTGACTCTACCTTGGCAATAGCATGAAGAAGCTTTGGGTCAAGATTATAAGTCCTTGCAACCTCCTCAAAAAGCTCGTCAAACTTCGTCGAAAGATTGGGACTAAAGGATGTATCTTTGGCAGAATTTTTAGGGTCCTCAAGAAAAGGGTTCCTCGTTGCTACTACCATGTAGAGCCTTGAATTTTCAACCATCTTGATGTTGGAGAAGAATTTCTCGCCCGTTTCAGGGTCCTCGTAAACATAGATCTTCGTAGCAAGCACGGTAGGCTTATAGTCCAACCCTTTACTTTTGGCACCAATAACCTTTGAACGGGCATAAAGAGGAGAGTTTAGAATAAAAATAAAAAGCAGAAGTAGAAAAAACCTTCTCATCTAAGCCCTCTCTGAATGACCTTTCAAGAAAGCATCCTTGCACTCTTCTGAACAAAAATAATAAACTTTGCCCTCAATTTCAACCTTTAAAGCCTCGTCTCTCGAAAGATATAGTCCGCAAACTTCATCCCTTATCATCTCTGTAATTCTTACTTTTTCCTTTTGGTTAAGCTTCCTTTTTTTGTAATTTTTATAATAGAAAAAAAGCAATAAAAGAAAAACTAAAAGGACCAAAAATTTCATAGAATATCCTCGGAGATTCTCTTATATTCCCAGATTTCTTGATTGTTTAAACTTTTTTCAAAGTTTTTAGCTAATTCTTTAATGGTTAAGCCAAAGCCAGGGTGAATAAATTCAGAAGCTATCTCAAGAAGGGGAAGCATCACAAAGGCTCTTTCCAAAGCCCGAGGATGGGGTATTTTGAGATATTTTGTATCTATTATCAGGTCTTCGTAAAAGATTATGTCGATGTCTATTTCGCGGTCAGTGTAAGACTTTGCCTTCTTTCGTCCAAGGGAAAATTCTACACACTTTGCCTCAAAGAGAAGAGCCTGAGGGGAAAGGGATGTCTCAGCAAGAAGGACAAGGTTTAAGAAGAGGTTTTTGCTCTCAAAACCAAGCGGAGGAGACTCGTAAACCTTGGATACCTTCAGAATATGAACCCCTCTTTCTTGGAGTTGGTTTAGAGCTAGACGGAGGTTTTTAATCCTATCCCCTAAATTTGTGCCAAGGGCTAAGTAGACCTTTTTTAAAGTAGTAGGCGCTGCCCAGACCACAGTGGGGATCCTTCGCATTCACTCGGGTTGACAGAGAGAGGGTCCCTCGCTTTCGCTCGGGATGACAGACAGGGAAGCTCGGGATGACAGATAGAGGGGCTCGGGATGACAGATAGGGATGGCTTGGGATGACAGACATGGAGATTGCTGGATGACAGGTCAGCGAATGACAAAGCTCGACAGTCTCTCAACCGCCCTTTTTAAGGTATCAACGCCTACGGTCAAGGCAATCCTAAAGTAGCCTTCGCCGCTTGGTCCAAAGCCATTCCCAGGAGTTACGACAATGTCAAGCTCCTCAAGGAGCTTCCTACAAAATTCGGTGGAAGTAAATCCTTTTGGCACCTTAACCCAAAGGTAGAAGGTAGCTTGAGGGATTTTAAGCTCAAAGCCAAGTTCATGTAAAGCTCTGGCTAAATAATCCCTTCTTTCTTTGAAGATAGCCCTTAAAGGTGGGACAATTCTTTCAAGATTATCGAGGGCATAGGCGCCCGCATACTGGATAGCTGTAAAGACACCTGAGTCTATGTTGCTTTTGATCTTTGCAAGTCCTTGAACAAGCTCTTTTTTACCTACCGCAAAGCCAATCCTCCAGCCGGTCATGCAAAAAGTCTTTGATAGGCTGTGAAATTCTATAGCTACATCCCTTGCCCCGTCAATCTCAAAAATACTGAAAGCCGGCTCCTCAAAGTACATCTCCACGTAGGCAGCATCATGAGCAAGGATTAATCCATATCTTTTGGCAAAAGAGATAGCCTCGGCAAAGAATTCTCTTGTTGCTACTGCTCCAGTTGGGTTGTTAGGATAGTTAAGCCAAAGGATCTTTGCCCTTTCAAGAACTTCCTTAGGGATAGAACCAAGGTCAGGGAAGAAGTTGTTTTCCCATAGAAGGGGGAGATAGTAGGGTTCTCCTCCGGCAAAAAGCGTTCCTAAATGGTAGACAGGGTAGGCTGGCTCAGGGCATAACACAACATCCCCTGGGTTTACAAAGGCTAAAGGAAAATGGGCAATGCCCTCCTTTGAGCCAATTAAAGCGGAAATCTCAGTCTCAGGGTTAAACTCAACGCCAAAGCGCCTTTTCATGTAGTTTGCGCAAGACTTCCTAAAAAATTCGCTCCCTTGATTTGAAGGATAACGATGAAAGGCTGGATTTTCTAAAGCTTTCTTTGCTACCTCGACAATTTCAGAAGGAGTTGGGAGGTCAGGGTCGCCTATGCCAAGGTCGATGATGTCTGCGCCTTTCTTTAGCTTCTCGTTTTTCAGTCTATCTATCTCCACAAAAAGATAGGGTGGAACCTTTTTAAGCCTTTCTGCAAACTCCATCCCTTTCCTCCTATCTTTCCCTTTTTCCTTCGATGAATTCTAAAACCATCTGCTTAGCAACATGGTCCGGAAATTGTTGGGGCGGATGCTTCATGGTATAGGCTGAGATGGAAATGAGCGGTCCAGCTATACCCCGATCTTTGGCAAGCTTTGCGCAGCGAATGGCATCGATGGCTGAGCCTGCAGAGTTTGGCGAATCCTCAACTTCAAGCCTTACCTCAACGGATAAGGGCACACCCCCAAAATGCTCCCCTTCAAGCCTGATATAAGCTATCTTTCTGTCCTTTAACCAGGGAACCCAGTCAGAAGGACCGATGTGTATGTTTTGCTCTCCAATGTCATAGGGAAGAAGTGAGGCTACCGCTTCAGTCTTTGAGACCTTCTTAGTCTTAAGCCTATTCCTTTCAAGCATGTTGAGAAAGTCGGTGTTCCCTCCAAAGTTTAGCTGATAGGTTCTTCTTAAGGGTATACCTCTATCGACGAAGAGTTGAACCAAGGTGCGGTGAAGTATGGTTGCCCCAAGCTGAGATTTTATGTCATCCCCAACGGCGGGGACACCCTCATCAAGAAACCTTTTCCCCCATTCGGGGTCAGAAACTATAAAGGTAGGCATGGCGTTGACAAAAGCCACTCCTGCTTTAAGGCAGGCTGTTGCGTAAAATCTTGCCGATTCTTCACTACCAACGGGCACATAATTTATGAGGACATCAGCTTGGACATCCTTAAGGCAAGCAACTACATCTTCAAGCTCATCCTCCTTTTTGTTAGCCAGAACAAAGGTGACATCCCGAGGATAGGAGCTCATGTGCGAGGCAAACCCGTCAAGGACCTTCCCCATGCGAACCTTAACCCCAAGCTTTGGCACATCAGGATAGAAGACCGTAGTGCAGTTTGGCGGGGCAAAGATGGCTTCGCTTACATCCTTTCCAACCTTCCTTTCGTCTATATCCCAGGCAGCAACGATTTCAATATCGCCAGGTCCATACCCGCCAACATCAGGGAACATTAACCCCTCGTATTCCTCTTTTTTTCTATTTCGATAATAGAAAATACCTTGGACCAAGGAGCTTGCACAATTACCAACCCCGACGATAGCAAGACGCACCTTTTTGGACATCCTTTGCCCCCCTTAAAGGATCTTCCTAAACATAACATAACTCTAAAAGGTTTAAAGTTTTTCTGTAAATTCTTTCTCAATCTTTATGACTTTAGTCACGCGCTCAGCCGGAAGAAGGGTAATCATTCTTGAGCCTTGCGTGCTTCGGGCAAGGGTGGGTATTTCTTCAGAGGAAATGCGTATCGCCTTGCCCGAAGAGGAAAAGATGATAACATCTTCGCTCCCCTCAAGGAATAAGGCCGAAGCTAAAGGTCCCGTTTTAGCAGAAAGTTTGTGAAGGCTAATCCCTAAGCCTCCCCGTCTCTGTATCCTAAATTCCGTAATATCCGTCTTCTTGCCAAAGCCTCCCTCGGTGATGGTAAAAACATAGCCCTTAGCTTTTGTTTCCACCATGGCTATAACTTCATCCTTCTCCTCGAGGCGGATGCCTATCACTCCCTCTGATTCTCTACCCATCGGTCTTAATTCTGAAGTCTCAAAATGCAAGGATTGACCGTTCTTTGTGGCTATAAGAACTGTGCCTTCTTTTTCAAGGCTAAGAACTGAGCGGAGATTATCACCCTTCTTTAGGATTATCGCCGTTCTACCTGTTTTACGCAGATTTTGGAAATCCTTGGCTAAGACCTTTTTCACATTTCCCTGAGCGGTGGCCATGAGGATAAACCCTTCCTCTCTTAGAGGTAAAAGGGCAACCGGGGCACCCTCAAAGTTCGGTAGATAATTCCTCAAGTGGTTCCCTTTAGCTTGTTTGGTTGAGGTTGGAACATCCTTAAGCGAGAGGGGATAAACTCTTCCCTCCTCCGTGAAGATTAGAACCGTATCATCCGAAAAGGCATAGATAGCTTGGCTTATCCTTTCTTCTCCGTAGACAGCAAGCACTCCCTTGCCACCCTCTTTTCTGAGTTGTAAACTCCTCAAGGTTAATCTTCCGTATAAACCCATCATCACTCAAAAGCACTAAAACCGGAGTTTGAGGGGGCTTCTCTAGAATAACCTCAGTTTCTTCCTCCTCTATGATCTGCGTCCTTCTTTCATCAGCAAAATCTTCTTTCAGTTTTCTTAGCTCCTCCTCGATAGTAGCAATAAGGGTTGGTTCGTGAGTAAGGATCCTTTCATACCGCTCGATAGCACTCTTTACTTCTTCATACTCAAGAAGGATCTTTTCTCGTTCGAGGGCTGTAAGCCTCTGAAGCCTAAGGTTTAATATCTCCTGAGCCTGAACTTCGGTGAAGTTAAACCGGGCAATAAGCCTATCCTTTGCCGTCTTCGGAGTATCAGAGCTCTTGATAAGCTCTATTATCTCGTCAAGATGCTCAAGGGCTTTTAGGAAACCTTCAAGGATGTGAGCTCTTTCTTTAGCTTTTCTTAGCTCATACTGAGTCCTGCGTATGACAACCGTCCTTCTCCAGTTGAGAAAATGCTGAAGAAGGTCCTTAAGGGTTAAGACCTCGGGTCTTCCGTTAACCAGGGCAAGGAGGATTATACCAAAGTTTGTCTCAAGCGGCGTATGGGCAAAGATCTCTTTGGCTACAAGATGGGGGGCGTTTGCCCATTCTTTCTTAAGCTCTACAACTACCCTTATGCCATGCCTATCCGATTCGTCCCGAACCTCGGTCGCGGCTTCAAGCTTTTTTTCTTTGATAAGCCTTGCGATCTTTTCCACCACGCTTGCCTTGTTAACCTGATAGGGTATCTCGGTAAAAACGAGCTGGACCTTGTTTTTTTCTCTCTCCACATGATACTTAGCTCGAAGCTTTATCGTCCCCTTGCCAGTTTCGTAGGCGGCAAGTATTGAGGACCTTCCTACGATATAAGCTCCCGTTGGAAAATCAGGTCCTTTAATATGCTCCATGAGCTCTTCTGTCGTAAGGTCAGGATTGCGAAGAAGGGCTAAACAAGCTGATATGACCTCCCCAAGATTGTGGGGCGGAATGGATGTTGCCATACCTACGGCGATGCCAGATGCCCCGTTCACAAGAAGATTTGGTAGCTTTGAAGGTAGGACCACCGGCTCTTTTAGCGTGTTGTCGTAGTTTGGAACAAACTCTACCGTTTCTTTTTCAAGGTCAGCAAGCATCTCATGGGCGATCCTTGTTAGCCTCACCTCGGTATAGCGCATAGCTGCAGGGGGGTCGCCGTCGATGGAGCCAAAATTACCCTGCCCATCAACCAAAGGATACCTCATGGTAAAATCCTGAGCCATGCGGACCAAAGCCTCATAAACCGGCATGTCACCATGAGGATGATACTTACCGATGACATCTCCTACGATCCTTGCGCTCTTCTTAAAAGGCTTATTCCATTCGTTACCCGCCTCATACATGGCGTAAAGGATCCGCCTCTGAACAGGCTTTAGCCCGTCCCGCACATCCGGAAGGGCTCGCCCAACGATTACGCTCATCGCATAATCTAAGTAGCTCTCCTTAAGCTCCTCTTCTAAAGGAACTTCTATGATTTCTCCCATGGCTTTTCTCCTTTTACAATATTCTAAACCCCGGCTAATCTCTTCTCGCACCATCTGGGAAAGCTTTTCTTTATCCTTAAGGGTCATTCCCTTTGTTTCTATCAAACTTCCCACATAAACATAAACTTCTCTTTTGTTTAAGTGGAACCAGAGGCTTCCCTTAGGTAGAATGTCTTTTGTGCCATAGATAGCTATGGGGCAGACAGGAACCTGAGCCTTAAGAGGCACTAACATCCCCCCCTTCTTGAAAGGTAAAAGCTCCCCAGTTCGGCTTCTTGTCCCCTCAGGGAAGATGACTAAGCTTACTCCGGATTGTAAGGCAGAAACGCAGGCTAAAAGGCTTCGCAAAC
>JGI20127J14776_1000038_pt1 | contig 31935 bp, 33 predicted proteins | sample JossMetagenome_2_FD_14776 | JGI IMG/M metagenome (IMG submission 14776)
TACAGAATAATCTCCGGCGTTAACAAACCTCGCCAGAATGTCATTTTCGTTCGTGGCAAGAATAAGCCTCTCAATTCGTTCCTTCCCGAGCATCCTCCTCGCTACATAACCAGCAAAGATGTCCCCAAAGTTTCCGGTTGGCACAGAGAAACGAAGGCTTTTTTTCTTTTCTAACTCTGAAACTCTGAAGTAGGCATAAAAATAGTAGACAATCTGAGGAAGGAGCCGTGCCCAGTTAATGGAGTTTACCGCGGTAAGGCGGAACTTTTTCTTAAAGGGAAGGTCCATAAATATAGACTTAACTATTGCTTGACAGTCGTCAAAGGTTCCTTGGATAGCAAGGTTATGGATGTTTTCGTCTAAAACCGTCGTCATCATAAGCTCCTGAATGAAAGAGACCCGTTTGTGAGGATGGAGCATAAAAAGGGCGATGTTCTTCTTTCCTTTCACACCGTAGATGGCTGCAGAGCCGGTGTCGCCAGATGTTGCGCCAAGGATGTTTACCTTAAGCCCTCTTTTTTCCAAAAGATACTCAAGGAGGTTTCCTAAAAACTGAAGGGCAATGTCCTTAAAGGCAAAAGTTGGTCCATGAAATAGCTCTAAGATGTAGACATCTCCTACTTTGACAACTGGGGTAACCTCTTTGGCTCTAAAGGTTTGATAAGAGGCATAAACTAAAGCCTTTAAGTCATCTTTCGGTATATCGTCTACAAAGTAGGTAAAAAGCTTTAAGGCAAGCTCTTGGTAAGATAGAGGTCTAAGCTCTTCAATCTCCTTTTCAGAAAGAACAGGGATTTCCTCCGGGACGATTAACCCCCCATCCTCAGCCATCCCTTCAAGCACAGTCTCCGAAAAGCTTAACCCCTCAACCTTCCCTCTCGTGCTCTTATACTTCATGCCTAACCTCAATAACCTTTGGTTTTGATCACCTCAAGACGGTTTTTCATCTTATCTAAAAGAATTCTAAGGTCTGCTCTCAAATCTTCCAAGGTGCGATGCTGTTTTTGATAGATTTTTTGAAGTTCAGAAAGCCAAAACTCAACGCATTCCCTCTCCCTCTGCACAAGCTTCTTCTGAACTTCTTCTTTTAGCTTTGCTAAAAGCTTTGGGTCAATTCCCTCCATCTTTTCGCCCCCTTATACCTCTATCACCATCAAATCTTCAGCTAGGATCACCTCGCCGGAATAGTGCTTCTTTATAACTTCAACCGGAACAGGTTCGCTATGGGGGTAAAGATGAGATATGAGAACCCGTTTTACTTTGCTAAGCATGGCAATCCTTGCCACATCCTCCGGCCCAAGATGTTGAGGAACATATACCCCATCTCCGTTTGCACACTCAAGGATAAGAAGGTCTCCCCCTTCCGCAAGCTTAATTATGCTTTCAGTATACCCTGTATCCCCAGAATAGATTACGCTCTTTCCCTTAAACTCAACCCTTAGGGCTAAGCTTTCTGGATTGTGGTTGACCTTGGCTGTCTTTAGCCTAAAGCCCTTTAGCTCAAATTCATAGAAATCTGTATCAGGAACGAGAAAATACTCTATCAGCCCCTCCTTTGGCTCAACCCAAGAACCAAAGGCAGCCTTCAAACCTTCATGGAATCTTGCAAAGCTTTCATGGGCGATCAAAAAGACTTTCTCAAGGCGGGTATAGCCAAGGTTGTAGCGAGTGGCAAAAAGAAAAGGTATGAGGTCTGTTACATGGTCAGGATGAAAATGGGAGATAAATATCCCTGAGATGTCGTTTAAAGTAAAACCAAGCCTTATCAACTGTCTTAAGCTCCCCGGTCCAAGGTCTAAAAGAAGATGAAACTCATCAAGGCTTAAAAGATAGCTCGGCGCAGAACGCTCAACCCTAACCCAACCCGTGCCAGAGCCAAGAACGGTTAGCCTCATAGGTTAAGCTCCTTTTTTAACCTTTCAAACTCATCATTAGAAAGCCTGCTCCTTGCCTCATCTAAAAAGAGATTAGCCACCTCTTCGTTCTTTCTAAGATTTAGATAAAGCCATGCAAGGTATAAGCTTGCCTCTCCATCCCTTTCTGGGCTTGCAAGAAGCTGAGAAAGAAGACTTAAAGCCCTGTCATAGTCCCCTTGTCTAAAGTAGATTTTGCCAAGGATAAGAGCTTCTTGCGGGCTTAGGTCTTCCTTCCCTGCTAAAATTTCTAATATGTCTGAAATCCTTCCCTGGTCAAACAAGAACTGAATGAGCCTTTGTCTTATGGCGTTGTTTTCTGGGTCAAGAAGATAAGCTTTATACAGATGATACTCCGCATACGAGAGATTCCCTTTGGCAAGGTAGACAAGCCCAAGGTTATGGTGAACCATCGGGTCTTCCCTCATACATCCGCAAAGCTTACCTCTAAGAAGCTTCTCTGCGGTGTCAAGGTCGGAAAAAGTATAGTAAATGCTTGCTAAGCTTAAGGTAAGCTCAATGGGTTGAAGGGTGTAGTCTTTGGCTATTTCATAAACCCTTTTAGCAAATCCTAAATCTTCAAGCTCGTAGATGATGTCAGCAAGGACATGTAGGCTAAATCCCTCAGCCTCCTTAAGCATAAGCCCAGCTCTCTTCGCATGTTCAAAGGCTGAAAGGGAAAGCAAAAAGGGAGAAAAGCAAGAAAAAGGTTCCCCCTTAAGCTTTTCTCCCGGAACAAACCCAAGGATGGCTCCCTGGGGAAGGTTCTCTTCCTTTAAAGAGAAGCCTTGAGCGTCCCAAAGGACATAATAATATTCCTTTCCTTCTTCCCTTAAAATTATTCCCTCTTTAAGCTTCTCATCAAGCGGAAGAGAAGATACGATAAAGAGGAGTTTGCTAATTTCCTCTTTTTCTTTTAGGCTTAGCCATTCCTTTTCAAGCTTCAAGATAGGGGCAAGACGTTCTTCTGCCCTTTTTGTGAGCCTGCTAAACCCAAGGCTTGAGATCACCTGTAAATGGTTTTCTACTTCTGAAGGATTAGGAAGCCTTGAGACCTCTGCGTAAAAACTTGTAAAGGAAACATCTTCTTTCCAGAGGGATAAAAAGAGCTCTTGAGCTTTTCCAAAGAATAAAGGATAAAAGAAAAGGTTTTTTAGCCTGATAAAAGTAAAATCTTTGGGCAAAAGATCGTCTTTAAGTTTAAAAAAGTATCCACGTAGGGATTTATGTTCCTCAACCAAGCATTCAANAATTTCCTCGGTGTAAAAGTTATCAAAAAGGTGGTCAAGAAGATAGCACCGAGGGCAGCCCTTTTCACCTTTTTTCGCAAGGAAGTCTTCTACAAGGGGTAGCAAAAGCTCTTCGTGCGGAAGTTTCATAGCAATTCTTTTAGTCTTTCAAAGGCTTTTACAATGATTGGATAATCCTCTGGAAAGAGGCATCTTACATCAAGGTAGAGGGCATCTTCTTCAAGCCTTGCGATGATTGGAACTTCATATTTTCTAAGGTAGTATTTTAATTCCTCTGGGGAGTGCCTTTCTGAGCTAACCCGGACCGCATAGGAAGGAAGATCAAGGAGGGGAAGTGCTCCTCCGCCTGTCCTTCCTACGGTGGGGACAACTTCAAAGACAAAGCCTGGCAAGGCTAAGCTCTTTAGCTTTCTTGCAAGGCCTCTTGCCTTTCTTTTTAGCTCATCTGGGCTCTTTAAAATCATGGAAAGGACGGGTATTTCTTTTATCGCCCTTTCTTCCTCTCGATAAAGCCTAAGCACCATCTCAAGACCAGCCAAGGTAAGCTTATCGATCCTTATAGCCCGATTAAGAGGGTTTTTTCTTATGGCTTCTATGATTTCCTTTTTTCCGACGATTATACCAGCTTGGGGTCCCCCAAGGAGCTTATCCCCTGAAAAGGTAGCTACATCAACCCCCGCCCTTACCACCTCTTGAACCGTTGGCTCTTTTTTTAGCCCATACTTTGAAAAATCTATCAAGCATCCGCTCCCAAGGTCTTCCATCACGGGGATCCCTTTTTTCCTACCAAGAACTACAAGCTCTTCGGTTGTCACCTCATGGGTAAAGCCAACGATCGCGTAGTTACTTTTGTGAACTTTAAGCAAAAGCCCGGTGTTTTCGTTTATCGCCCGCTCGTAATCAAAAAAATGGGTTTTATTGGTCGTCCCTACTTCTCTTAGGATGCAACCAGCCCAGGTCATAACCTCTGGAATTCTAAAGCTTCCGCCTATTTCAACGAGCTCCCCTCTCGAAACGATGACCTCTTTACCTTTAGCCAAAGTGTTTAAGGTAATGAGAACGGCGCTTGCGTTGTTGTTTACCACAAGGGCTGATTCCGCTCCAGTAATCTCCTTTAACAGCTCTTGAACATGCGCATACCTACTTCCACGGCGCCCGCTATCAAGCTCAAACTCAAGGTTTGAATAGTATTTTCCTATGGTGTAGATGTGTTCAAGGGCTAAGGTCGGAAGAGGGCCCTGCCAAGATTTGTATGAACAACGACACCCGTTGCATTGATAACTCGCCGAAGATGAGGCGTTTCATACTCCTTTTTAGTCTCTTCAAAGATCTTCTTTAAAATCTCCTCTGTAAGCTCCGAGAGTTCCCCCTTTTGAAAAAGTTCTCGAACTTTTGAGACAACCCTTCTTGCCAGAGGTGTCCCGCAGGCAAACTTCTGCTTAATCTCGTTTACCGAAGGAATACGCATCCTAATCCCCTTCGGAAGAAACAGCTAAAGATAATTTCTTCGAACAAACCTTTCAATCCGCTCAAGAGCAATCTCAAGGACTTTCTCTTCAGGAAGAAAGATGATCCGAAAATGTTTGCTACCTGGCTTCTGTCCAAATCCGCTTCCATGAACCACAACTACTCCTTCCTCAAGGATAAGCCTTTTGACAAAGTCAAGGTCGTTCACATGAGAGAAATGGATGCTCGGGAAGGCGTAAAAAGCACCCCTTGGCATAACGCAGCTTATTCCAGGAATTGAGTTTAGTCCTCGAACAAGAAAGTCTCTTCTTTTCTTTAGCTCCTTTAGGACTTCTTTAAGGTAGCCATTCTCGTTCAGAAGGGCAACGGGTATGGCATACTGAAGAGGGNGGGGTGCGCAAAGTCTTGCTCTGGCAAGCTTTNCTATGGCTTCGACATATTCTGCGATGACCTCTTCCGGTCCAGACACAATTCCCCAACCTATCCGCCAACCCGGAGCAAAATAGCATTTGGAAAGACCGTTGAAGGTTACAACCGGAATATCCTCGGCTAAACTGGCAACGGAGATATGCTCCTTTTCTTCATCAAGAATATACTGGTCGTAGATCTCGTCTGAGAATATGACCAGTCTGTGCCTTCTGGCAATTTCTACTATCTGGACAAGAGTATCTCGGGAAAAGACTGCACCTGTGGGGTTGTTAGGGTTGATGATAACTATGGCTTTGGTTTTGCTATCTATTGCCTCCTCAATGGAATCAAGCTCTGGTTCCCATTCATTCTCTTCATCAAGATAGTAGTAACGAGGTTCTATTCCAAGCTTTGAGGTGATGGCTTGATAGAGGGGATAGCAAGGGCAGGGCAAGAGAATGTTTTCCCCAGGGTCAAGAAGGCTTGCTATGGCAAACTCTATGGCTTCGCTTGCCCCATGAGTGATGAAGATTGAATAGGGCTTTATCCCCTTCTTTTCAGCGTAGGTTCGGATGGCGGAGATTGCCTCCTCAGCCCCCAAAGAATCGGAATAGTAATTTAAATTTTTTAGCATGGCCTCGTATACTGCTTCGATGAGGGGTCTTGGAGTTTGGAAGCCGTATTTTACAGGGTCCCCGATGTTTAAATAGATTAAGTCAATGCCTTTTGCCTTGGCTTCCTTTGAGGTTTCCACGATATCGCGAATGGCATACTCAACGCCCCAGGTTCTCTGAGCTGGCACAATCTTAAACTCGTATCCCATTCTCACCCTTCTCCTTGAAAAACGATGCTTAACTTTTTAATCATTCTACAAATTTAAGGATTGTCAATATTTTACTAGGAAAGGTGTTTCAATAAAATGCTTAGCGGTTGCACGCCCTCCTATAAATCAGGGCAAACGCCCTTTGCCCCTACATTTTATGTTATAAATAGGCACCCACACACAGGAAAGATTGTCTCCAGCCCAAATTAAAAAAAATTGTCGATTACCCCTTATCTCAGTCTTTCAACAAAGTAAAATTATGGTAAATTTTAAATTTTAAAATCTAATAATTAAATGCTCATGGATAAATACTTCAAAAACTCTATTATTTCGCTAAGACTTTATTTAAGCTACTTTTTCAAAAAGGTAGCTAAGGATGAAGTCTTAATCTATGCTGAAGCCTTAACTTTCAATACTTTATTAGCTGTAATTCCCCTCTTAGGATTGGTCTTTAGCTTTGCAAGGGCTATCATACCTGAGGATACTTTAATCATAAAAAGCTTTGAACTTTTGGTTAAGCTTTTACCAGAAGAGGTTGCAGGCTTTGTCGTAGAAAAAATTATCTACTTCCTTGATAGAATTAAGCACTTTCCTTTAGGTAAGTTTAGTCTTCTTACCTATTTCATGATGAGCATAGGTCTACTTTTCTTCGTAGAAGGCTGTCTTAATCGAATTTATTTGTCTACCGAAAAAAGAACCATTCGAGAGAGAATAAGCTTCTTTTGGCTTACATTAACCGTAGCTCCTTTCATACTTTTAATATCAATTGCTACTCATGGTTATTTAGAAGCAAGGTTTAAATATGCCACTTATCTGCTTTTTATTTTTATGGCTTTTGTCTTTTATTTGATTTATTATTATTTTCCTGTAAGAAAAGTTCCACGAAAATATGCTCTAATAAGCTCTTTTATTACTACTATTTTATGGGGAATTCTTTCTTTTGGTTTTAGTCTATATGTGAAATATGCTGTATCTTATTCAGCAATATACGGTAGTCTCTCTACTATATTCTTTTTCTTTCTTTGGATTTTTCTGAATTGGTTGCTCTTTCTTCTTGGAGCCGAGCTTACGGTCTTTCTAAGCTTAAGACATAATTTGTTTAAGCCAAAGCTCCCTTGTGGATGGGATAGGATTATCCTTCTAAAAACCGTCTACGAAAACTTCTTAAAGGGAAAATCTCTAAGTTTAGAAAGATTAGAAAATAAGCTTAACATCGCTCCAGATAGACTTTATGAGCTTTTGAACGAGCTTGAAAAAAGGGGCTATATCCTCATTGCGGAAGGATTGGTTTTACCCACACGGGACCTTGGAAGTTTAAAACTATCTGAATTGCTTGGTTTAACCGAAGAGGTTTTAAAGGAGGCAAAGTCCTTGTCCCTCCTTAGTAATTTTCTTGAAGGAACACGCCTTAAAGATATAATAGATGAGGATGAGAGGGAGTGCAAACTTTAAACTTCTTTTTTTGATATCCTTTCTTCTTTTTCTTCTGGAAGCTTTAGCCGGCTACTTGAGCCATTCCCTTTCCCTTTTTAGCGATTCCTTACATTTGCTTTCTGATAACCTCTCTTTGTTGCTAAGCTTTTTTGCCTTAAAGTTTGTAAAAAGACCGCCCAGTCTAAAAGCTACCTTTGGCTACCAAAAGCTCGGATTGCTCTTTACCCTCTTTAACGGTCTTTTTTTTAGTATTAAGCTCCCTTTACATCCTTTATGAAGCTATAGAAAGACTAAAATCGCCAAACCCAATCAATCTAAAGATAATGCTACCCGTAGCCATCGTTGGGCTATTGGGTAATGTTTTAATGCTTCTTATCCTTCATAGGCATCACGAAGACATCCATTGGAAAAGCGCCTGGCTTCATATCCTTGGAGACGCCCTTTCTTCGGTGTTTGTAATCCTATCAGGAGTTCTTATCTATTTATCCGGATTTAGTTTCTTTGACCCTATAGCCAGTGTTTTAATAGTAATCCTTCTCTTCGTTGGAGGAATACGGGTTATCCGTTCAGTTTTGGTAGTCTTTCTTGACCTTGTTCCTCCTCATTTTCAGTTGTCTGAAATTATTAAAGAGCTTAAAGCTCATCCAGAGGTTGAGAATGTGCATGATGTCCATCTTTGGAGTATTGGACATGGAGTGTACGCTTTTTCAGCCCATGTAAAGGTTGCTGATAGACACCTTAGTTTAGCCGATAAAGTAAGGGTCGACCTTGAAGAACGGCTAAGGTCTAAAGGGATAACTCATGTTGTCCTTCAGATGGAGGCTACAGGTTGCGAAGGAAAAAGGGAGCTATGTCATCACGAATTTTCTGCAGAGGGTGAAAAATGAAAGACTTTAAAATAGGGATTGCCCAACTTAACCCAACCTGCGGAGACTTCTCCGGAAACCTCGAAAAAGTCAAAGCCACTTTAAAGGAACTTTCTTCCTCCGCAGACCTTGTAGTTTTTTCCTTTTTACCTCTAACAGGCTATCCTTTGCTTAGCTTAGCTTATAGAAAAGATTTTTTAAAACATTGTAAGCTTGTGTTCGAAGAGCTTGTTAAATATTCTAAGGATGTAAAAGCCCCTTTTTTGATCACCCATCTTGTGGGAACTGATGCCCCTAGTCTTGGTTTATTTTTGATAGAGAGAGGAGAGGTAATAAGAAGGGCTTTTTCGTCTTTTGACCACCCTGAAAGCTTATTTCTAAGCTTTGGCTTCAATTCAATAAGGATTTTGAGCTTTGTTGAAAAGGAAGAGCTAAACTTTCCACCTGATGAGGTCGACCTATTTTTAATCCTAAGCAGAAGACCTTACTATTTTAAAGAAGAAAAGGATTTTTTGCCCCTTCTTCAAGATTTTGCCATCAAGCAAAGAGCCTTTGTTTTTTATGTTAGAGGAGCTTATGTTCAGGATGAATACATCTTTCCGGGGAAGAGCCTTGTTCTAAGCCCAAAAGGTGAGATTATCCATAGGGGTAAAGCCTTTGATGAAGAATTAACGGTAGTTTCCACCCTCTGTCACCCCGAGCCGCAAGGCAAGGGGTCCTATGCCCAACGTATATCTGCCTTAGAGCAACCTTTAGAAAAAGAAGATTTCTCAGAGCTTTATCAAGCTTTAGTCTTTGCTTTGAAGAACTATGCCCAAAAAACAGGGTTTTACTCTGCAATCTTAGGTCTTTCTGGGGGCATTGATTCTGCCCTTGTTGCAACCCTTGCGGTAGACGCTCTTGGAAAAGAAAGAGTGAAAGCCCTTTTTATGCCATCAGCCTTTACCTCTCAAGAATCAAGAGAGGATGCCTATGCCCTTGCCCAAAACCTTGGAATAAGCTTAACAGAAATTCCAATTCAGGAGATTTTTAATGTTTATAGACAAAACCTTCTAGGCGGCTCTCTTCCTTCGGATGAGGTCACCCTTGCCGATGAAAACTTACAAGCAAGGATAAGGGCAAACCTTTTGTTCTATCTTTCGAACAAGGAAAATCATCTTGTTCTTTGCACCTCAAACAAGAGCGAAGCGGCAACAGGCTACGGCACCATCTATGGGGATATTGCGGGTGGCTATGCACCCATAAAGGATGTCTACAAGACCTGGGTGTATGAGCTTGCAAAATATCGCAACTTGCTAAGTCCGGTTATCCCTGAGAGGATATTCACTAAAGCGCCTTCGGCAGAGCTCCGTCCTGGACAAAGGGATGAGGATGAGCTCCCTCCTTATTCAATCCTTGATGCCATCCTTAGGGCTCATTTAGAGGAGGGATTAATGCCAGAGGAGATATTGCAGAGAGGATTTTCGGAAGAGCATGTTAAAAAGACATTCAGGATGCTTGCCCGGGCAGAGTACAAAAGACGTCAAGCTCCCCTTGGACCAAAGGTGACAAAGACCGCCTTAGGAATTGACTATAGGCTTCCTATAATGCTAAAATTCCAAAGCCTCGTTTAAAAATGAATTATAAACTTTCCATTCTTATCCCAACTTATAATCGATTGGACCTCTTCAAAGAGACGCTTATCTCTATTCTTAAGCAGGTGGAGAATGAGCCGGTTGAGATAGTCATTGTTGACGATGGCTCAACGGAGAGAAACTATGAGTATGCTTTGGAGATTAGTAAGAAATATCCGTTCGTTAAAGTCCAAAGACATGAAAAAAACTTAGGGATAGGGCAAGCAAGAAATACCCTTCTCAGTCTGGCTAAAGGAGAGTATTTAGTGTTTATCGATTCGGATGACCTTTTGATGGATGGTGCCTTGAAAAAGATGTTAAATCTAATCGCCTCGAATGGGGGAGAATGTTATGTCCTTAACAGTTATCGGGAAAAGGGGGAAAAAATTGAAGTTTAAACCTTTTCCTATAGATAAAAAAGGGCTATCTTTACTAAAGGCATACATTGACGGTGCCTTCTCTGAAGCTTTATATTTAATTAAGACCGAGGTTGCAAGGAAGTATCCTTTTAATCCGAATTTGCGAGTGCGTGAGGACTTTGCCCCACAGGCCTGTTATCTATTTTTTTCAAGCGTTAAAATAATAAACGAACCCTTTGTTATCTATCGCGACCATCCACAAAGGTTGCGAAAAGTGGCGGATTACTACTTTGAGCAGGCTTTAGCCTCTGTTGACGACCTGTTTAACAGGCTACCTGAGCCCTACCATTGCCTAAAACCCTATGCCATGGCAAGAACCTATCTTGAGTTGGCTAAAATTGCTTATAAGTCAGGGCTTTATGATACAGCAAAGGCTTACCTACAGAAAAGCATAGAATCCCATCCAGAGTTTAGGCGGAGCTTCCAATACTTTAAGCTTCAGACTAAAATATATTTAAAAAAGTCTTTTGCCATTCCAAGTGAACCCTTCCCCCATTTACCAAGTGGTAAAAGAGTATGCTCATCTTTTCCAGGAAATTTTTGATGAACCTTCAAAGGATATAAAACCCCTTCCTGTCTTTTTTCAGCATGAAAAAAGATACCGAAAGGTTAGAGGCATTGAAGCCTTTGGGAAAAGGTTTTACTTAAAGGAATACTATGCACGGTTTGATGAAGCTAAGGCTGAATGGAAAAATCTTCTTCGATTAAAAGACCTCGGTTTTTCTGTCCCTGAACCTTTTTTCTTCTTAAGGTTAGCGGATAGGGTTGTGGTTGCAACCTTCGAGATTAAGGGTGTTCCTCTTTCGGAACTCTTACAAACCCATCCCCAAGAGCGTAAGAAGCTTATCTTTAAGCTTTCCGAACTCTTAGCCAATTTACATTCCAAGAATATCTACCATCAAGATTGCTATCTTAATCACTTCTATTGGGATGATAATAGCCAAACTTTAAGCTTCTTAGATGTCCCAAGGATTTTATTCAACCCGCATTTTCCTCTCCGCTACCAGATTAAAGATTTAGGACAGGTCGGATATTCCTTTGAGGAGTATTTAAAGGAAGAGGGTAGAGAAGCCTTTCAAATTTTTCTGTTCTACTATCTGGAAAATATCAAGTCATTGGGTAGAGGTCATAAAAAGCTGATAAAAATTCTAACAGGAGTGAAAGTTTGGTTGATCAGAAGAAGAACGCTTAGGGCAAGAAGAAAGGGGAAAGTTTTATAGGATGCTTAAAAAGGTTGTTGCCGATGAGGTTACTGAAAGATTAGTCATTGGCGGTGCCAAAACATTTGACAAGGTTCTGTATTTTTATCTTTCACCGGACAAAAAATGCCTAATTCTTTCTTCCTCGGCTAAGGGGCTTTTAAATCATGTTCTTTCCTTAGGTTATCCTCTTACTCTTTCCCTGAAGGGGATCTCCTTTTTTCTTCAAAGCGGGGTCATTCCAACCCCATCTACCATCTACGAGGAGGTGTATGTTCTTAGCATCGGAGACTATGCTGCAATCACCTCAAGAGAGGGAAAGCTTGAAATAGAGTTCTACCACGAGTTCCCTTATCCTAACTCTAAGAGGATACGCGGAAAGAAGGCGGAGTTAGATAAGATTTTATCTTTACTTGCGAAGTCAATTTTAAGGAAAATAGACCCCCTTCGAAGGATCTTTCTCTTCCAAAGCGTTGGTAAAGATAGCAACACCATCCTTTTAGCCCTCATTGAAGCAGGGCTAAAAGACAATGCGACAGCTTTAACCTTAGCCCTTCCTGGTTCGAAGAAGGATGAAAGCGGGCTTGCAAGCGAGATAGCAAAAAAAGTAGGGGTTAGACATAAAAAGCTTTATCTTCCCAAAAGCATAAACTCAAGAGACTGGGACCTCTTCATCAGATACTTTGAAAACATACCCTTCCCTTGTGCCGACGGAGCTTCCTTAGCCTACCCCTTGTATCAGCTAACCTTTGACCTTTCAGAAAGCAACATCCTTGATGGGAGCGGAGTAGACTACTACTTTGGGCATGTGCCAAGACCAATAGAGTATAAAAGGCAAAAGCTCTACCCTAAGTTTAAATTTCTAAGACCAATTGGAGAAGCTCTGTCCTCAGGAAACCCTTTCCATAAGCTTGCCCGAGCACGATGCGAGATGGCTGGTTTCATTGGAATAACGCTATCCGATTTAAAAAGATTTTTTCCTGAGGCTATCCCGGTCTATCCCTATTGGTTTTCTGAGGACGAAAAGAGAAAAGGATGGGATTACTTTGATTTGAAGGCTGATGTTTGGGCTACCCATGCTGAGCTTGGAAATGTGATCCGGAAGGTGAGCAATTTTACCGAGGTGTTCAATGCAAACCTTGTTCTACCCTTTGCTGACGAAGATTTAGCAGATTATGTAGGCTCTCTTGATGAGGCTGAGGTCTTTGATAGGAAAAACTTTAAAAATAAGCTCCCCTTAAGGAAACTCCTTTACGAAAGGCTTGGTCTTGATAGCGATAAAATCGGAAAGTACTCTTACGGCTTTCCCACCTTCGAAGTCCTTGAGACTTTACTAAAGGATAAAGTAAAAGAAGTGATATTGAATTGCAAACTCTGGGATAGAAAGGAAATGGAAAGGTTCTATAAGATTTTAGAAGAAAGGGCAAAGAATGATAAACTTTGGCAGAGGATCCTTGAGAGGCTTTTTCTTCTTTCTGCCTTTCTTAATCACAGCAAGTTCTTAAACTTAAATTCTTAGACTTAAAAAAATCGTGAGAATATTTCTATCGTTTTCTTTTCAAAGACTTCTGGAGAAAAGGCGGTATAGAACCTTCTCTTTGCCCTTTCACCCATGGCTTTAAGCTCCTCCTTGGGTAGATTGTATAGGCTTAGCATTGCTTTAGCGATTGTCTTGACATCACCTTTAGGGACAAGAATACCGAACTTTTCATCGGTAGCAAAGATATCGGGCACTCCCTCGGCATCGGTAGCTATTATCGGAAGCCCTGAGGCTAAACCCTCAAGCACCGCAAGGGGCATCCCCTCTCTCACTGAGGTATGAACAAGGACATCAAAGGCTTTTAGATAGAGGGGAACCTTATCTTGACTTACCTTTCCAGTAAAGATAACCTTATCCTCGACCCCGAGTTCTTTGACCAAAGACCTACATTCTTCTTTAGTCTTTCCTTCACCAACGAGAACGAGAAGGGTATTAGGCATTTCCAGATGCACGGAATGAAAAGCTTTTATCAGGTCAGAATGCCTCTTTTCTGGTCTGAATTGAGCAACCATACCAAAAATGAAAGCCTCTTGAGGAAGAGAAAGGGTCTCTCGAGCAGATGCTTGAGGAATGTTTTCCGGAAAAGCTTTAAGCTCAAAGGAGGAGTAGAGTAGTTCAACCTCTTCGGGTTTGACAAGCCCTGTGCTTACTATTTCTTCTTTTAAGGCTAAGCTGTTTACCAAGATAAGGTCAATTTTCCCCTTAAAAAGTCTAAAGAATAGCCTTCTTCCAGGGTGTTTGAGCGTTCCTCCAACGACGATGTGGTAGATGATCCTAAGCTCAGGGTAAAAAAACTTAGAAAAAATTGCATAGCGCAAAAACCTCCAACGGTGGGTAAGAAGAACCGCTATGCCCTCTTTTTTTAAAAAATTTATTGAATACTTCAAAAAACTTAGATTAAACTTTCGTAGGACCTCATTTCTTTTAAAGGGTAAGGGATGGAGCTTCGCTTCGGTGGCTATAGGTGGGGGAAATTCCATATCTTTTAGGTATTCTTCAAAGACTAAGGCGTAAGGGGTGAATCCGTGTTTTTTTAAAATTTTGAATTGGAAATAATGGCGTCTATTTCCTAAGCCGTCAAGAAGAAAGGCGACTTTTTTCATGAAAGCCCCAGACAAGCCCGCTTGCTATCCAGTAGGGAGTAAACCTTGTGCCCTCTTCTGAGCCTTCAAGCATTGACATCACAAAAAAAGCTAAAAGAAAAGCCAAAAGAAAACCATGCAAAGTTCCTTCTGACCTTTCGGACCACATTTTATATGCTAACCAAATTGTATAGAGATAAAGGATTAGAAAGGTTAGCATGGTGTGGAAGCCTGCTTGCAGCCAAAGATTGAGGAAAAGATTGTGCGCATGTTCAAGCCTTAAGGCAAGCTCATTGGTTTGAGCTAAAGCGAGCTTCTGAGTTTTTCTTCCTATCCCCGTCCCAGAAAAGGGGGCTTCCAAAGCTTTTTTAAGATAGATTGGCCAGATGTAGAGCCGCATCCCAAAAGAACCAGATTCTGCATACTTACCCTGCACTAAAAGGTCAACCTTATCCGAACGAATAAGCATTTCTCTTCTTGCTGGAGTTATAAGCAAAGCTACTGTCAAAAGGATTAAAGAAAGACTTATGGCAATGCCTAACTTTCTTATGTTTTTATTTTGAGAAAAAATACTTACGATTAAGCTTGAAAGCATAATTCCTAAAAGAGAAGCTCTTCTACCAAGGAGTATTTCCATAATTAAAGAAAAAAGGCTGATAAAAAGAAAAAAAAAGCTTGCAATTTTTATCCTTTTCTATAACATACAGACCTAAAAAAAGAAAGAAAACCAAAACATACTCAAAGGATGTAACAACAAGCCCCTTCAATAAGCTTATGTTGTTTGCAATAAAAACTGTGCTTGGGCAGGAAGGACCTGTAAAACAAATCTTAAGTCCGGAGTAAATGTGATGTAAGCTTACAGCCACAGAACTAAGGGCTGGTGGGAGATAAAAAACTGGTGAACGATAAAAATTTGAGTCTTCTTTAATCTTCAAAGCTAAGTATAAAGCTAAAATTGTGTGGAAAAAATAGTTTTTCAGGAAATCTTCGAAAGTCCTCATAGGGTCTGGAGGCATAAAGGCATAGGGTAGTAAAAATATTATAAAAATCGAAAGCAAAATTAAGATGCTTTTAGGAAGGTTTAACAGGGACCTCGGATTAAAGATAAGTTTTATAATAAAAAGAAGGGTTACAAGGCTAAACCCAAACCAGAGAAAGGCGTTAGAATGAGCAAAAAAGATAGCTACCCAGATGGCAAACCAGCCAATGAAAAAGGTTTTATCCATGAGTTAGACCAGTCTACTCCAAAACCTTGCTCTTCTTGAAGCTGTAGGAAAAGTAAATTATCAAACCGATGATATTCCAGATAATAAATCTTAACCAGGTTTCCTTTGGTAGCCCAGCCATGATGAAAAGCAAAAGGGCTAAATTAATGGGAAGAAGAACCTTTGCATAAGGCACCCTAAAGCTGGGGGTTATTTCTCCCCTTTTTCTAAGAACAATGACCCCTATTCCCACCATAAAGTAGGCAAAAAGGGTTCCAATGTTTACAAGCTCAGCAAGAACTTTAAGGGGTATGAAGCCAGCAAAAAAGGAAAGGATTATTCCGCCAAGGAGCGTTGATACATATGGGGTTTTAAACCTTGGATGAATGGCTGAAAGCTTCTCCGGAAGGAGCCCATCCCTCGAGAGGGCGTAAACCACCCTGGTAAAGCCTAAACCCATGGCTATAAGGACGCTTGTTATGGTGATCACGGCGCCGGTAGCTATCAGATTGCCAACCAAGGGATTGCCAACCCTAAACATAGCATAAGCTAAGGCATCGGGCACGTTCAATTCTTTGTAGTTTACCATCCCAACCAGCACAAAGCTTACGGCCATGTAAAACAGGGTGCTAAGACCTAAGGAGAGGATTAAGCCTCTCGGAACATTTTTAGTAGGGTCTTTTGTTTCTTCGGCAACCGTGGATACGGCATCAAAGCCTAAATAGGCAAAAATTATAAGAGAGGCGGCTCGCCATACACCCTCAAATCCAAAAGGGAAAAAATCTTCCAGATTTTTAAAGTCTACATGGGTTATTCCAAAGATAAGGAAAAGAACAAGGGTTAGAATCTTTAAAAAAACGATGAAGGTGTTGACTGTGGCGCTCTTTTTAATCCCAAGGGTTAATAGAATGAAGACGGCAAGGGTTCCTAAAAAGGCAAAAAGGTCTATAAATGTGCCAGCGGAAGGGTTGTAGGCACCGCTTAACATCTTGGGAAGAGTAAACCCAAAGTTCTGCTCAAGAAAGGTTCGCAGATAGCCTGACCAACCCGTGGCCACAGCTGAGGTAGCTATGCCATACTCCACTAAAAGGTTCCAGCCTACAAGCCAGGCTACAACTTCCCCCAAGGTAGCATAAGTATAGCTATAGGCGCTTCCTGATAAGGATAAGCTGAACAAAGCTCAGCGTAAACTAAGGCACTTATGCCAATGACCACAGCTCCAAGAAGAAAGGAAAGAACAATACCCGGTCCGGCATAGAGGGCTGCGGCTTGCCCAGTTATGACAAATATTCCTGCCCCGATTATTGCTCCTATGCCAAGAAAAGTAAGGTCAAGAAGACCAAGCTTCCGTGGAAACCTGTCCCTTTCGATTGAATATCGTTTCTTTCTAAAGATTTCTTTTAAATGCATAGCCTCGATTATACAACAGTTTAAAGATGTATACAATATTTTGCCCTTTTCTATCTAATTTTCTAAAATTCTGCTAAAATTGCTCTCATGAAGCATGTAGTCATAGTTAGACCAAAGGTTGGTTTTGGGCTTGGTGGAGCCGAAACTCATGCTGGGATGATAGCTCTAAAGCTCCTTGAAAGGGGCTATAAAGTCTCTGTCCTTGCCCAGGAGATAAGATTCCCAAAAGAGGTCTCGGGGGAAATTAATTTTCTTCAGGTGAAGAAACGAGGAGGGGGAGCTTGCTAAAATATCTTTTTTTTCTTAAAGAAGCAAACAGGGTTTTAGAAAGCCTTAAAAAGGATTATCTTCTCCTCTCCCCTTTTCGGTTTCCAAAGGCTAACCTTTTGATCCTCTGTGACCCCCTTTTTAAATTTTGGCTAAAACAAAGACCTCTTCCCAGAATAATTAAAGAAATTTCAAACCTCGGAATTCGAGCAAGGGTTTTCTTAAAGTATGAAGAGCTTTGTCTAAGGTCTGCAAAAAGGATCATTGCTCTATTTTCCCCAACGGTCGAGCTTTTAGAAAACCTTTATCCAGAGGTGGTCCATAAGGTAGCGGTCTGCCATATGGGTATAGACCACAGGAGATTTAACCTTAGACTAAAGAAGCAAAAACATGCTCTTCGTGAAAAATACCGCCTTGACCCCAAGGATTTTATCATCCTCTTTGTAGGGAATGAACCAAGAAGAAAGGGCTTAAGCCTTCTTTTAGAAGTATTTCCTAAGCTTCCCGAAAATGTAAAACTTCTTATTGCGGGTATTCAAGGGAAAAGCCAAGAACGGATTGTTTATCTTGGTAAGGTTCAAAACATTGAGGAGTTCTACGCCCTTTCTGACCTTGTTGTTTTACCAACCCTTTACGACCCTGGAGCTTTGACTACCTTAGAAGCTTTAGCAACCGGAACTCCGATTATAACTTCCGTCTTTGATGGCGCAAAAGAATTCATCAAAGAGGGTGTAAACGGCTGGATTACAACCCTTAAAAAGGACGAACTTTTGCAGAAGATACTTCTTGCCATGAAAACTAAAATCTCAGAAGAAGCTTGCAGTCAATCCATCTCTCATCTTACTTGGGATAGCTATGTGGACTGCCTTGTTTCCCAAATGGAAGGACTTTAAAGTCTATTTTTTTAGCAAAGAGGCTGAAGCTACTCTTGACCGGCTTCTTCATGAGCCCTTTTTCTTAAAATGCGAAAAAATTCCAAAGAAGCACAGAAACTTCCTTTTAACCTTTGCCTCATCGACTGAACCTGACCTTTTTTTGAAACTCTTTATATCTCGCCCTTTTAAAAGAAACCGCGTGAAAGCTTACTTGAAAAACCTTCTTGAGTTAAAAAAACGCGACGTACCTCTCCTTGAGCCCCTTTTTCTTTTTTGGAAAAATCCCTTGCTTGCCATACTTAAGGATGATCCCTTTTATGGCGGGATAGTTTTTCCTTACCTGAAAGAAGGCTTTTTGACCTTTGAATCCGCAAAAATTCTTCTTCCAAGCCTTGTTAAGTTCTTATTTTCCCTTCACGAAAAAGGGGTATACCTGCGGGACACAAAGTTTTATAATTTTTACTATACAAATAAGGCTGGCTTTAAAGTCTTTGACCTTGACGGTGTAAGGCTTTATAGCAAGCCTCTACCCAAAAAGATGAGGCTAAAAGAGCTTGCTACCCTTGCCATGACCTTAGAATGGGAAGGCTTACCCCTTGCAAGAGAACTCATCTGGAATGAATACGCAAAGCTTTATCTAGCCCTTACCGAAAAAGATGTTATTTTTTTTGAAAAAATTATCACCCTGCGAAGAAATAAAAGGGAAAATCATTTAGCTAAAAATTTAGGTAAATGAGGGGTGTTACATGATATTTAAAACCTTTGATGAATATTTAAGAATCAAAGAAAAGGTTGCTAAGGAGCTTTCCGGAAAGTTTGGATGTATCTTGGAGTTTAACGGATATGTAAGAGAATATGACATTGTTGATGGAAGAGAAGTTCCCACCTCTGGGCTTAACATTAAAGACGAGGTCTTTTTTCATCTCCATGAAATCAGGGGAAAAGCCATAGAAAAGTTTGGGCTCTTAGAAGTCTTGATCTACCATAATCAAGGATTTCTAAAGGTCGGGGAGAGGGTGACAGCGATTGCCATCTTTGCCAAAAGAAGGTTTGAAGCCTTCTCAGCCCTTGAATTTATCATCTCAGAAATCAAAAAGTATCACTGAACCTTAATAAGAAAATAATCCTTTGTCCTAACCTTTAAAGGCATTGTTATCCAATTTCTAGGAATTTCCATTCCCTCAAAAAACCTTTTTTCTATCAATACAAAAGCACCTTCTGGTATGGAACGACAATCTTCAATCTCCTTTAAGTAAATAAAATCATCAACTACGCGGTATCGGTATTTAAGATAATAGACCAAATGATGGGGAAGGGCTTTGCAAAGATAAAGGGTTCTTTTCCCTTGAAGTAGCTCGGCAACCTCTAAAGCAGCCCTTCGAAAGTAGTTTAAGTTTTTGGCATGATAGGGATAATAAAAAAATGCGTAAGCTTGCTTTCCTATAAAAACAAGCACTACAAGGGCTATAAAAAGTTTTTTCAGAGAAAAAGAAAAAACCTTATCCACATAAAGCATTGGAATAGCACAAAGTATAGCAAAACCAGAAAGAGAAGGCATGATGTATCTAAACCTTGCACCAGGAAATAGAAAATGAAAGAAATAAGAAAGAATAAAAAGGAAGGCAGAATATTTGAAAAGTTTATAGTGTAAAGAATTGTCTTTAGGAAGATGTTTCAGGTAAAAAAAGAGAAAGAATAGCCAAGGAGAAAGGGAAAAGAGAGCCCCAAAAGTGTAAGCGGTAAAGTGCTGAGATGGTGTCATCTCCTTTGCCGAGGCTGCGCTTTTGTACTCTCCAATCCAGGAGTCTACGATTTGTCTTATGTCAATTCCTTTCAAATGTAAAGCAAAAATCCAGCTACAAAAAACTAAGCATACCCCGAATAGAAAAAGAAAATGGCGATTAAGTTTAAAGAGGTCGCGTAAAGACCTTTCAGTATATAAATAAGGAACTAAAGCAAGGTAGAAGAAGAGAAGAGCATGAAAAGTTTTAGTTAGAACGGCAAAACCTGCAATGATGCCTGCTAAAAAATAAGACAAACTTTTCCTATTTTTTATTTCATAAAGATAAAACCAAAGGTAAACATAAAGACCAACTAAGAGGCTATAGAAGGCATCGATTTCTGCCCTTAAAGCTTTATCTATGACTTCAGGAGTCGTTAGATAGATTAGGCTTGGTAAAAGAAGCGTAAACAAAGAAGAGGGCTTAACAATGTCTTTCCAAAGAAAAAGTAAAAAAAGAGAGGTTAGAAGGACGCTTAAAGAAGAAACCATTCTTGCCGCCCACTCAGAATAGTCGCGAGTTATAGCAAAGGCTCCTGCCAAAACCCAGTTAAAAACCGGGGGCTTTGTGAAATAAGGCTCCCCAAAGAGAGTAGGGATGAGAAAGTTTTTGGTCTCAAGCATGGATAGGGCATAAACAACCCTTCTTCCTTCCTCGCCTTGAAACTCTTTAACCCCAAGGTTTGGAAGATAAAGAGAAAGACCAAAGAGTAAGAGAAAAAGGATGCCTAAAAGAAGTTTTTTTTTTTGACAGCAAGTCTCCTCCGTTGTAAATGTTAGCTTTTTTAATTATAATTGATTTTTTGAAATGCCAAAAAGGCTTTATCTTTTTTTATTCTTCTTTCTTCTTTCCTTAACCCTCTTTTACAATCTTGGGGAGCGTCCGCTTTTTGGTGTTGAGGGGAGATGGGCAGAGGCGGCAAGGGAGATGAGCCTAACTCATTCCATTTTTGTGCCAACCATAAACTTTTCCCCTCATATCACCAAGCCCTTAATCCCTTTTCTTCTTATCAAAGCCTCTTGCGACCTTTTTGGGGAAAACGAGTTTGCAGTAAGGCTCCCCTCAGCCATCGTCGCCTTACTTACCGTTATTTCTTTTTACTACTTAGCAAGAAAGCTCTTTGAGGAAAGGTATAGGTGGTTAGCGGTCTTTGTCTTTTCTTCTACCATAGGCTTTGTTGAGTTTGCAAGGCTTGCTCAATCGGAAATCTATCAACTTTTTGGCGTAGTCACAGCCTTAGCCTTCTATGTGAATTATCGTGATAAGGCATCTTTCATAGGCTATACCGGCTTTTTCGTTGGTCTTCTTTTTGGTGCCCTATCAAAAGGTTTGACAGCACCTACAGTCCTATTGACTACCGTATCCATTGATCTATACTTAAACAAACGATTCTATCACTTTAACCACAAGTTTTTCCTTACCTTGGTTTTGTCTTTACTTCTTTACTTTTTACCTTACTACTTAACAGCCAAAGCCTTGAACTCCCCCCTTCCTTTCTATCTATGGTTTAAAGAAAACCTTAAACAAGCCGTAGACCCCTACGATAATCTTCGCCCCTTCTACATCTACTTCTTTTATTATCCCCTTTGGGTTGCACCCTTTAGTCTAATACTAATTTTTTGTCTTGCTACCTATTTTCCTAAATTTAAAACATTGGCAAGCGATGAAAGATGGTTACTCCTTAGTAATTTAGCAGTCTTTCTTATTTTTACCCTTGCTAAAGCAAGAAGAAGCTACTACATCTTACCTATACTTCCTTTTGCCGTCCTTTTGATAATTACCTTTTTACGCAATATCCAATCTAACTCTTGGATAATCCCAAGTAAACTGTTGGAAAACCTTTATAAGGTTTTAGCTTATCTTTTTATTTCATTGCTTTTTATTTCCCCTCTTTTTATAAAACTATACAGATATGAACTAAAACTTCCTTTTTTGATTTTATACCTTGTTCTTTTACTCCTTTCTTTGTTTATAATATTAAGCTTTAATAGGAAAGCACTTTCCTTTTGGCATACCTTTTCTTTGATCTCCTTATCTCTTCTTTGTCTTTTCTACGCTGGTATCCAGCCTATCTATTCTGAATCTACTGAAAAGCTAACAGGAGAGTTTGTAAAAGGACTAAAAATATCTTTGCCTTATCTAAAAGAAAGGAAAATTTGTTATATTAAGGATAAAGGAGACCCTGTAGCCAATGTTTACTTTTACGCAAAGATCACCGAAAAGGTTGACCCAGTTATGCTAACTAAAGAGGATTTAAAAGATTGCGGAATAGTGATAGTTCGTAAAGAGTTGTTGCCTGACGAAAGAAGATTATTAGAAAGCTTAGGATACCGGATTAGAGAATTTATAGACAAAAAGGAAAAAAGTAAGAGCTATTTTGTGGCTTATGTTCAGAGTTCGGAGACTTTAAACACGCCCTCTCGTTGAGCCCTGTTAAATCTGTTAAGGTTCTTGTAGATAACATAGCTTACAAAGGCTCCAAGGGCGAGAGCAAAGAGGAGTCCTCCGTTCAAAAGCCCAGGGCTCAAAGGATTTTTACCTTCAAACCAAAGAAATCCAGCAAAAATGACAAAGGCAAAAAAGTGCAAACCAGCCCAAAATTTGAAAAATTTTTCATACTTTAAAGGGTTCCTTAGGACAAAAGGAATGGTAAGGAGCTCCCGCAAAACCTCAAAGGTTCGTTTTAGTCCATAGTGGCTTCTACCATGAAGTCTTGGTCTATCAATGACCGGGATTTGGGTAAAATCCTTAGGCTTTATTCCAAACAATGCTGGTATGAACCTGTGAAAGCCGTGGGGGATTTGCCATCTCTTTGGTATGTCGAAGTAGTAACCCTTAAGACTACAGCCGTTGTCTTTGGATGGAAGCCCTGTTATAAGACCGATGAGAAAGTTAGCTATCCTTGATGGTATCTTCCTTGTGAGAAGAGGCTCCTTTCTTTGCACGCGATAGCCAGAGACGGCAAGAAAACCTTCTTCAAGCTTTGCCAAAAGGTCTTTTAGATACTTCGGGTCATTCTGCCCGTCGCCATCCATGCTAAAGATAAACTTGCCCCGAGCATGGAAGAAGCCAGCAGTCAACGCAGCTGCTTGCCCTCGGTTTCTATCCATCATTAAAACCCGGACGTTCGGGTCCTTGGCTCTTATCTCCTTTAACACAGAAAGGGGGTTGTCTGTGCTCCCATCATCGATGAAGATTATTTCATACTCGTAGCCCTTTTCCCTTTTTATCTCCTCAAGGACTTGTTTAACCTCTTGGTAGACTATGGGTATGTTTTTTTCTTCGTTGTGGGCAGGGATTACCAAAGAAAGGAGCTTTGCCTCCACCTTTTACCCCTTGCCAAAAAAGCTCCTTATCGCCTGAATGATGTAATCTACCTCTTCGTCTGTTAGCTCAGGATACATGGGGATGGCAACAAGCTCCCTTGCCAGTTTTTCAGCCTGTGGTAGATGCCAGGCTTTGCCGTAGGCTTCAAGGTAAGCTTTGTGTTTGTGAAGGGGTATGGGATAGTAGTAGCCCGTTCCTATCCCTTTTTCCCTTAGATATTTTACTAACTCATCTCTTTTTTCTGTTCCGATGACGAAGCGGTGGTAGACGCTTTTTTTGTAGGGTGGAGGAGCCGGATGGACAAAAAGTTCCGGAATGTCTGAAAGCCCCTCCCGGTATCTGTTAGCGATTTCCCTTCTCTTTTCGTTCTTGGCATCAAGGGTTTTAAGCTTTGCCCGGAGTATTATCGCCTGAAGCTCATCCAAACGGGAATTAAAGCCCGGGAAATGAGAATGGTTCTTCTCCACCTGACCATGAACCCTGAGGTATTTAATCTTATAGGCTATTTCATCGTCGTTTGTAGTGAGGACTCCGGCATCCCCAAGGGCGTTAAGGTTCTTCACTGGTCCACAGCTAAAGCAAGCAACCCTTCCAAAGGAGCCAACCTTCCTACCCTTATACTCCGCTCCATGGGCATGAGAAGCATCTTCGATTAAGGTGATACCAAAACGGTCGCATATTTCAAGGATTTCATCCATGTCAGCAGGGTCGCCATACATGTGAACAAGAAGAAGGGCTTTTGTCCTTGGTGTTATCTTTTTTTGAAGGTCGGAAAGGTCTGGACCAAAGGTCCTTGGGTCAACCTCAACAAAAACCGGCTCTGCCCCAACCCAATGGATAGCTTCAAAGTCAGCAATGAAAGCGTTTGCCTGAAGAAGGACCTCGTCCCCTCTTCCAACTCCGCAGGCAAGCAAAGCCATGAGCAAAGCATCGGTCCCGCAGGCGCAGCCCAAAGCATGCTTTGTGCCAATATATCTTGCAAACTCCTCCTCAAAGGAAAGCAAGTTTTTGCCGTTTAAAACCTTCTGAGTGGCGAAGACCTCTTTAAACCCTGAAAGCACCTCCTCTTCTATTTCAGCAAAGCCTCTTCTTAAGTCAAGAAGGGGGATACTAAGCATTATTCTTCCTCCCAAGCTTTGTCTTTAAAGGTCTAAAGGGAAACTTTACCTCCTTCCCCCTTTCTGCAGACTCATAAAGACCGACGATCAACTCAAGCGAGGGGATTGCATCTTGACCGATGGCAAGATAATCCTCTCTTACTCCGTTCTTGAAGAATTTTATGGCTGAGTGATAGTAGGTAAAGTGGGAGTAGCCGAGGGGATGGGGGGGATTTTCGCGAAACTCGTCTACATTAAGTCTTTGCAAAGCCTCAGCCTCAGCCAAAGCAAGATGGTTTAGCTTTTCCATGGCAAAGCCACCAAGGATGATAGAGCCCTTCTCTCCGAGGATGACGACTTCGGCTTTGATGTCCTTTGGTCTTGCTGCGGTGGTAGCGGTTATCGTTCCAAGGGCTCCGTTTTTAAACTTTATCACGCCAACTAACAGGTCTTCTGCTGGAATGTTGACAAGATAGGTCCCCATCTTAGCAAAGACACTTTCTACCTCTCCCCCAAGGTAGACAAGGGCATCAGCAAAATGACAGCCCTGTTGAGCAAGGGCTCCCCCATCCTGTTCCCAAGTCCCCCTCCAGGCTGCGCTGTCGTAATAGCTCTGAGTTCGACACCAGTAAAATTGAGCTGAGAGATGGATTAGCCTCCCAAGCAAACCCTCAGAAATAACCTTCTTAGCAAGCCTAACAGGTAGGTTTGCTCGGTTCTGAAAGATGGTAACCAGCTTAAGGTTATACTTTTGAGATAGCTCAACGAGCCTGTTTGCCTCGCGAAGTGTTAAGGCTAAAGGCTTTTCTACGAGGAGATGTTTCTTAAACTTCCCAAGGATTTCAATCCCAATCTGTCCATGAAGACCAGAGGGAACCGCAAGGTCAACAACCTCTGGGTCTTCTTTTTTTATAAGCTCCCTAAAGTCGGTGTAGGCTTTGCAATTTAACTCCTTGGCAAAAAGGTTTGCTCTTTCTAGATTAACATCGGCAACACCTACAACTTCAACCTCTTCAGCCAAGGCTTTCAAGATCTTTAGATGTCTTTCGGCAACTTTCCCACAGCCAACGAGAGCAAGCCTTAACTTCATGGCTCCTTAACTTAATACGCTTTCCAAAGTTGTAAAGTGCTATAGAATTACACCGAAAATGATGGGCAAAAAAGCGGTCCACCTATTCTGTCTTCTTTTTTTGTTTTTCATTCTTCAAGCTTACTTTCTCCCTATTACATCCCATCAAGAGGCAAGAAGAACCTTGATAGCTTTAGAATCTAAGTATAATCCTCTCTTTCCAACTCTAAACGGTGAGCCTTATCTCGTTAAGCCACCTCTTCACCCCATCTTAGCCTCTCCTCTCCTACTTCTTGCCTCAGCCCTAAACCTTGGAAGGAATGCTGAGATATTCCTTTTGAGATTTCTTTCCCTATTAGCTTATGTTGGGACTTCCTACATAGTTTTTCTTCTTTTAGAGAAGGACCTGCGACAAAGCTTGATAGCAATCTTTATTCTCTTTAGTAGCTATAGGTTTCTTTCCTTTGCCTTAAGGATAGACCTTGAACCATCCTTCGTATTTCTTTGCATTCTTTCTTTTTATCTTTTCGTAAAGTATGAAAAGGAAAGAAAATCCTATCTTATCTATGCTTTTTACATAGTTTCAAGTTTAGCAAGTTTAGTAAGAGGACCTCTCAATCTTCTTCTAATGTTTAGCCTATTTTTATATGCAGTGTTGAAATACAAAAAACAAGCAATTTCTTTTCTCAGGCTCCATGGGTTAATCCTCTATTTTTATCCCTCAAGCCCTATGGTATGGCTTAGCCTATCTTAAGTTTGGGGAAGATCCCTTCCAGGAATTTATTTTAGACCTTAAAACAAGAACAGCTGGAAAAGGCGACCCTTTTTATTACTACTTCTTAAGCTTAGGTTTAAACTTTTTGCCCTATCTATTGCTTTTACTCCTTAAGGCACGAAGTTTGCTTAAAATTAACCATCAAGACCTGCTTTTATACTTCATTCCCTCTTTTATCCCTCTTTTTATTCTTTCCTTCACAGGAGAAAAATTTGATAAATACCTTTTTTTTATCTATCCTATGTTTGCTATACTTCTTGCTAAAATCTTGCTTAATCTTTATTCTGAAAGGTTTGTTTTTTATGCTACCTTTGCTTTTTTTATCCTAAACTTTTTAGCTTGCTCCTTAAGCTATGTCCTTCAGATTACCTCGCTAAGACCAAAGATAATATCTTTACAAAAAAGTATACCCTGCCAAGAAAAATTGTGCTTTTTTGATGAGCCTTCTTATCTTTTTAATATTCTTTGTGAAAAAAAGATTCCAAAATGTAAGCCCAGCGTAGATTTGGTTTCAGCTTTGGTTATAATGGGGACATCTTGCGAAGAGAAAGGATATCAAACAAGACTAACTTTAAAGGACCCCTATAAAGAAAAAAATTGGTATTTTTGCGTTGAAAGCGAGAAAGAAAAATTACCGCCTAAAGATTAGGTTTAAGATGATGGTTAGGATGATGCTTAAAAGGATTGATGTGCCAAGAGGGAAGAAAAACTCAAAGTTATCCCTTTTGATGTGGATATCGCCTGGAAGCTTCCCAAGATAAGGGATCTTTGGGAAAAAGCTTATAAAAAGACCAAGGGCTACTAAGAGGACCCCGATAAGGATTAAAAATTTACCCATCTCGTTGAAGCCGTTCATCGGTATAAAATTTAAGACAAAAGGAGGCTAAAGCAAGATGGTTGTATCCTTTTGGACGATGTATGAAGGAGACGAAAACTTCTTTATCTTTGAGGCTTTGGATGGTAAGATTTTGGCTAAGCTTTCTCAGGCAAAGGCGGCAATCCTTCCACCTTATGCCCCTTCAGAGCTTTATTTTTTCTTCAAAAACCAGGGGATACCAGTCTTTCCAAACCTTGAGCTAAAGTTTAAATTTCCCGGAAAAATCGGAACTCTTCTTCTTTTCAAGTCTTTAAACCTTCCCTATCCAGAAAGCGTTGTTATTCCTCGTCTTTGTGGAATTGAAGAGAACCCATATAGAAGCTTTGAAAAGCCAGCCTTTCCGTTTGTGGTAAAGGGAAACCATGGAGACGAGGGCTCAGAGGTCTTTCTTGTGCGGGATGAAGAAGATTTCAAAGGGGTGCTAAATAGGATTAAAGCCTGGGAAAGGCAGGGAAGGTTTGGGTTTATCCTTCAAGAATACATACCAACAGGGTTTGACGCAAGGGTTATTGTAATCGGAAAAGAAAGACTTATCTTCTTCCGTGAGGGAGGCTTTTTAAAAAATCTCGTTCAAGAAGGAAAAATTATCGCCCCGCCAAGCAAAAAATTAAAACAAAAAGCTCTGATGCTCGTTGAAAAGTTTTTAGAAAAAACAAAGCTAAACCATGTAGCTATTGACCTTTTATTTAAGGAAGACCCAGAGGATGAGGCAAAATTTAAGCCCCTTTTGTCTGAGCTTAACTATTCCTTTGGGAGAAGGCTTATCGGTGAGAAGGAGTATGAAAGGCTTGTTCGCTCTGCCATAAAAGAATTCTTAAAAGAACAAGGTTTATGAAGAAAAAGGGCTTTTTTATCAAGACCTTAGGATGCAAGGTAAACCAGGTTGAGAGCGCATGCCTACATGAGAGGCTTTCTGAGCTTGGTTTTATCCCAACATCTGAAGACTCTGCTGAGGTCCTTATTCTCAATAGCTGCGCGGTAACAGAAAAGGCTGTCTCGGAGACAAAAAAGGTCGTCAGGTCCTGGATAAAAAGAAAGCCAAAGCTTATCGTTTTAACCGGGGGCGCGGTTATCTCAAACAAGGAGGATTTTCTCAAACTTTCAGAACGGTTTGATTTCAAGAACCTACTTTTGCTTGGACAACGGGCAAAGCTTAATCCAAGTCATGTTGTTGCTTGTTTAGAGTGTGCGGTAAACGATTTGCCAAGGTTTGTAGAGGATGAAGAAGAACGCCTGCCGGTCCTTAAGAATTTCTACAACCGGTCCCGAGCCTTTCTAAAGATTCAGGATGGTTGCTCAAGCTTTTGTTCCTACTGTATCGTGCCCTATACAAGAGGACCTTCAAGAAGCTATCCCCCTTCTCAGGTGTTAGAGCAGGCAAGGCTTTTTATCCAACAAGGCTACAGAGAGATCGTCATCACAGGCATACACATCGGAATGTGGGGAAAAGACCTAAGCCCAAGGAGCTCCCTTCCTTGGCTCCTTGAGAAGATTGAAGAAGAGATTGAAAGGGCTAACGCTAAGGTCTTGCTTAGGCTATCTTCCGTTGAGATAACTGAGTTTGACGAAGACTTTTTTGCCTATCTTAAGAGCTCAAAGCACATCTGTCCCCACTTTCATGTGCCCTTGCAGAGCGGCTCAAACCGTATCCTTAAGCTTATGAATAGACATTACACGAAGGAAGAATATGTTCAAAAATTAGAGCAACTGAAAGAGCTTTTCCCTTATGCTACATTTGGTGCCGATGTGATCGTAGGCTTTCCCACAGAAACAGAAGAGGACTTTGCTCAAACTTTTGAAGTGGTAGAGAAATCCCCTCTAAACTGGCTTCATGTATTTCCCTATTCTCCAAGACCTGGGACACCAGCTGAAAAGATTAAAGAAAGGGTGCAAGAAGGCGTGGTCAAACACCGCTCAAACATGCTAAGAAGGCTGATAGAAAAGAAAAGAGAGGATTTCTATAGGAAACTTTTGGGTAAAGACTTTTATGCCATAGTAGAAAAGACAGAAAAGGGGCAAACAACCATTCTTACTGAAAACTATGTTCATGCCCTTTTGAACGAGGGCTTTACTAAAAGATGCCTTACCCAGGGTGAGCTTATTAAAGTAAAGGTAAGCAAATTAGAGGGTGGGAGGGTTTTTGCTGAATTAGCTGAGAACTAACCACATAAAAAGTTAAAAACAACCACAAGGAGGTGGGAGCATGTTTGAGAAGAAGGTTAACATCTACGATGTGTTCGAGATTAGGGGGAGGTTTACCTGCTATTTTGGGGTAGGTGCAATCAGGAAGATGAAAGACATTGCTGAGTATCTCTCTAAGAATGGGGTCAAAAGGGTGCTTATTGTTACTGGGAAGAGCTCTTACAAGGAATGCGGAGCCTGGGATGTGGTGGTTAAGTATCTTAAGGAAGCGGGGATTGAGTATGCCCATTATGACAAGATAACTCCTAATCCAACGGTTGAACAGCTTGATGAGGCAACGAAGCTTGGGAGGGAATTTTCGGCTCAAGCGGTAATCGGAATAGGTGGTGGAAGTCCGATCGATAGCGCAAAGGCTGTAGCCATCCTTCTTGAGCATGAAGGAAGGACCGGAGAAGAGCTCTTTGAAGGAAAGTTTGTCCCTTCAAAAGCAAAGCCTGTCATCGCCATAAACACAACCCATGGAACAGGAACCGAGGTTGATAGATACGCCGTTGCTTCCATCCTTTCCAAGGGGTATAAACCTGGCATTGGGTATGAAGTAATCTATCCTCTCTTTTCTATTGACGACCCAGAGCTTACCCTTACCCTTTCCTACAAGCAGACGCTCTACACCACGATCGATGCCCTAAACCATGTGAACGAAGCTTCAACCACTTTAGCGAGGAACCCCTATACCATCCTTTTAGCTAAGGAAACGGTAAGGCTTATCGCCCACTACCTACCCCAGGCATTGAGCCATCCTAACGACTTGAACGCAAGGTATTATCTTCTTTACGCCTCAATGCTTGCCGGTTTAGCTATAGACTATAGCTACACCCATTTGACGCATGTCCTTGAGCATCCTCTTAGCGCACTAAATCCTGACCTTCCTCATGGATTAGGGCTTGCCATACTCCTTCCGGCGGTGGTAAAGGAGATTTATCCGGCAGTTCCTGAGATACTCGCCGAGATTTACGAGCCTATTGTTCCTGGGCTTAAAGGTGTGCCTGGAGAGGCAGAAAAATTAGCCTGTGGAATAAAAGATTGGCTTGAGGATATGGGGATAAAAGAAAGGCTTGTTGAGGTAGGCTTTGATGAAAGCCAGGTTGAAAGATTGACAGACCTTGCCATGAGCACACCCCTTCTAAGCCAAATGCTTTCCCAAGCACCCGTAAAAGTAGATAGAGAGCTTGTAAAAAGAATATACCTCAACTCATTGAGGTAGTGATTTAGGTAAAGGGTTGTCCTTTGGAAGACGGTCTTCCCCCTCGCCAGGGGAGCCGTCTTTATTTGGTGCTTCTTCGCTTTCTTTTTCAGGAGCTATTTCCGTAGCTTTATCTTCTGTTTCTTCTTTTCCCTCCTCTTTAAACTCATCCTTTGGTAAGTCCTGTTTTAGCTCCTTTAGCTCCTCCTTTAAAATTCCTCGTTTTTTAAGGAGGGTCAAAAGGATCCTACTTCTTTTTTCCACGAAAGGCTCATGGCTTAAGGGGTTGTATTTTAAAGGATTGGGAAGGACTGCGGCTAAACGAACAGCCTCAAAGGGAGACAGGGCTAAGGCGCTCTTTCCGAAGTAGTATCTACTTGCTGCTTCGGCTCCAAAGACCCCTGGACCCCATTCGGCAATGTTTAGGTATAGCTCAAGGATCCGCCTTTTTCCAAGAGCCTTTTCTAAGCGAACGGTCAGGATGGCTTCTTTTATCTTTCTTATCAGATTTTTGGAGGGTGAGAGAAAAAGGTTCTTAGCAAGCTGTTGAGATATGGTGCTACCGCCATACTTTATTTTTCCTTCCTTTAAGTTTTTTTCCAAAGCCTTTTGAAGGGCATCCCAATCAAACCCCTCATGACGATAGAATTTATCATCCTCGGCAATGAGGACTGCCTTCACCAAATAGGGAGAAATCTTGCTTAAAGGGACGGGATAGTATCTTAAGATAAAGGGTTTTCCATCCTTTTCAAACTGTTCTCTTCGGTATTTCATCATAGCCGTCTCTTTCGGGAACTCCTTTTTAAGATGGTCAATCGGTATGAGCAAAGGATGGACAAAGGTATAAACGAAGAGGGCTAAAAGACTGAATATAGTTAACCATTTAGCTAATTTTTTAAGCATGAGAAAGCATTCTTCGAAAGCTAAGGATGTAGTGTAATCCGGAGGTAAGGGTTAAAAGGATGGTTATGTTGATGACAAGGCTTAAGAATAGCTCTGGGAGAGAATAAAGGAAGTAATGCATAAAAAGAAGCATAAGGGTTATAAGCTGGGAAACGGTTGTTGCCTTACCAAGGATAGAGGGCGAGGGAATAGACTTACCCTTGGTCAATAAGATGAGGTAGAAGGCTCCTATGAGGATCAAAAGGTCTCTTACCAGTATAATCATTAAAAAGCTTAGAGGGATAACGTTTTCATAATAAAAAAGAAAGAAAAGCATGTTTATGAAGCATTTGTCTGCAAGGGGGTCTAAGATTTTGCCAAGGTTTGAGCGTTGATTTAAAAGCCTTGCCAAGTTTCCGTCTAAAGTATCAGATAGGGCACCAAAAACAATCAGAGCATAGATGATGTCTGAAGAGGTTTGGTTCACCCAGAGGATGGGTATAATGAAAGAAAGGATTAGCCGACTAAGGGAGACAAGGTTTGGAAGATAAAAAAACTCTTTCATGCTTTGGTTCATGGTTAAAAAATCTTAAATTTTTATTAGTTGTTGGTCAAGAGAAATGGTCAAGAGAAAAGCTAAGGAGCTGTTTCAAAGTAAAAAGTCTCCTTGTGAGACGATGTCCCGAACGAAATGAGGGATGCCTCGCTAAGCTTGCCACGACAGGGTGAGAGTTTTTTACATAGCCCCTGAAAAACTCTTGACTTATTTTTAAGGTTGAGTATTTATATATAAAAGTTATGGAGAAGAAAAGGGTCAGGGTTTTGATTTCAGGAATAGTTCAGGGAGTTGCCTATAGAGCACACACTAAAGAGATGGCAAAACGTCTTGGGGTGAACGGCTGGGTAAGAAATCTACCAGATGGAAGGGTTGAAGCTCTTTTTGAAGGGGATAAGGATAAAGTTGAGCAGTT
>JGI20127J14776_1000053_pt1 | contig 26588 bp, 26 predicted proteins | sample JossMetagenome_2_FD_14776 | JGI IMG/M metagenome (IMG submission 14776)
CTGAGCTATTTCTAAAGCTTTCTCAATGGAAAATTTATTTATCAAGGAAACCTTAAATTTATTCCAAAATCTATCTACTAAAATCCCTAATTCTGTGTAGTTGATGTTAAATTTTCTGTTCATTATCCAAATAAATTCATTTACTACTTGAACACTGATTACAATATTATAGGATTCTAAAATAGTAAGAGAAATCTTTCTTTTATTAAGTTCTGTTGCGGAATAGGCATAAATTAAAATATTTGTATCTATAAATACTTTATTCGGCATAAATTTCTTCTCTGTCAAACTTCCAATTAGTTGTATCAATTTTGATTTGATCTGCTAAAATTTCCTTCTCTATGTTTTCTTTTAATCTAATTGTTATTTCGATTTCTTGACCCTTGAATTCTTCAGGAAGTTCGATAGTTAAAATTCTATTCTCAACTTTCACTTCTTTCTTAATAATTGATACTGCCATTATCTTCCTCCTATTTATTTTTTAGCGCAATTCTGAAATTTTATGCTGTAATTCAACAGAGGTAAACTTGCCAGCAAAATCAGAAAGAGCACCAGCCCAATCAAATTTTGGTTTCTTTTTAATTTTTTTTCTTCTCTTCTCCCATAAAAATTGGGCAAAATCCTCAAGCTCCTTTCTTAAGTCTTCAGGTAATTCTTTTATAATATCCTCTAGCCTTTTTCTCTCTTGCATCTCTGTTTTCCCCTGTAGAGGTCAGTTATAGCAACTATTTCTTAATACATCACTTTGCAATTTTAGGATAAACTTCCCTTTAAAATTTTCAAGCTTATAAGAACGGTATCATCAAGCATGTCTTTCTAAGCAATAGCAAGGGATATCGTTCGGAGGAACATTGTGGAGGAGACCCCTCGCTTCGCTCGGGGTGACATAAAAAAACATGGGGTGACAGAAAAGGGCATGGGGTGACATTCCCACACTATCCTGCCGAGCGATAGCGAGGCATCCTCGCATCACCCTGTCGTTTCGAGCGTTAGCGAGAAATCTTCCTAAGCAAAGGATTTTTACAGGGTGATCATCGCTCGCCCCTAAATATCTTGTGTAATATAACTTATTAATCAATTGGCGTGATTATTTATATACTTCTCCTCTAAAATCAATTCTTTCAACATAAATAATTTTATTATCTTTATTAACTTCAAAAATTATTCTCAACTTCCCTTTTCTTAATCTATAATATCCTTCCCAATTTCCTTTTAATTTCTTAACATCTACATTTATCTTCTCTCCCCTTAATTTTCTTAAAAAATTTTTGAGCTCCTCTCTTATTTCATAAACAATATTATGCTCCTCCATAAATTTTTTAGCTTCTTTAGAATAATGTATTGTCCACTTCATGTATTTTTTATATCTCTATTATTTCAGTATAAGCTATTTCTTTATCTGAGGAAGGTTGACCATATAGTTTCTCAATATCTTGCATTTCTTCATCTGACACGACTGGTATACTCTTCAAGACGATTTCTAAACTCTCCTCTCGTAGCACCTCCCTCACTGCTTTTTTAATTAGTTCGTAAAGTTCTTCCCTCGTAATAGAAATCTCCATCTTTGTTACCTCCTGTAATTTTTTTAATGATTTCACAAAATCAAATGTTATAACTACTTAAGTTAAACAATCTAAGTTTGTTTCTAAATTGGTATTTATGGCTTCTATCATCTTACGATTTAAATACTTTCTCGGGTTTTGTATTTATCAGAAAATGAATATTAATTCAATTCATTATACCTCTCATTTCGTTTTCAGATTCAGACTGTTCATCATGTTTCAATGATTGTAATAGAAAAACTTTTATTTCTTGTAACTCTTTCTCTAACTTTGTCTCAATTATCTCCATGGCTTTATCTCCTTTTTTAAGTAATTATAAGCAGAAAAAATATAGGTTGCAACAGGAAAAAGAAGAGACCCATCGTATGACATCGGAGAGAGACATGGGATAAGACCCCTCGCTTCGCTCGGGGTGACAATAAAAAAGGGCTCGGGGCGACAAGAAAAATGGCTCGGGGGACATCCCTACCCTGTCCTGCCGAGCAATATCGAGGCATCCCCGCATCACCCTGTCTTTTCGAGCGTTAGCGAGAAATCTCCTTCCTGTGGTAGGGAAAGACTAAATGGGGGCGACCCCTCACTTTGTTCGGGGTGACAGAAAAAAGGGCTCGGGGCGACAAGAAAAAAAGGGCTCGAGGCGACAAAAAAGGCTCGGGGAGATAAATATGGCTTTACTAAAAAAGCTTTATCATTAGCTGATGAAAGGCTAATTCAGGGAGGACATAGCTTTCGAGAGCGGACTCGCAAAGGGCTATAGCGAGCTCTGCGGAAAAGGGGTCACCCTTGTACCGCTCTTCAGGCAATCCCTTGGGATAGGGCAAAGCTCCTTTTTCGCTTAAGTAGGAGCGAAGGACCCAAAGACGAAGAAGCTCTAAAAATCTTTTCTGGTCCTCAGGTAAAAACTTGGCAAGCCTCTCTAAAATGCGATACTTAGCGGATGCCTTGTTAGATGTGCCAGCTGAGACAAAGGCATGAAGGTCTTCAAGCAAACCCTTTTCTGCAAGCTCAACAGCCCTCCCGAGACTTCCTGCCGAAAGCTCAGCTAAGGTCTCCGCAAAGTCTCCATCTAAACCAAGCCTCTTAATCAAATAATCCTTGATGACTGCTTTGGGCAAAGGTCTAAACCTAACCACTTGGCAGCGGGACACAATGGTGGGAAGAAGACGAGAAGCGTTCTCGGTAAGCAAAAAGAAAAGGACATAGGGCGGGGGCTCTTCCAATGATTTTAGGAGAGCGTTCCCAGCCTCAGGGTTTAACCTTTCAGCAGACCTTATGATCACCACTCGATACTCAGCATTTATTGGACGAAAATGGAGTTCCCTTTCAAGAGCCCTAACCTGACCGATCTTTATCTCCCTTTTTTCTGGCTCTACTACCAGAAGGTCAGGATGGACCCCTTTGTCAAGCTTTTCACAGGCTGGACAGGAACCGCAGGGTTCATCTTGGCTAACATTGCAGAAGAGATGATAAACGAGAGCCTTAGCGGTAGTTTCTTTTCCAACGCCTTCTTGCCCGGTAAAAAGGTAGGCGTGGTGTAGCCTACGAGAGTATAGGGCTTGAGTAAGAAGCCTAATTGCTGGTTCTTGCCCGATTATCTCTTTTAAGCTTCGCAGAGGGCGCACGGTTCTACTTCTATTTCAGCGGATAGTTCTTTAAGCCTTTCTGGAAGCTTTTCATAGCCCCTTTCTATGAGCTCTGCCCGGTAGATGGTAGTTGTGTTTTCTGCGATAAGCCCTGCGATAACAAGAGCTGCTCCTGCCCTAAGGTCCGTTGCCTTAACGGGTGAGCCGACAAGCCGAGTTTTACCTTGAATAAAGGCTGTTTGCCCTTCCACGCGGATGTTTGCCGAAAGTCTGTTTAGCTCAAAGGCATAAAGAAAACGGTTTTCAAACAGGTTTTCCCTTATAATAGAGAGCCCCTCCGCTTGGGTTAAAGCTACAGCAAACATGGGCTGAAGGTCAGTTGGAAAACCAGGATAGGGCGAGGTAGAAATCTCAATGGGACGGTAAGACCTTTGAGGATAAACTTTCGCCACATCCTTACCTTTCCTTTCTAAAACTCCACCCATCTCTTGAAACTTTAGAAGTGGAGTTTCCAGATATTCAAAGGGGAAATTTTTGATGGTGATTTCGTTTTCTGGGTGCAAGCTTGCTAAGATAAGAAAGGTTCCAGCTTCGATGCGGTCGGGTATAATTTTGATCTTAGCAGGTTTTAATCTTTTTCTTCCCTTAATGATTATGGTTTCAGTGCCTTCCCCTTTGACTTCTGCTCCCATTCTTTGCAAAAGCTCAGCTAAAAAAACGACTTCGGGCTCCCGGGCAGCGTTTTTGATTACCGTTTCACCCTCGGCAAGAGAGGCAGCCATCATCAGGTTTTCCGTTGCGGTAACAGAAGGAAAATCCAAAACGATTTCAGCTCCTTTTAGTCTTTTGGCTTTTGCAACGAGGTTTCCGTGGTCAAGGGTGATCTCTGCAGAAAGCTTTTCAAGCCCAGCTTGATGAAAATTAACGGGTCTTTTACCTATCTGACACCCACCAGGCAAGGGGACAACTGCCTCCCCAAACCTTGCGGTTAGGGCCCCAAGAAAGAGTATGGAAGCCCGGATCTGAGAGGCAAGCTCATAGGGGATGTCTACTCGATGTATGGCTTCTGTGTTCACATAAAGCGTATCCTCATCAACCTTCCAACTTGCCCCAAGATGGGAAAGAATGTTTAGCATGCAGAAAACATCCCTTACTAATGGCACATTTTTAAATTCATAAACTCCGGGGGCAAGAAGGGTTGCGGATATGGCTGGCAAGACGGCGTTCTTTGCCCCTTTGACTGAGATTTCACCCTTGAGGGGTCTTCCCCCTTTTACGATGTATTTTCTTCCTTCCATATCACAGCACTCCTTTGATAGCCAAGAAGGTCTTTTTTAAAATCAACCTTATAGCCTAAAGCTTTTGCCAACTCATAAAATGGTTTTCCTTGATTATACCCCAGTTCAACGAGGATAAAACCGCCTTCTTGTAAAAGTTTTGGTGCATTCTGAAGGATGAGCTCATAGAATTCAAGACCCGTTTTTCCAGAAACAAGGGCAACCCTTGGTTCAAACAGTCTAACCTCTTCGTCAAGGGTTTCAAACTCCTCTTCCGAAATGTAAGGGGGGTTGCTAACGATGGCTGTGAAAAGAGGTTTTTCCTTGAAGGGCTTTATGGCATCTCCAAGGATTAAATATAACCTTGAGCTTACTCCATGAAGATTTGCGTTCCTTTGGGCAACCTTTAGGGCTTCCTTGCTTATGTCAACCCCAAAGGCAATGTAGTTTGGTTTTTCAAGAAGGATGGTAATGGCAAGAATGCCTGAGCCTATCCCTAAGTCTAAGATAACTCCTTGCGGGGGAGCAACTTCCAAAAAATGCTCGATCAAAACCTCTGTTTCCGGTCTTGGTATTAAAACCCCCTTTTCCACATAAAATGGTCTACCAAAAAAATAGGCTACCCCAAGGATGTAGGGCAGGGGCTCGCCAGTTAACCTTCGGGATAAGATGTGGTTTAGCGTCTCATCTAGCACTTCTTCTTCAAGCTTTAGCCAGACATTTAAAGGGGAAACACGAAGGAGATGAGCGAGGATTTCCAAGGCTTCCCTTTTTGCGCGATCCTCAGGGAGCTTTTGGGTTAAGGCTTCTGTGAGAAATTTTAAGGCTGAGCTAACCTTCACTTATTTTAGCGTAAGTCGGTTTAGCACAATCTCTATAATCTTTTCCTCATTCTTAAGCCGAACCAACTTTGTTTCGACTTTAAAATGCTCCTCTGCCTTGACTAAAAAGGGCACCAGGGTCCTTTTGCGTTCAGTTTCATGGGCTAAAATTACATGCCCCTCGGGCTTAAGATAGGATTTAAAGAGGTTAAAAAGGGGCTCAAATAGGGAAGACTTTATGACTACTTCCGCACCGGCGATAACATCGAATTTTTTCTCAAGGTTTGGGTTAATCCAGTCAAGAGTTTTAACGCTAAGCTCTAAGCCCTGTTCTTCAGCTGAGCGCTTAAGAAGCTTAAGAGGAAGTTCCTCTTTGTCGGTTGCTAAGACCCTATGACCGAAAGCAGAAGCAAAAAGAGAGGGGATACCAAGCCCAGCGCCAATCTCTAAGATGTCGAGAGGGGGCGGAAGACTTGCCAAGTATTCAGCAAGGGCAAGGCTTGCAGGCCAAATCATCACCCAAAAAGGAAAGCGATGAGCCTCTAAAAAAGGGTCGCCCTGAAAGACATCTTCAAGCCTTGCTGGGCGATAAACATAAAGCCTTTTTCCTTTTAGGCAAACTTCTTCTTTATCAAGAGAAAGAGCGTTTAGGCTCATCGTTTGCGTCCGTTTCTTATTTTACCATCTTAATAGAGGTTATTGAGAAATTCAATAATTTATTTTTGGGTTGTCGTTATGATTGGGGTGGAGATCCCTCGCTTACGCTCGGGAGCACAAAAAACTTAGGCGAGCAGTTGTTTGCACCTACAAAATTGTGATAGCGCCTCACAGGTTAAGCGTTAGGGGAAACATTGAAACAATATTTCACCATCACCAAAATAAATTCAAACAAATGACTTTCTACACTAAATTAAATATAGTAAATTAAGGCATTAATCTTTTTACCTCTGGAAGCTTGTCAAAATCTTCGTCATAAGAATAAATTTCTTTTACTCCGTGTTCTAACATAAAAAAATAATTAAAAAGGTCTGCAAAAGAAACGTTTGTATGAGGGAATACTTCTAAGGCTTTTTCAAAAACAACTTTATAAGGCAATTTCAAACCTCTTAAATTAATTAGAGGCAAAACTAAATCTCTTATTTCTTCCTTTGAAAGTTTATAATACTTTTGAAGAGTAAATATCAATTCAAATATTACTAACGGGCTTGTGATCGCTTTTTCTTCTCCTTTTTCTATTTTCTTTAATAATTCTAAAACCTTATAAGCTTTCTCTTCGTCATCTTTTGTAAGATAACGAAGAAATATATTAGTATCTAAGAATTTTCTCATTTATGTTCTTCTATCACATTTTTTGCGATTTCTTCTTCTACAAACTCCCTTATTTCTTTGAACTTTTCTGGCTTACTTACCGCCTTTAGTTTTCCAAAATTCTCTTCAAGCTTTGATTTAAGAGGAACGATTTTTACTTCATTGCCCTCAACTATAAAACCAATCCTTTCCCCAGATTTCACGCCAAGGATTTCTCTTATTTTTTTGGGCAAAGTAATTTGAAATTTTTTAGTAAGAACCGAATAACTTGCAAGATTTTTTAACATTCCTTACCTCCATCAAAGTATTACCTTACTTGTAGTATTATTATAATTTTTGATAATGACTATTCAAGGGCTTAAAAAGGTTTGTGGTTAATATATTAAGATGTTTCATTGGGGGAGTATCCTCTTTGTATCTTCAGGGAGGAACAACCAGCGGCAGTAAGCTGTTTCTCATTAGAAAAGTCAATCGTAAAGTGGACGCACGGTCGCCCAATATTTTTGCAGGGCGAGCAGATGCTTCCCCTACAAAATTGTAATGGAGACCCCTCGCTTCGTTCGGGGTGACATCTCCACCCCGTCCTGCCGAGCGGTAGCGAGCATCTCTAAAAAGGTAAAAGAGGAGACCCCTCACTTACGTTCGGAGCGACAAAAAGGAGAAATTCGGGGCGATAAATAGAAGGCGTTCGGAGAGATAAAAGGGGGCGTTCTGGACGATAAAAAGGGGTGGTCGCGGACACCGTGGGGGCTCAAGATAAAATCCCCATTTCCTCAATGGCACTTAGCACCATCTCTGGGGTTATTTTTTTCATGCAGAGCATATCTTCGCAAGTCCTTTTAAAGCAGGGGCGGCAAGGAAGGTCCACTTTAACCACCTTGTAAATTGAGCTCCAAGGTCCGGTTCGGTTTGGGGCTGTAGGACCAAAAAGGGCTACTATCGGTTTATCAAGGACGCTTGCTATATGCATTGGACCTGTATCAACGGTGATCACCACCTCAGAATTCCTGATAACATAGACGAGCTCCCTCAAGCTTAGCTTATCAAAAAGAGAAAAAACCCTTGAAAACTTTTTAGCAACCTCTTCTGCCCAGACCTTATGGTCTCCGCTCCCAACAAGATAGATGGCATGCTGTGGAAACCTTATAAGAAGCTTTTCTATCAAGTCCTCCCAGTTCTTAGGATGCCATTCTTTAGTTTTCCATCGGGCTGAAGGAACAAGCACAAAATAAGGAATTGATAGAGCGCTAACTTTTTCCTCGGGCAAGATGATATCCCTTGGTATATCTCGAAAATCGTTAAACTCCTGAGGGATACTTGCACCAACCAATTTAAGAGCCGATCGAGTTAGCTTTAGATAACGAAGGACAGCATGGAGCTCGGGGTCGTAAGGGGAAAGCCGATGGGTGTAGAAAAGCGGGCTTCCCTCCCGATGGTTGGAAAACCCAACCTTATACTTAGCCCTTGCCATCCCGCAAATGACCCCGCTTTTCAATAGCCCCTGATAATCTATGACAAGGTCAAACCTTTCGTTCCTTATTTCCTTAAAAAGCTTAAATAACTCCCTGGGAGATTTTAAATAGTCCTTAGGAGGAGTAAAAAGTCTGCCAATTTGAGGATGCCCGTAAAGCAAATCTTTGTAGGCTTCTTCAACTACCCAAAAGATATCTTCATTTGGCAAATTCTCTTTGATAAGTTTTAAAGAGGGCAAGGTTTGGACTACATCGCCGAGGGCTGAGAGTTTGACGATGAGAATAGCCAATTTTGCCCTAAAGCTCGCCTAAGATGTAGCTCACTGCTTCCTTAAGATTTTTGGCGATAAAGTCTGGCTTGACCTCTTTTTTGGGGAGAACATATTCCAGCTCACCTTTGCCGTAGCCTGTCAAGACTAAAATTCCCTTGAGACCGGCATTCTTAGCAAGCTCTACATCGATGAGTCTATCGCCGATTACGAAGCTTCTCTCCCGGTCGATGGGATACTTTTTAAAGGCAAGCTCAAGAAGACCCGTCTTTGGCTTCCGGCAGGAACAGTTATCGTTAGGATGATGAAGGCAAACAAAGAATTCCTCAATCTTTACCCCTCTTCGTCTAAGCCTTCTTTCAATCATAGAATTGATTTTAAACACAAGCTCTTCAGGGAAGTAGCCCCTTGCAGGACCGCTTTGGTTCGTTACCACAAAGAGGAGATAGCCCTTATCTGTTAACCTCTTTAAAGCCTCGGCAACCCCTGGTAAAAGCTTTAACCTTGAAGGGTGGTTTAAATAGCCAACCTCCTCGTTAATCGTCCCATCTCTGTCAAGAAAAACTGCTGGCTTAAGCTGCTCCACCATTCCTCACCCTCATTGAATATGAAACTTATACTCCCAGGGATTTAGCTCTCGGTTTATCTTAAGCTGGGATTTAAAGGAAAACTTTTTCTCTATATCTTCAAGGAAGTTAATTTCTTCGCTTACAACCTCGGAGATATAAGGGCTTATCTCGATGATTACCGTTTTATTCTTTAGGTGTTTGCCTATTCGATAAAGCCTTCTTAAAAGCTCGTAATAAACAGTCCTTTTACTTTTTATCTTACCTTCGCCATGGCAGAGGGGGCAGGGTTCTAGAAAGAGCTCGTAGAGAGAATCCCTTCTTCTCTCCCTTGTCATCTCAAGTAGTCCAAGAGGAGAAATTGGGAGGTAGCTATTCTTAGCCTTGTCTTTTCTTAGGGCGTTAATCAGAGCTTCAACCACCTTTTCCTTATGCTCCTCAAGGTCCATGTCTATAAAATCAACAACGATTAAGCCCCCTATATTCCTTAGCCTCAACTCTCGAGCAATTTCTTGAGCAGCCTCAAGGTTGATCTTAAACACCGTATCCTCTAAATCTTTATCCCCGACAAAACGACCGGTGTTGACGTCTATAGCGGTCAAAGCCTCGCAGGGCTCGATAATGATAAACCCTCCAGATTTTAACCAAACCTTCCGAGAAAGGAGCTTTTTCACATCAATGTTTACCCCATGAGCAGAAAATATGTCCTCTGATCCCTCATAGAGCTTTAGGTATTCAAGCAAGCGAGGGTAGTATTTTCTTAAAAAGTCTTGAAGCTCTTTAAAGAACTCAGCATCGTCAACTAGGATAAGGTTTACATCTCGATTAAAAAGGTCTCTTATAGCGCGAAAGGCAATGTTTAGCTCCTCATAGACTAAGGCTGGTGCCTTAGCTCTTTTTGCCTTTTCTTTTATGTTTTCCCAAAGGCAGAGTAGAAATTCCATTTCTTCCTTGAGAACTTCTTCATCAGCCCCCTCAGCTGCGGTGCGAATTATCCAACCTGAGTTAGGAGGTCTAAGGTTTTGCACTAATTCTTTGAGCCGAGCCCGTTCAGCCTCATCCTTTATCTTCCTTGAAACCCCGACACGGTCTAAAAGAGGAAGGTAGACAAGATAATGCCCCGGTATGGTTAGATTGGTGGTTAATCTTGCTCCTTTAGTGCCGAGCGGCTCTTTAACAACCTGCACCAAAATCTCTTGCCCCTCCCGCAAGGAGTTAAGAGGGGAGGGTGGAGCTGGTTCCCCTTTATCCCAGAGTATTTCTCCCTTAGGGAAAACATCCTCGCTGAACAAAAAAGCTGTTCTTTCAAGCCCAATGTCTATGAAGGCGGAATTTATTCCAGGCACAACTCTAACCACTCTTCCTTTGTAGATGTTTCCTACAACGCCTTTATCCTTTGGTCTTTCAACCGCATACTCAACAAGGGTATCATCCTCAAGAAGACCAACCCTTATCTCGAAGGGACTGTAGCTTATAAGAAGCTTAGCCATAAAGTCTTTGCAAAAATCTGTAAACGAGTTGAGAGAGGGCTTGGCTTGCCCTCTTAGATGCGGCTACGACCTCCTCAAAAAGGATCGGTTTAAAGTTATCAGGGTCGTTTACGTTGGAGATGACCGAGATGGCTAAAACCTTTAGCCCCGCATGATTGGCAACGATAACCTCAGGCACAGTTGACATGCCAACTGCATCTGCACCTATCATCCGCAAAAACCTCGTTTCAGCAGGAGTCTCTAGACTTGGTCCAGGAACCGCTACATACACACCCTCTTGTAAGCTCATTCCCAACTCCGCTGAAACCTCTTTAATAAGCCTTCGTAGTTCAGGGTCGTAGGCTGAGCTTAAGTCTGGGAACCTTGGACCCCAGAGCTCATGATTGATCCCCCTCAAGGGGTTGTCAGGAATAAGGTTGATGTGATCCCGGATTACCATTAGGTCGCCCGGTCTAAAATCAAGGTTTAAGCCGCCTGCAGAATTTGTTGCCAGATAAACCTCAGGCTTAAAGAGCGTTAACACCCTAAGGGGAAGGGTTAATTCTCTGGCAGAATATCCCTCATAATAATGAAACCTCCCAGAAAGCATGGCTACTTCAACTTTTCCCAAAAGACCAAATATCAACTCCCCAGCATGAGTTTCAACCGTTGACCTTGGAAAGTGTGGAATTTTCTTGTATGGGACAACTAAGACCCGTTCAACTAAATTTGCTAATTCGGTTAAACCCGTCCCTAAGGTGATTACAACCTTAGGGGGAAAGGGAACAATGTTCTTTAAAAAAGTGTAGGCTCTTTCTACCTTTTTAGTATACCGGTCCTTCATACTTGTCAAGGTCAAAGGTGGTCAGCTTTGGTCTTCCTAATTCGTCAATCTCAAAGACGCGAACCTTTATTTCATCACCTATCTTGAAATTACTCCTCAAATCTCTGGGTGGGCTTTCCATCTTTGATACATGAAGAAGACCAACCCTTCCAGGCAAAATTTCTACAAACAATCCATATGGCTCAATTCTCACAATTTTGCCTGTGTAGGTCTTTCCAACCTCCACCTCGGCAAGGAGGGCAAAGATTTCCCTTTTTGCCGCCTCTAAATCTTCCCTCCTCTTGCCAGTAATGGAAACTTTACCCCCTTCAAGCACCCAGATAACCGTGTTTGTCCTCTCTCGGATCTCTTTTACGGTTTTACCGCCGGGTCCGATGATTAGCGGAGCCTTTTCTTCAGGAACCTGCACAATTTCGATTAAAGGAGCATAGGGTGATAGCTCAGGACGAGGCTTTGGACAGGCAGAATACATCTTGTCAAGGATGGCAAACCTTGCCAACTTTGCCCTTTCGAGAGCAGATATCAAAATCTCTTCGGTGATCCCTTTGACCTTGAGGTCCATCTGCAGGCTTGTGATACCCTCATAGGTTCCGGCGACCTTAAAATCCATGTCTCCAAGCTGGTCTTCGTCGCCCAATATATCAGTAAGAATGATGTTCCGTTCATCTTGCCGGACAAGCCCCATGGCAACGCCAGCCACATGCTTAGGTAGAGGCACGCCAGCATCAAAAAGAGCTAAAGAGCTTGCGCAGACCGTTGCCATTGACGATGACCCGTTTGAAGAAAGGACATTAGCCACTACGCGAATGATGTAGGGAAATTCCTCTTCAGGCGGAATAAAAGGCTCGATTGCCCTTTCAGCTAAGGCACCATGACCGATTTCCCTCCTCCTCGGCGGTCCCCAGGGTCTTGCATCTCCTGTGCAGAAGGGCGGAAAGTTGTAGTGGAGCATAAAGCGTTTAAAGGTTTCCCCTTCAAAGATGGTTTCAACAAGCTGAGCCTCCTCCCTTGAACCAAGGGTCACGGTTGCGTAGACTTGGGTTTGACCCCTGCTAAAAATGGCAGAGCCATGAGGTCTCTCAAAGGGATGAAGGTCAATCTTTATCTCTCTTATGTCCTCGGGGCGCCTCCCATCTATCCTTAGCCCAGTTTCAAAGAGCTTTCTTCGCATCGTTTCACTGACAAGCTTCTTGAAGTAATACTGAGAAAAAACCTGAAGTTCGGGCTCTATGCTTTGGGAAACCTCCTCAAAGACCTCCTGCAAAGCCTTTCTTCTTTCAAGCTTATCCGGAATGCTTAAAGCGAGCTCAACCTTCTTTTCCGAAAGATCTTTTAATCTTTTGTAGAAAACTTCATCAAAAGGCTTGATGAGCTCTTCTAACTTTTTCTTGTTTAGCCTTTGAGCTAATTCTTTCTGGGCTGAAATCAGAGGTTCGCCAACCTTTAAGGCATAAAAAATGGCTGAAACGACTTTATCCTCAGGGACCTCTTTTCCACCACCCTCCACCATGATCACAGAGCCTTCCCTAAAGCTCACGATAAGGTCAAGCTCTGACCTTTGTCTTTCTTCATAGGTAGGATTGGGGACAAAAGTCCCGTCAACCAAACTGATTCGCAGCGCTCCGCATGGTCCATGGAAGGGAATGGGAGAAATGGTTAATGCTGCTCCTCCTCCTATGATGCTTAAAACATCAGGGTCGTATTTTTCATCGGCAGACAGAGTAAGAACTGTAACTACCACTTCATAATTAAAGCCCTCAGGGAAAAGAGGACGAAGAGTTCTGTCTATCACTCTGGAGACAAGGATCTCCCTATCCGTTGGCTTCCCTTCCCTTTTGATAAAACCGCCAGGGATCTTCCCCCAGGCTGAGCTTTGCTCGCGATAGTCAACGGTAAGAGGAGTAAAATCTAAGGCCTCAGATGGCGTTTCTCCTAAGCAGACAGTAGCTAAGACGGCTGTGCCACCTTGTTTGACTACGACCGAACCACTTGCAAAAAGAGCTAATTCCCCCGTTTCAATGATTATCGGGTCCTCCTTTCCGACATTGACCTCTACCCTCTCCATATGCCCCTCGTAAAGACTATCTCAAGACTTTCAAAAGAAATTTAAATTTTAATGTAAAATAAAACCTGATATTTGCAAGGATGTATTAAATTTTCAAGGGCTGGACTGTACCAAGCGTTAGCGAGAGATCCCTCACTTTGTTCGGAACGCCGATTGAGATGTCTTCCCGAGGTGTGTATGCGCCGAGGAAGCCCCCTCGCTTCGCTAGGGGGCGACAAAAAAAGAGAGAGCTCGGGGCGACAAAAGGTGGCGTTCGGGGCGATAAAGGGGGCTCTGCGCGACTTGATAGTGATTTTTTTTTATCTATAATAATACTTTATGCTACCCGTTGTTTTAACCATTGCTGGTTCGGATTCTGGCGGGGGTGCTGGTATTCAGGCAGACCTTAAGACCTTTTTTGCTCATGGAGTTTATGGCACAACTGTAATCACCGCCATCACCGCTCAAAACACTCTGGGAGTTTACGCCATCGAAGATGTTTCGCCTGAGCTCATCTACCTTCAAGCAAAAGCGGTCTTCGAGGATTTTTCTCCAGCTACGGTAAAAATCGGGATGCTCTCAAGGGAGGAAACAGTGGCTACTGTGGTAAAAATTCTAAAGGAATTTAAGCCTAAATGGGTCGTTCTTGACCCAGTTATGGTAGCAAAAAGCGGAGCCCCTTTGCTTAAGGAAGGGGCTATAGCGCTTTTTAAATCTCAACTTTTACCCTTAGCTTCCATTGTTACCCCAAACATTCCTGAAGCAGAGGTCCTTACCGGAATTAGCATAAAATCTGTTGAAGAAATGAAGGAATCCGCAAGGTATCTTGTTGAGGCACTCGGCGTTGGCTCTGCTTTAGTAAAAGGGGGGCACTTAGAGGGTGACCCTACGGATGTATTCTATGATGGAAAAGAATTTTGGGTTTTACCCGGAAAAAGAATAACAACTAAAAGCACTCATGGAACTGGCTGCACTTTATCTTCAGCCATTGCCGCAAACTTAGCCTTAGGCTACGATTTGCTAACTTCAGTAAAAAGGGCTAAAGTCTATGTGGAAAAGGCTATTGAAAGGGCATTTCCTCTTGGGAAGGGGGTCGGTCCATTAAACCATTTGTGGAATGTAAAGTTTGAATGGAGCTAAGGGAATTTTGGTGGAGGCGGCGGGAATCGAACCCGCGTCCGAGGTAAGCCTCGGGTTAAACCCCTACAGGCTTAGCCTGTGGTTTACCTCTCGTAGAGAGCCGGTCACAGGCACCCGNACCCTCTACCAGGTGGGATTTTCTCTCGGGTATAAGCCTCCCACCAAAGCTTATACCCAAAGCCTGCTTCNGTCACGCCCCTTAAGCACCGCAGGCANGTAGCTTAAGGGACGTGGCAGCTCTTAGATTAGGCTGCCAAAGCGTAGGAGTATTCGTTGGCAGTTGTGTTTTTGCACCCTTTTTTACGTGGCGGGCGCAACCACGGCCTGCAGTTTAACCCTATACTTACCCCGTCGAGCCCTTTCGCCCCCTACTTTTTAAAGACCTAAATAAAAAATAATGCATCTTTCTCCCTTGTAAAGAGCCCCCTACAGCCAACCTTTCTCTTCGTAAACCATTCTTCCTGTCCCAGCTGGAATGAGCCTTCCAACGATAACGTTCTCCTTCAACCCTCTTAAATAATCTACCTTTCCAGCAATAGCCGCCTCGGTAAGCACTCTGGTTGTCTCCTGAAAGGAAGCAGCTGACAACCAAGAATCGGTCAATAAAGCCACCTTCGTGATACCCATGATCACTGGTTCCGCTTGAGCTGGTCTTCCTCCTTGGGCAAGAACCTTTTCGTTGACCTCTTCAAACTTCACCTTATCCACTATTTCGCCAATCATAAAGTCAGTGTCTCCAGCCTCTTTGATCTTCACCTTCTTAAGCATCTGCCTTACAATAACCTCAAAATGCTTGTCATTGATCTTAACACCCTGTGCGCGATAAACCTGCTGAATCTCTTCAACTAAAAAACTAGCCACTCCTTTCACGCCTTGCACTCTAAGTATATCATGAGGATTGGGTGTCCCCTCAATCAAGGCATCTCCAGGTCTTATGTAATCCCCCTCTCTTACAACAATATGCTTCCCCTTAGGGATCTGATACTCAATCGGTTCGCCTACCTCAGGTTGAATGGTTAAAACTTTTCTACCCCTGACATCCCTCTCAAAAACAACTCTACCCTCAATCTCACTCACTATGGCATGGTCCTTAGGCTTCCTTGCCTCAAAAAGGTCAGTAACTTTAGGCAAACCACCGGTTATATCCTTAGCCTTAACAATTTCTCGCGGAATTCTTGCGATGATATCCCCAGCCTCAACATAATCTCCCTCATTTACGCTGATGATGGCTCCAACGGGTAGCTCATACCTTGCCTTACCACGACCGTCAGGAAGGTCAATCGTCCTACCTTTTTCGTCCTTTATTGAAATCCGCGGACGATAATCTGTGAGCTTATAATCTCTTACAATACGCATCATCCGCCCTGTAGTGGGGTCAATCTTCTCGTCTATGGTCACGCCCTCTATAATATCTCCAAACTTTACTTTACCTGAAACTTCCGTAATGATAGGAATTGTATATGGGTCCCACTCCACAAGGAGGTCGCCTGGTTTTACCTCTTCCCCTTCCTTTACTTTAATCTTCGCCCCGTAAGTAACAGGGTATTTTTCTAATACTCGACCATCAGGACCGATGATGGCAATCTCTCCCTGTCTGTTCAGAGACACAAGCGTCCCGTCTGGACGTTCCACATATCTGATGTTTAAATACTTAACCACTCCATGGCTCTGAGCAATGTGTTCGCTACGCTCCCTTGCTCCCCCAACGGCTCCACCAATATGGAAGGTTCTCATGGTTAACTGTGTCCCTGGCTCACCGATCGACTGGGCAGCGATAATCCCAACTGCCTCACCAAGCTCAACAAGCCTACCAGTGGCAAGGTCCCTTCCATAACACTTGCGACAAACACCAAACTTTGCTTCGCAAGTCAAAACAGACCTGATCATCACCTTGTCAATCCCAGCTTCTTTTAACTTCTTTACCTTAGCCTCGTCGATCTCCTCGTTTGCCCGTACTAAAACCTCGCCAGTTACCGGGTCAACAATGTCTTCCAAAGCTACCCTTCCAAGCACCCTATCCCAAACAGGCTCTACGATCTCACCGCCCTCTGTAAGATGCCCTACTTCAATGCCGTCGATAGTCCCGCAGTCTTCTTCAGTCACCATGCAATCCTGAGCAACGTCCACAAGTCTTCTTGTAAGATATCCAGCGTTTGCCGTTTTCAAAGCGGTGTCTGCTAAACCCTTACGAGCACCGTGGGTTGATACAAAGTATTCAAGCACTGACAAACCCTCACGAAAATTGCTCTTAATCGGCGTAGGAATGATCTCTCCAGAAGGCTTAGACATAAGACCACGCATCCCAGCAAGCTGTTTAATCTGATCCTTTGAACCACGAGCACCGGAATGAGCCATGATAAACACCGGGTTAAGACTTGGTCCAATAACCCTTTCCCCGTTCGGTCCAATGTACTCCTTTTTCTCCATAACTTTGATCATCTCCTCTGTAACTCGTTCGGTAGCGTTTTGCCAGACATCCACTATCTTGTTATACCTCTCAGATTCGGTGATCAAACCTTCATTATACTGCTCTTCAATCTCAGCTACCTTCTTTTCAGCTTCGGCAAGAATCTCAGCCTTCTTTGGAGGAATGGTCAAATAGTCAACAGCTATAGAAAGCCCTGACCGTGTAGCCATGGCGAAGCCCAAATCTTTGATCCTGTCCGCAAAGATAACCGTCTTTTTATTACCAGCCAGTCTATAAGAAATGTTGATCAACTGCTGAAGCTCCTTTTTTGCCAATGGCTTGTTGTATTCCTCAAAGGGTATCTCTTCGGGAACGATGGTAGATACTATCACTCTACCTACGGTAGTATCAATAAGCTTTCCGTCAATTCTAACCTTTATCTTTGCCTGAAGGTCCACCTCACCGCTCTGATAAGCTAAAATCACCTCATCTCTGTCCTTGAAAATTTTGCCCTCACCTTTAGCAAAGGGCTTCTCCATCGTCATGTAGTAAAGCCCAAGGACCATGTCTTGAGTAGGATAAACAACAGGGATTCCATTTGCCGGAAGAAGTATGTTGTTTGTTGAGAGGATTAGCACCCGGTTTTCCACCTGAGCCTCAACAGAAAGAGGAACATGCACCGCCATCTGGTCGCCATCAAAGTCAGCATTATAAGCAACGCAAACTAAAGGATGAAGCTGAATCGCTTTACTATCTATGAGCACCGGTTCAAAGGCTTGAATACCAAGGCGATGAAGCGTTGGAGCCCTGTTGAGCATTATAGGATACTCCTTAACTATCTCTTCAAGGGCATCCCAAACCGCTGGATGCTCTTCCTCTACAAGCTTTTTTGCCGTCTTGATGTTTGAAGCATAGCCATTTCTTTCAAGCCAACCATAGATGTAAGGTTTAAAAAGCTCAATTGCCATCTTCTTGGGAAGACCGCATTGATGCATCCTTAACTCTGGTCCAGCAACGATTACCGACCTTCCTGAAAAATCAACCCTTTTACCAAGAAGGTTTTGCCTAAACCTACCCTGCTTACCTCTCAAACTATCCGAAAGGCTCTTCAAAGGTCTGCGATTTGCTCCAGTTACTGGTCTCCCTCGGCGACCGTTATCCAAAAGGGCATCAACCGCCTCCTGAAGCATCCTCTTTTCATTCCGCAAAATGATGTCAGGGGCATCAAGCTCGATCAGTTTTTTCAAACGCACATTCCTGTTGATTACCCTACGATAAAGGTCATTTAAGTCTGAGGTGGCAAATCTTCCCCCCTCAAGTGGAACAAGCGGTCTAAGCTCTGGAGGAATTACCGGAAGAACCTCAAGGATCATCCACTCTGGCTTGTTCCCAGACTCTAAAAGGGCTTTGACCAATTGAAGCCTTTTCCCGAGCTTCTTCCTCCTTGCCTCCTGCCTTGTTGCTTCCATTTGAGCTTGAATATCCTTAGCAAGCTTCTCAAGGTCAAGCCTCTTCAACAACTCCTGGATGGCGCTCGCACCCGTCCCTACCTTCACCTTATCACCATAGTGCTCCACCAGATAGGATGCCTGCTCCTCGGTTAGGATCTTTCCAACAGGATACTCCTCAACCTCGCTTTCTATCACTACATAGCGCTCAAGATAAAGGATGGATTCTACTTCTTTTAAGTTCATATCAAGAAGTAAGCCAATCTTTGAAGGTATGCTCCTCAGATACCAAATATGAGCAACAGGGGAGGCAAGCTCAATATGCCCCATCCTTTCGCGCCTAACTTTACTATGAATGACTTCAACCCCGCACTTTTCGCATATAACTCCACGATGTTTTATCCCTTTATACTTTCCGCAGAGGCATTCAAAATCTTTAACAGGTCCAAAAATCTTGGCACAGAACAAACCGTCCCTTTCAGGCTTCATGGTGCGATAATTTATGGTTTCAGGCTTTTTAACTTCGCCAAAGCTCCACTCACGTATATTGTCCGGGCTTGCAAGACCAATCTTAACCGCTCTTATTCTCATCCAATCCTTTGGTTTTTCGAGAATCGACAACAGATCCCTCATAGGGTCTAAACCTCCCTTTATTAGGTTTGTTAGGTTCTTATTCTTCAATCAACTCAACATTCAAACAAAGTCCCTGTAGCTCCTTCATTAAGACCCTAAAGCTTTCAGGCATACCGCATTCAAGAAAGTTCTTCCCTTTAACAAGCTTTTCATACATCCTTGCTCTGCCTTCCACATCATCGCTCTTCACAGTCAAAAACTCTTGGAGTGTATAGGCTGCACCGTAAGCTTCAATAGCCCAAACCTCCATTTCTCCAAGCCTTTGACCACCAAACTGAGATTTTCCGCCAAGAGGCTGTTGAGTAATCAAAGAGTAAGGTCCCGTTGACCTAGCATGGATCTTATCATCCACAAGGTGGTGAAGCTTAAGCATATGCATATATCCCACTGTGACAGGCTCTAAGAAAGGCTCCCCAGTCATACCATCATAAAGAATCGTAGTCCCTGATTCTGAAAGCCCAGCAAGCCTAAGCCACTTCTTAATCTCCTCCTCTTTTGCTCCGCAAAATACCGGTGTGGCTATGGGTATACCATCCATGAAACCTTTAGCAAGCTCAAGCACCTCTTCATCGCTTTTCCCTTCAACTAACCTCTCGTATTCCTCCTCTGTAAAGATCTCTTTCAAAAGTTCCTTAACCGCAACAACTTGATATTCCTCGGCAAGCTTAGCCACCTTCCTCCCAAGCTCCTTACAAGCCCAACCAAGATGAGTCTCAAGAAGCTGACCAATGTTCATACGGGAAGGAACGCCAAGAGGAGAAAGTATGATGTCAACAGGCGTGCCATCAGGTAGATAAGGCATATCTTCAATAGGAACTATCTTAGAGACAACGCCCTTGTTTCCGTGCCGACCTGCCATCTTATCGCCTGGCTGAAGTTTCCTCTTCATGGCTACATAAACCTTGACTATCTTTAGAACACCAGGCGGAAGCTCATCCCCCTTCTTTATACGATTGATTGCAGCTTCATACTCCTCAACAATTGCTTTTTTCTGCTTTTCAAAGGCTGAAAGTAGCTCCTGCACTATCTCTTTTTTCTCCTTAGGAACAATTTCCTTGAGCTTTGGAAGAACAGCTGGTGGAAGATTTTTAAGTACTTCCTCATTCAGAACCTCTCCCTTCTTAACAAATACTTCTCCCTCAACCTCAAGGTTTGATACTGCCTTCTCTCCTGCTAAAATTTCTGCAAGCTTGACCACAAGATGTCTTCTCAAAACTTCAAGAACATCAGATTGTCTTCTTAATAATTCTGAGATAGCCTTTTCTTCCTGCTGTTTAGCTCGACTATCTTTTTCTAAGCCTTTTCTGGTTAAAACCTTAGTGTCAATAACAATTCCCTCGATCCCAGCTGGCACCCTAAGAGAGGTATCCTTAACATCCTTAGCCTTTTCCCCAAAAATAGCCCTTAAAAGCTTCTCTTCAGGAGTAAGGGTTGTTTCACCGGTTGGAGTAACCTTACCGACAAGGATATCACCCGGACGAACATAACTACCGACCTTAACAATCCCACTATCATCAAGATTTCGCAAAGCTTCCTCGCTCACATTAGGAAGGTCTCGAGTAATTTCCTCTTTTCCAAGCTTTGTTTCCCTGGCAACGCACTCAAACTCCTCAATATGAATGGATGTAAAAACATCGTCCCTGACAAGCCTTTCTGAAATGATGATAGAGTCCTCAAAATTGTACCCTCTCCAGGGCATAAAAGCAACAAGAACATCTTTTCCAAGGGCTAACTCTCCTCTATCCATTGAAGGACCATCAGCTAAAATATCTCCCTTCTTTACCCTCTGACCAGGTCTAACAATAGGTCTTTGTGAAAAGGTTGTATTGTGGTTTGTCCTTTGCCACTTCACGAGGTCATAAACCTTAACCCTTGGTAAAGCTCCATCCTTCCCAAAGTAGCTCACCACAATTCTTGTGCTATCTACCTCCTCCACCACCCCATCATCTTCCGCAACAAGTAAATAGCCCGAATCTCTTGCAACAACCCTTTCCATTCCAGAGCCAACGAGTGGTGCCTTGGTTTTAATAAGAGGAACAGCTTGCCTCTGCATGTTAGAACCCATAAGGGCTCGGTTTGCATCGTCGTGCTCAAGGAAGGGGATAAGTGAGCTTGAGAGACTCACTACCTGAGCAGGATATAAATCAACTAAATCGACTTCCTCCCGCCTTGCCATTATGAATTCACCGTTCTTTCTGGCAGGAACAACCTCATCAAGAATATTCCCTTCTTTGTCAATGTTGATAGTAGATTGAGCTATGACCAAGTCTTTTTCTTCAGCCGCGCTAAGGTAAACGATCTCATCCGTAACCTTTCCGTCCTTTACTACCCTGAAAGGCGTCTCTAAAAATCCATAAGGATTAACCTTAGCATAGGTGGTAGGCGAAACGATCAACCCGATGTTAGGACCCTCTGGTGTTTCGATGGGACAGATCCTACCGTAGTGGCTTGGATGAACATCTCGGACCTCAAACCCAGCCCTTTCCCTGGTAAGCCCTCCAGGACCAAGAGCAGATAGCCTTCTTTTATGGGTTAAAGAAGAAAGAACATTCGTCTGGTCCATAAACTGAGAAAGCTGTCCCTGAGCAAAGAATTCCTTAACCGCAGAGAACACAGGCTTGCTGTTTATCAGGTCGCTTGGAGTAAGATTTTCTATCTCCTGAAGTTGCATTTTTTCTTTAATAACCCTTTCCATCCGCATCAAGCCAAGAAGAAACTGATTTTCCACAAGCTCCCCCACAGACCTCACCCTACGGTTGGCTAAACTATCGATATCATCCCCTTCCTCTTCGTTAGCCCTCAGCCGCATAAGCTCTTTAATGATGGCTATAACATCTTCTCTGGTTAAAACCCTAACATTTATGGGTACATCAAGGTTTAGTCTTTGATTTATTTTGTATCTTCCAATCTCAGAAAGGTCATAGGTCTGAAGGTCAAAAAATAAGGAACGGAAATAAGCCTCAGCTACCTCAAGGGTCACAGGAGATGAGGGTCTCATCTTTCTATAGATCTCAAGGATGGCTTCTTCCCTGGTTTTCGCCTTATCAGTCTTAAGCATATCCCTTATAGCCGTAGAATATCGCTGAAGGCTTGTGAAAAGAACTTTTACCTCCTTAAATCCCTTTTCTCGAAGAAGCTTTAGCTTTTCTTCTGTGATCTCTTCGTTCAAACTAAGTAGGACCTCTCCCGTATCTGGGTCGATAACATCCTCAGCGGATATTTTTCCTAAAATTAGCTTATCTTCACCCTTTAAACGCTTCACCCCAGAGCTAAGTATCCTTTTTATAAGAGGTTGACTAATTGCTTTTCCTTTTTTGATTAGAACTTCTCCTGTTTCCGGGTTTATAAGGTCCACCTCTGCTTTAGTCCCCGCTAAAATATCAGAATTTACCTCTCTTTCCACTCCATCTTCCAGGAGATAAAAGGTTTCCACAGGATAGAAAAGCTTCAAAATCTCCTCCTCAGTAAAACCAAGGGCTTTTAGAAAGACGGTTGCCGAAATGTTTTTTCTTTTATCTATTCTCACATAAAGTCTCCCACGATAGTCAAAGGTAAAGTCTACCCAAGAACCCTTTACGGGAATAACCCTTGCTACATACGTAAGCCTTCCAGCCCGTGCATGGGTCTTATCCTTCTCAAAGATGACACCAGGAGAACGTTGAAGTTGATTAACTACTACCCTTTCTGTCCCGTTGATGATAAAACTACCCTTTTCGGTCATTAAAGGAATAGCCCCAAAATAAAGCTCCTGCTCCTTTATATCCCTTATGCTTTTTACGCCAGTATCAGGGTCAACATCAAAGCTTGTAAGCCTTACCCTTAACTTCATTGGGGCTTCATAGGTAAGCCCCTTCTCCTTTGCCGTATCCGGATCATACTCTGGAGGCATGATTTGATAGTCAAGATATTCTAAGACTGCTGTATCAGCATAATCCTTAATGGGGAAAACAGCCTTTAGTGCCCTGTGAATTCCTACATCTTTCCTTGATTCTAAAGGGACATTGCGTTGAAGAAAATTTTCGTATGATTCTTTTGGTATGGCAATAAGATAAGGCACATCCATTATCTGCTTAACCTTAGCAAAGCTTTTCCTTACACCTCTTTTTTCCGTCCATCTTTGACATTACTTGATTCCTCCCCTTGGGATTCTATGGACTAAAAAGACAATTAGGGTGTCCCCGTAAGAGGACACCCTTCAATAATTTACACCAATGATATAGGATTGTCAAGATTACTTAATTTCGACCTTTGCGCCAACTTCCTCAAGTTTTTTCTTGATTTCTTCGGCTTCAGCCTTAGACACACCGGTCTTGATTGGCTTTGGTGCGCTCTCAACCAAGTCTTTTGCCTCCTTAAGACCAAGCCCCGTAATCTCTCTGACAACTTTAATCACATTTATCTTGTTCGCTCCAACCTCGGCAAGAATAACATCGAACTCCGTCTTCTCTTCTGCAGGTTTAGCCTCAGCTTGAGGAGCAGCTGCTCCTGCAAACGCTGCCACTGTTGCCACTGGGGCGGCCGCTGTTACCCCAAACTTCTCCTCAAGCTCCTTGATAAACTGGGAAAGCTCAAGCACCGTCATGTTGGAAATAAACTCAATTACCTCTTCCTTTGTTACTGGCATCTCCTACCCTCCTTTTGTTTTTTCTTTATTAAGCCTCTCCTTTAGCCTTCTTTTCTTCAATTGCCTTAAGCACATAAAGAAATTTCCTCAAAATACCAGAAAGCACCCCCACAAAGTTAGCAATAGGTGCCTGAATTGTCCCAAGTAGTTGGGCAATAAGAACCTCCTTCGGAGGAAGTTTAACCAGCTCATCCATCAATGCCGCATCATAACCCTTATCCTGCAAAACAAGCCCTCTTAATGTAAGCGAGGGATGAGTGTTGATGTACTCTTTCAAAACCTTGGCTATCTCCACAGGGTCTTGATAACTAAAAACTATCGCCGTCGGTCCCTCCACATAGTCGTTTACCACCTGCTTCCCCTTCTTTTCGCTTGCAATTCTAAGGAGAGTATTCTTAACTACCTTAAACTCTCCTCCTTTCTCCCTAACTAGCTTTCTTATTTCATTACTCTCATGAGCAGTAAATCCCTTAAAAGAAAGAACAAAAAGGGCGTTAGCTCTTTCAAGCTTCTCCTCTAACGATTTTAAAATTTCAGCTTTCTTAGCACGCGTCTTCAAGGCTAAACCCCCCTAATCAAATTTTTGGAAGGTACCCTTCCGCACCTACGGTTGGCTGGCTAAAACCATTTAAGCCCTAAAGGGCACCAAACCGTCTCTGGCCAGAGGGCCCTCTATAGAAGAGGGCACCTTCAGGCCCTCAAAAGATACCGCTTAATCTCCAGAATACTTCTGAAGTAAATTCCTTATATCGTTTACATCAACCTTAATCCCAGGCCCCATCGTAGTAGAAATAGTTATACCCTTGATATACTGCCCTTTAGCCCCAGGTGGTTTAGCCTTAATTAGAGCATCCATAAAAGCTGCCAAATTCTCAAGGAGCTTTTTCTCACCAAAAGAGACTTTACCAATCGGAGCATGGACAACACCGCCTCTATCTACCTTAAAATCAACCTTACCCGCCTTAATGTCTCTTACAGCTTTAGCTACATCAAAGGTCACCGTCCCAGTTTTAGCACTTGGCATCAATCCCCTTGGACCAAGGATCTTACCAAGTTTGCTAACCTGAGGCATCAGGTCAGGGGTAGCGATTACCTTGTCAAAATCAAGCCATTCTTCTTCTTGGACCTTCTTTATAAGGTCCTCATCACCAACATAGTCAGCCCCTGCCTCAAGAGCTTCCTTAGCCTTATCTCCTTTAGCAAAAACAAGAACCTTAACAGGTTTACCAGTCCCATGAGGAAGAACAACCGAACCTCTCACCATCTGGTCTGCATGCCTTGGATCAACCCCCAAGTTAACCGCAACCTCAACGGTTTCATCAAACTTGGCAGTTGCCGTCTCCAAAGCAAGCCTTATTGCCTCTTCAAAGGTGTATCTCTTTGTTCTATCTACCTTGGCTAAAACCTCTCTGTATCTTTTACTCCTTCTTGCCATAACCCTTCCTCTCCCTTAGTCTATTATTTCCACACCCATCGACCGAGCTGTTCCCTCTATACAGCGAATAGCTGCCTCGAGAGTTGAACAATTCATATCCTTCATCTTCATTTTAGCAATCTCTTCAAGCTGTTTGCGAGTGAGCTTCCCCACTATCTCCTTGCCTGGCGAATGAGCTCCCATCTCAATCCCAAGAGCCTTTTTGATAAGGACTGAAGCTGGAGGCGTCTTAAGCTCAAAAGTAAAAGACCTATCCGCATAAACCGTGATGATAACAGGAATGATAAGACCTTCCTGCCCACGGGTCTTCTCATTAAAAGCCTTGACAAACTCCATAATGTTTACACCATGTTGACCCAAAGCAGGTCCAACTGGAGGCGCAGGGGTTGCCTGCCCTGCTGGCAGTTGTAATTTAATCTGAGCTATAACTTTCTTAGCCATACCTCAAACATCCCCCTATGAAATCTTCTGAAGATTGGTTAGCTCTATCTCAACGGGCGTTTCCCTACCGAAAATACTCACAAGCACCCTTGCTTTGCCTTTATCAGGTTTTATCTCATCAACAACCCCAATAAAATTTGCAAAAGGACCCTCGGCAATCTTTACCTTATCACCAGGCATGAACTGATACCTTGGCTTCGGCTTTATCTCTTCAACAACTAAGCTCTGAATAAGCTTTTCCACTTCCTCGTTGCGGAAAAATTGATACTTATCAGCTCCAGAAATACCTAAAACACCTTCAATTTCAGAAATGGCTTGCCTTAACTCATCCTTAAGCTCGCCGTAAAACAAAACATAACCAGAATAAAAAACCTTCTGCAAAACCTTTTCAGGTGAATAAACAACCTCAATTATCTTAGGTGGAGGAACAAAGAACCTCTCTACCAAATCTGTCATTCCCATCCCGGCAATAATAGATTCTAATTGTTCTTTAATCTTGTTTTCCATTCCTGCCCAAACATGAATTGAATACCAAGCCTTAGCCATGGCTACCTTAATATAATCGAAATTATAAAATTGTAAATCATATCAAGCAATCCAAGATAAGCCCCAATAAACAGGCTCAAAAAAACAACGGTTGCCGTGCTTATCAAAACCTGCTTCCTTTCAGGCCAAGTTATCCTCTTAGCCTCAATCTTTACCTCTTTAAAAAAAAGCTTTGCCCTGTCCAAAAAAGCCGTGGGACTAACTTTTATTCTCTTTTCTTCCATACATCCTCTCCAAATAATAAAAAATGGCAGGGCAGGAGGGACTCGAACCCCCAACCTTCGGATTTGGAGTCCGATGCTCTGCCAACTTGAGCTACTGCCCTACCCTCAAGGGTTTTACTCCTTGACCTCCCGGTGAAGGGTATGCCTTCTATCCCAGGGGCAATACTTCCTAAGCTCAAGCCTATCTGGCGTATTTCTACGGTTCTTCGATGTAGTATAGTTAATCCTTTTGCATTCGGTGCATTGCAAATGAATGGTTATCCGAGCTTCTCCTTTTTTGGCCATAACTAAACACCTACTCTATTATTTTTGTAACAACGCCTGCTCCTACTGTCTTTCCACCCTCCCTTATCGCAAACCTCAAACCCTCCTCTAACGCTACAGGCTTTATTAACTCCACCTCAAGCTCCACATTATCCCCTGGCATCACCATCTCCACCCCCTCAGGCAACTTCACCACACCAGTAACATCCGT
>JGI20127J14776_1000069_pt1 | contig 24155 bp, 18 predicted proteins | sample JossMetagenome_2_FD_14776 | JGI IMG/M metagenome (IMG submission 14776)
TATCTCCTTCCTTATCACAATCCTACCCTTGATCACCCCGTCTTCAACGAGCTTTGAGACGACCCCTTGAACAATCGCTGTCAAATCGGGTACCGCTATAACCTCGCCCGCTAGTCTTACACCCACTACTAATCCACCGATACAAGCCTAGCTATTGGAAAACAGGTTTTAAAACGCGAGCGCTTGAACATAGATTGGTGCGACAAGATGCGTAGACCTCTTAAACTTCTCCTAATAGTGATCTTAGTAAGCGTACTCCTATTGAATGCTCCGCTTGGATACTCAGAGACCACTCCACTCCAGCAGGTAACCCTAAAGCCGATACCAGTCAACCTCCCCTACTACATAGTCGCCTTCTGGGGGGACGACAGGCCTTCAGCGACCAGTGGGCCCGCCTCACTAGTGTTCCCAAGCGTCTTCGTGGACATCTTGAACGAGATCAGCTCCATTTACCCTATGGTCACCGTGGGCGGGGGAGACTTCGTGTCCTTCGGCACCCTGGATCAGTATAAGGCATTCTACGGGTTGCTCGCCCAGGCTAGGATCGAGAATTTCATACCTGTTATAGGAAACCACGATGTAGCATACGGGGGAGAGTCGTGGGGCTACTACACCACTTACATAGGGAACACTACAACCCTGTTCGACAATATCACTGGCTGGAGGCTCGTCGCGTTGAACGACGAGGGCTCTATAGACGATCTAAACCAGGGCTTGACACTAGCCTCCACAAACCTCGGGAATAGATCGTTAATACTTTCATTCCACAGGCCACTCTACCCTGATGTAGGACACAACATGGAGACCGAGGAGCCTGATAAGGCGTCCCTCATCCTGAACTTTATATCAAATCTCTCTACTCCCCCACGGATAGTCCTGCAAAGCCACTGGCACGGGTACGCTGAGAACATTACAGCGAACACGACGTGGGTTATAACAGGAGGTGCGGGTGCACCCTTATATCAATGCCCTACATCTATTTCAACATTCTGCCTCCCAACCTATAACTATGTCATTCTAGTACTTTACCCCAGCAGCAACTTCACGTTAATACCGTTGAAGGCTGGGAGGGGTGCGGGAAACCTGACTGTAAAGGTAGTGGACTCAACATTCCTGGTTTACAACACTAAAGTGGACGTCTACGGGAATTACACTGATGTACCCGTGAGATTGACGTGGAGGGGGAACGGGTTCAGCATTTACCTTGTGGGGTTCGCGAGAGCTAACTCCACCTCATACGCTTCCATAGATGTAGGCAAGCGGGTTGTTAAAACAAATCTCACAAACGCCTATGTATACGTACAGTACTCGGACAACCCGTTTAACGCCACCCTGGTACCCGTTGTAGACGGGGTCGCTGACCTCTCAAACCTGGGGATCGTTTCCGTGCAAGCCGAGGCGCCGCCCCTCGTGGTGCAACAGATTCCGGCAACAACCACATCTCCTCAGACAATTACTACGAGAGCCACGACTACTACCGCGTCTCGGACAACGCCTCCAGCGACTACTACAACCACCTCGGCTTCACCGACGACCCCAGCCACAACCACCTCTACTACAACCCTGACGACTCAGTCGACCACGAGTACTACAACTAGCATGCAACAGCCTACTGGAGCAGGCCTTAGCCTTGGGATAGTTGGAGCGATCGTGGCTATAGTTGTAATCGTGGTAGCTCTCGCTATAATGTTGATTGGGAAGCGTTAGAAAACATATTTTTTACTAGCCTTCTCCAGGAACATATCGGCTATCTCCTTGAATGAAGGCCCCTCTAAGATCTTTACCCTGAAGGAGACGTGGAACACTGGTTTATTCAGCTCGATCAACCTCGTGATATCGCTCGGGGTCGCGAGGATAACTGCGTCGGCTGGGGCAGCGTTGAGTGTCTCCTCTAGATCCCTCAACTGCTCCTGGTTATAGCCCATGCTAGGTATCACAGGGCCTATCCCCTTGAACTCCTCATAGACTCTTTTAATAGATCCCTTCGCGTAGCCCCTGGGGTCGACGACCTCGAGGCCGTATTTCCTTGCTGCCACATAGCCAGCGCCGTAGCTGGCCCCACCATGTGTGACTGTGGGGGCGTCTTCGACCACGACTACTCTTTTAACGCCCTTCGGCTCGCCTTCCTCGATGAATACCTCGCTTACAGCTATGCTTACACCCGCCTTGGGGTTCAGCTTCTTTATTTTGTCGACAAGGCCCTCTAAGACGAGCCTGCCCGCTTGATCAGCCTTGTTCACGATGACGTGGTCTGCGGCAAGCAGGTTGACCATGCCTGGGAAAGCCGATGTCTCCAGCCCCGGTCTCATAGCGTCTGCCACCGTTATATAGAAGTCCGGCTTGTAGAATGGGAAGTCGTTGTTCCCTCCATCCCATAGGATAACGTCGCTCGATTTCTCGGCTTCCCTGAGAATCCTACCGTAGTCGACGCCTGCGAACACTGTGAAGCCTTTCTTAACGTAGTGCTCGTACTCCTCCCTCTCCTCGATTGTTAAACCGTATTTATCTAGGTCCTCAGGTTTCTCAAACCTCTGAACTGGGTAAAAGACCTCGCCGTAGGGCATTGGATGCCTTACAACACCGACTCTTAAGCCACGCGACCTAAGCTCCAAAGCTATCTCCCGTGATACACTACTCTTCCCTACGCCTGTTTTAACTCCTGTAACAGCCACTACGGGTTTGATGCTCTCGAGCATGGTGTCCTTGAAGCCCAGTATCCTGAAGCTTGCGCCGGTCTTCAAAACTCTGGAGATCACTTCGCCTAGCTCCTGGAATGTGAGGTCGCTGTATGATAAAACCACTTCGTCGAAGCCTGGGTTCTCAGCCAGCCTCTCCAGGTAGCCTAGGCCTAGCACAGGTATTCCGTTTGGATATAAGCCGCCAGCAAGCTCGGGGGGATAAACCCTGGTGTTCAGCCCTTTGATCTGTGTTTGGAGGAAGGCTACAACCCTGTACTCAGGGTTATCACGGAAGTAGACGTTGAAGTTGTGGAAGTCTCTTCCTGAGGCACCCAGTATTAAGACCCTCTTAACCATATGGATACCCATGTTGAGAAATAGATAGGGTGAATAAAAAATTTTCGTAAGGGAGAAGGTCTAGAGGTTCAACTTCTTCATTATGGCTTCGAGTTTCTCAAGCATGATCTTTCTCTCAATGCTCGCTACAAGCCTCCTAGTCGACACCACCACGTCGGGGTTGACGCTAATACTGTCTATGCCCAGCCTCACCAGGAACTCCGTGAACTCTGGGTAGACGCTTGGGGCCTGACCGCAAATGCTCACGGTAGCGCCCTTGCTGTGAGCCTTCTCTATCAGCATCTTGATAGCCTCTTTGACAGCCGGATCCCTCTCGTCGAAGTAACCCATGTTCGCGAGTATGTCGCTGTCCCTGTCTGCGCCCAGGACTAGCTGTGTCAGGTCGTTGCTACCTATACTGAACCCGTCGACATACTCCGCGAACTTATCGGCTAGGAATACTATACTGGGAACCTCGGCCATCGCCCAGACTTTGAAGTCCTTGCTCCTCTTAAGCCCCTCCTCCTCCATGAGCTTCAACGCCTGCTCAATCTCCCATGTCGTCCTAACGAAGGGGAACATCACCCACACATTAGTTAACCCCATCTCCTCTCTCACTTTCCTTATAGCTCTAACCTCCAGCCTGAAGGCAGGCTGGTACTTGGGGTTAATGTACCTGCTTACCCCTCTCCACCCGATCATCGGGTTCCTTTCCTCGCCCTCGAACTCCTCGCCTCCCTTCAACCCCCTGTACTCGTTGGTTCTGAAGTCGCTGAACCTGACTACTATCGGCCTCGGGTATATAGCTCTCGCGACCTTGGCTATACCCTCTGCTAATCTATTGACCAGCAGATCCTCTTTCTTCTCCTTTATTAGATACAGCGGATGGTAGCCAACCCAGTCGGTGAAGATGAACTCGATCCTCATCAGACCGATGCCGTCGAAGGGTAGATCCTTGTACTTATCTATAGCGTCCGGCTCGCCTAGGTTCATGTAGATCTTCGTCGCTGTGACAGGGTATAATGGTAGCAGCTCCTCCCTACTTATACCCACCGAGACAACAGCTTGAGCCGGGGCCTGTGCCGGGGCTACTGCTGGTTTACCCACTAATTCCTCCACGATGCCCTCGTACACTACACCACTGCTAGCATCCACGGTTATATCAGCGCCGTTGGGTATAACTTTGGTAGCCTCCCTAGTGCCCACCACGACGGGTATCCCGAGCTCCCTCCCAACGATCGCCGCGTGGCTGGTCATGCCACCCTCGTCTGTCACGATCGCCGCGGCCTTCTTCATTAGTGGAACCCAGTCTGGATCCGTCATCTTGGTTATGAGGATATCGCCTTTTGCAAACTCCTCTGCCTCCTTGCTCTTCGGGCTAAATATTATCCTAGCCTTGCCAGCACCCACACCAGGGCTCGCGGGCAATCCCTTAACCAGCACCTTCGCCTCTGAAATCCTGACAGTCTTCCTCGCCTCAGCGGCGGCAACCTTCTTCTCCTTCGCTCTACCCATGCTCCAGTAGGTCTCAGGCCTGGCCTGCGTAATGAACACGTTGCTGGGGAAGGGTAGGTCTAGGTCTATCGCCCACTCTATGTCCATGTGCCTGCCGTAGTGTTTCTGGATCAAGATGGCGAGCTCTGCCAGCCTCTTAACCTCCTCCTCGCTCATAGCCTGCTTGTCTGGGTGAGCTATCTTGCCGAGCGGGACGTCAGCCTCATTACCCTCATCGTCTACCCACTTACCCTTGGACTCATCCCACTTGTACTCTACATTCCTTCCTTTTGCCGGGTTGAAAGTGATGAATGATAGCTTCTTATTAATATTCCTCTCAATGATACTTAGAGTTGACTTCTCTACGACAAACTCGTCGGGGATGACCTTCCCCGCTACAACAGACTCGCCTAGACCCCAGCTCCCTTCGATAACCACTACGTTCTCGTCTCCCTTAACAGGGTGGAGTGTGAACATCACGCCGGCGACCTTGCTGTTCACCATTTTCTCCACAGTAACGCCCATCAGGGTCTTCTCGTGGGGTATCCCATGTGCTACACGGTAGAAGACTGCTCTAGCCGTGAAGAGGCTTGCCCAGCACCTTTTAACATGGTAGACTACGCTGTTCTCGCCGTAGACGTTTAGATACGTGTCCTGCTGACCTGCGAAACTTGCCTCAGGTATATCCTCCGCTGTAGCACTGCTCCTGACAGCTACTCTCAGCTCCGAAGGCTTCATGCCGAGTCTCTGTGCGAGCTCCCGGTAGTATTTCTTTATCTCCTCTTCAACCTCCGGCGGCATGGGTTGCTCAAGTATCATCTGCCTTACTTTCGCAGTCGTCTCCTCGAGCTCCTTAGTGTTGTTGACGTCAAGCTTGTTGAGCATTGAGTAGATCTTTTCAGCCAGCCCTGTCTTATCTAGGAAGTACTTGAAGGCGTAGGAGGTGACTGCAAATCCCGGTGCTACTGGAATCCCTGCTGCCATCATCTCGCCTAGGTTTGCGCTCTTGCCTCCCACCAGGAGGTTGTCTTCTTTCCTTACCTCATCTAACCATAAGACGAATCTCTTCTCCTTGGGTGTACTCATATAGGCACCTCAATCCCTATTTGGGTTGAATCTACGACTAGTAAGGGTTTTAATACTTTTCCTTATACACGGGGAAAATAAGTTTACAGTAATATTTTTCCTGAATATAAGGATGAAAAACCGGGCACAAATATATCAGCACGTTCATAAATAACCGTATAACGTACAATAATTTACCTCCTTTTTAACTTGCTTCTCGCCAAGCTCCAGTAGGTCCAGGCCCTCCTTTTTACCTCCTCGACACGGCTCTCAGGGCTCCTCTCCACAACCCGTTTGGCCCTGAAAACCTTGTTGAAGTCTGGTTTAACAAAGCTGACAACGGCTGTTGCTAGGGCTTGCGCGGCGAGCTCTTCCTCAATTTTCTTCTTCAACACGTCCATATTTTCCTCAACAAACCTCGTGGTATGCGTAGAATTCTTGAAGTCCTCGGCTGCTAACACCGCTTTTATGAAAGGAATGTTTGTTTGAATACCCTCGATCACATACTCGTCCAGGGCTCTCCGAAGCCTCTTCAAAGCCTCATCCCTATTCCGGCCGTATACTATCACCTTAGAGATCAAGGGGTTGTAATCGAGTGATACGTATGAGCCCGCGACAACACCCGAGTCGACTCTAACCCCTGGACCAGAGGGCTCTATTAACCTAGTTATATGGCCCGGCGACCCGGAGAAGTCGAGGGGGTTAACCGCTTGAATCCTAGCCTCTATGGAGTGCCCTCTCAAACTTATATCATCCTGCCTCAACCCTAGCGCTCTCTCGAAGGCAACCTCGACCTGCATCTTAACGATATCTATGCCTGTAACCATCTCTGTCACCGGGTGCTCAACCTGGATTCTAGCGTTCACCTCCATGAGGTAGAATCTTCGCTTCTTTACATCGAATATGAACTCAACGGTGCCCGCGTTATCATAGCCCAGAGCCTTCATCAACTCGACAGCAGTATTCGCGATCTCCCTCCTCTCATCGGGAGATATCGATAGTGATGGAGCCTCCTCAATGATCTTCTGGTATCTGAACTGAATAGAGCACTCTCTCTCATACAAGTGGATCACTCTCTCACCGTCTCCGATGACCTGGATCTCGATGTGCTTGCTCTTATCCAAGTATGGTTCAACGTAAACCCTTGTGTCTTTGAAGGCCTTCCCAACCTCCATCAACGAGGTCTCAAGCTTGCTTTCAATCTCGGAGCCGTTGTGAATCACCCTCATACCAATACCCCCTCCCCCGCCAGCCGCTTTCAGTAGCACAGGGTAACCGTGCTCCCTCGCGAACTCCTCTATATCCCTCGCATCCCGTACAAGGGTGTAGGGTAGTGTTGGTAGCCCTAGTTTCACAGCCGTCTCCTTCAATCCAAGTTTATCCCCTGCTCTGTCGATCGCCTCTGGTGAAGGCCCTACCCACGTCAACCCCTTGTTAATCACCCTCCTAGCGAACTCGCTGTTCTCGCTTAGGAAGCCGTAGCCGGGGTGGATCGCGTCGGCTCCCAAGTGTATAGCCGCTTCAATTATCTCATCTATGTCGAGGTAGCTTGAGACCTCGGCATCCTCGTGGACGAAACGCCTGTGGAGGCTGTTCCCATCTATTGAAGTGTAGACTCCCAGAGGGGTGTGGCCCATCTCGATTATACTCCTAGCTATCCTGACAGCTATCTCACCGCGGTTGGCGATCAGTATCCTCATCGGCATAAACCACTCCTCTTCAAGTTGAGAAAACGTGTTGGGGGTAAAAACCATGTACCGAAGTTCAGATCATTTATAAGACTCCAACCTGCGTACTAGGTCAACGTAGACTTCAGTCATCTTTGCCAGTTCGCTTACTTTAACAAATTCGTTAACCTTGTGGGCCAACCCAACCTCTCCAGGCCCATATGCGACGACCTCTACTCCTCTCCTAGCGTAGTACCTTAGGTCTAGCCCGCCCACGCATATAGTCTTCCTCGGTTTACGACCTAACACACTCGCCGAAGACTCCTCCACCGCTTTAACTATTAGGGCTTCTGGGTTTGTTAAGGCTGGGTCGGACTTCTCCATGACCTCCAACTCGGCTTCCACTCCGAGCTTGCCTGAAGCCTCCTTGAGGAAGCTCCTCAACTCCTCTACCACGTCATCGGCTCTCTCCTCTATTATCAACCTCCTGTCAATACTGAAGCCTACGACGCCTGGAACGATGTTAATTGATCCTGGGGCCAGGAGCCTGCCTCCAAGTGTTAGCGTCGGGGTCGAGGCCTCCTCCATCTCGTATTTGAAATTACTCCTCTTCCCAGCTAGTTTAGGCTTGTACTCCTCGATGAAGGCCTTAGCTAGGTACACCATCCTCTCGAAGGCATTATCCCCGAGCCAGGGCGTCGAGCCGTGCGCCTGCCTACCGTAGACTTTAACCAGCGCCCATACACCCCCTCTGTGGCCAATATAGATGTTGTTGATGCCGCTGGGCTCGGCTATCAGGGCCCAGTCTGGTCTACTGCCCAGCACATCCACCAGGTAGCCGGTCCCGGTTAAACCACCTATCTCCTCGTCGGGTACGAGAGCCGCCTCCACCACTATTCCGGGCTCCCTCGTTGAGGCAAGGTATGCCAGGGCACCTACGACCGACGCTATCCCGCCTTTCATATCCGTCGACCCCCTCCCGTAGACTCGGCCCTCTCTGACAACAGGCTTGAATGGAGGCGTCTCCCAGCCCTCACCGGGGACGACCACGTCGTAGTGGCCGTTGAACTGTAGAGTTTTCTCCCCGCTTCCAATCCTCGCTAGCAAGATGTATCTTGGTTTATCCGGGTTGTACTCTCTGGGAATGGTCTTCTTAACGTACTCGTCGTCCACCCTGTGGACTGTAACGTGTGCCCCGTGACTACTTAAAACCTCCTTGTAGAAATCCACTATGTCCTCGTAGCTCTCCCCTAGCACGGTCGGGTATTCAATACTCTTGACAAGCGTTTTCAGAATCAGGTCTTCGACCCATGAGGGTAGGGGGCTCGTCTTAAACCACCTTTGGTCTGGGAGGAAAACTTTGTTGAGGAAAAAAGTTTACTCGACCTTTACAACATGGATTATCTGGACTGGGCATGCGCAGCAGCGTCTTCAACACAGCTCTTCAAGTCCTCGGGTACTACGCCTACAGCTATATTGGATTTGTCTACACGGTATTTCTCAACTATCTGGGACTTGTTGTCCTCGGGATTCATCTCGAATACATCAGGGCAGATCGATACACAAACCATGTCTGATATACAGTTCTCTCTAGGGTTTATCTCAACCCTGTACTTAGCCATTACCCGACACCATGTTGATTTAGACGGGTAGGAAATAAAAATGTTACCTAGCAACGTTTTCAGCTATGCGGGGCCTTCAACACTAGTCGCAGCCCAGGATTCCTCATCATCAGAATTTAATCAAATGAAGGACGCGGGTTTTTAACCATTAACAAGCTAAGAATCCGGGTTCCCGCAAACCCTTTTCGAAATCAGGGACGCGAGCTCGAACGCCTCATCGAAAACCCATTCTAGGTCCCTACTACCCTTAGCGAGCAATTTTCTAACACGGTAGTCAACGCTAACCAGGCCGGGGCCGATTATGATCGTCAGCTCGTTCCTCCCGGATTTGTGCCGTGCGAAGAGAATTCTATCTTTAAACATCCTCCACCGATATCCCTCTTCCTCGAGGAACTGACATACGGCTGATAATATTTCTTCTTTCAGAGTGTTTTCCACACCGTGCTCCACCAGCTTGATCGCGCAGTTGTGTCTATCGTAGCCAACCGTCCTGCAGACCACGCTAGCACCGCCGACACCACCCTCTTTAGTGTCGGGCTGCCTCCTTGTTAGGTGGTAGCCGTAGTAGACGCCTGGGCCGGCTATAAGTGTGATAAACCCTATGGCGGATACAATATTTTGGAGCACGCTATACTTAAACCCGACCACGCTCACGTTGACAAGGCCAAGCCCCTCTCGAACTTGGATGCTGAGGTTATATAACCCGCTTGGACCATTGAAAAATATTGTGAACGATTCAACATCGTAGAACACATCCGTGAAATTGTAGTCACTGCCTGTAATTGCGATAGAACCGTTTGAGAGTGCCGGTAGGGTAACTGTTACCTGGTCTCCTCTGTCAAGCCACGTCTCTACACTAGCTGAAGGTCGGCCTTCAAGAGTGAGAGTGTGCAGTTTTTTCAAGCCTAGCTCCCTGGGTAAAGTGAAGGAGCCCACTATCAAGAAGACTCCTAAAACAGCTAGGATCAGTGATATTAAAGCTATCCTACTCAACCATGAAACACCTAGCTCTAAATGTGTGATAAATGAGGTTTAAAGAGTTAAAGAGGAGAGAAGAGAAAAACGGCTTGGAATTAGACGGTCCTCTCCTCCCTGAAGTATATTCTGCCCAGGCCTTTAGGTGACGCCAACAGCCTTCTCAACGGTGTCGCCATGTAGATTGTCATGGATATTATAGCCACAATGAACGGCAGAGAGTACGAGAGCTCCCTCGATATACCGTACCATGCTACTAGCTGGAGGCTCGAGTGGACTAGTATTGAGAATATGAACGATGTCAGCAACACCACTAACGGGTGTCTTCCGCCGCTTAAAGCAATCGAGAACGCCAGCCACCCATACCCGCTCAATATCACAGCTCTCTCATCCCACAACCTCACATAGAAGTTCATGTATGCTGCTCCACCAAGGCCTATCATCGAGAACCCGATCGCAGCTGCTACAAGCCTCGACGCGAGGACGTTCACTCCCAACGCTTCAGCAGCCGCTGGATCCTCGCCGGAGGCTTTAATTGATACCCCGATCTTCGTTTTCTCGATAAACCAGTACGCGAATATCGAGAGGGCTACCATTGTCAGGTAACCTGCTATTCTCTCCTCGAGAGACAATGAGATCCCGGGGGAGAAGTTCGGCATCGTGGCTTGAACAATCCTTGGCCCATAGCCTATCACGCTTGAAAGACCGTACATCAGGAACATCAGCGACAACCCTACAGCACCGTGACTGACCGGGAATTTCGTCAGCACGAACGCCATGAACAGCCCGAAGAGAGCTATTACCACAGCTGGTAGGAGGAATGACTTCAATAAATCGTTGCCGTAGTACACATCAGCAAAGAACGCGAGGGTAGCCGAGAGGGCGAACATGCCGTCTATCGCGAGGTTTAAAATGCCGCTCTTCTCAACTATGGAGTGGCCTAGAGCCATGAGGTAGAATGCTACGAAGAGCCCTCCAGACGAGATCAGTATGTCAAGGAAACCGGTTAAAGCCACATCCATGTCTTTCACCACACTATTCTAATCTCGTACTCCGATATTGTTATTAGCAGAGCGTACGTTAAGAGTACGCTTCCCATGAAGACGTTTGTGACTCCCGCTGTTACACCTGCTTGCTGAGTGCCCTTTATCGCCATGAGGGTGAACCCCGCGTTGTATAGGCTACTGACCACGTATGCTGCTATAGGTACGGCGAACAACTCCAGCATTGAGAGCCATGTTACAAGTATCCCCAGGTAGCCGAACCCTGAGGTAGTTGTCTCCACAGGTATTCTTATACTCGGTGTTACACCACACAGGTATACGATCCCTGCGACCCCGATGAAGCCGCCTGACAAAGCTAGAGCTAGAGCAGCCGTCAACGGGACACTGTACCCAGCACTCCTCAACAGGTTAACATTGCTGCCGTGTATCTTTATAGTTAGCCCTAGCCTGGTGAAGTCTAGCATAAACCATATTAAGACTCCAATCACAATTGTTACTAAAATCATCTCTACCGATACTGTAGTGCCGGGGATAATCGAGTATTGAAGGGTTTGCGGTAGCGACCGGGTCTTAGCGTACCCATAGATGTCTCTCCACGGTCTACCGGGAAGCATGACAAGCCAGTCTATTAGGTAATACGCAACGTAGTTCATCATCAGCGTCAACGGAACCTCGTCTACCCCCACGTAGCCCCTTAGAATCCCAGCGAGCAGCCCCCAGGCGAACCCTGCTGCAAACCCTGTTGCCAGGGCAACAAGCTTCGATACCAGCGGTGCTTGGGATACTATTATTGGAGTCGTGAACACCAGCCATACGATCATCCAAGTCGCCATCCAGAACTGGCCTTCCCCGCCTATATTGTATATCCCGCCCTTAAAGCTCATTGAGAGTGAGAACCCTACTATGGTCAATATTAGGAATATATTGGCGATCACGTTCGGCTGTGTGAGACCTGTCCATATAGAGATCAGCACATCCATTGGTTGAACCATGTAGCCTGTTAGAAAGAATAGGATCACAATGCTTACGCCGATGCCGATCAACAGGGCTAGTATCGGGACAATAAAGTAGGGCACTGGCTTGACCCTTCTCACGACAACTATGCTTACCACTACTACATCACCATTAGCTTCTCCACTTCCTCCCTCCTAGCAGACTTGTAGTCAAATAAACCTACAATCTTGCCCTCGTTTATAACAGCTATCCTATCGCTAACCTGGAAGATCTCGTCGAGGTCCTCGCTGATTAGGAGCACTCCGATTTTATTGTTCACAACCTTCTCCTTGATAATCCTCCTAACCTTAATGCTCGTAACCTCGTCCAAGCCCCTTGTGGGATTATAGGCTACTAAAGCGTTTTTCGCTAGGTCAAGCTCCCTCGCAACAAGGCTCTTCATCAAGTTACCTCCACTCAAATACTTCAACGGGGTTTTAGCACTAGGGGTAACGATCATAAGGCCCTCTATGAACTCCCTCGCCAGCTTTGTCAACCTCCCCCAGTTGATGACCGGGCCTGTATAACCCGGCATAACAGCGATGTTCTCCCTTAGACCGTAGTCTATTGAGACCCCGTGCGATAGGGGTTGGTCAGGTATGTAGCCAACGCCTATTTCTCTCAGTGTTTTGGTCGCAGGCTTCGCGTAACTTCTGCCGTTAGCGTACACTATGATGGAGCCTCTTTCAACGTTCCTCAAGCCCATCAACGCCTGGGCTAGCTCAACCTGCCCGTTCCCGACAATACCGGCGAGTCCGAGAACCTCGCCTCTTTTCACCTCTAGCGAGATCCCTCTAAGGGCGTAGGTTCCGAAGTCGTTTTTCACCCAGAGGTCTCTGATCTCGAGAACTGTTTCACCGGGCACGCCATCCATCAGTCTTTCTAGCGTTATTTCTTTTGCTCTCTCAGCGAACATCATTTCCCTTATAGTGTCAACATTCGTCTCCGAAGTTCTTACTGTTCCAACGTGCTTACCTCTTCTGAGAACAGTGATCTTGTCCGAAACCTCGAATGCCTCAGGTATCTTGTGGGTTATCAGTATCGTGAGACCACCCTTCGATTTGAATTCGATCAAATAGCGGTAGAACTTACGGCGTTCTTCTAGTGGTAGATATGTTAAAGCTTCGTCTAATATTATGACCTTAGACCCCAACATAAGAGCTCTGGCGATTTCGACAAGTTGTTTCTGGGTGTAGGTTAGCTTCCAGACATTCTCTTCGGGATCTACCCTAATACCTATTTTCTCCATTATCTCCTCGAACAATTTCAGCACACTCTTAGGGGAGGCGAATATTCCAAGTTGCTTTAATCCTAGCATTAAGTTCTCCGCAACAGTTAATCTATCTATTAGAACGGGGCTCTGGGAGACCATGGAGATTCCTAGGCTCAGAGCTTTTATTGGGTTCTCTATAGTCACTTTCTTGCCCTTGTAGAAGATAGCACCCTGGTCGGGCGTGTAGATGCCGGACATTATTTTGACCAGAGTCGACTTCCCCGAACCATTCTCGCCTAGGATCGCGTGAATAGTCCCCTCGTAGAATTCTACGCTTACATTCTCGAGCGCGACAGCTCCTGGGAACCTCTTGACTATGTTCTCCACTCTTATAATAGGGGTTTTAGGAGAGGGGTTAGATGAAAAAATAGCTTGACTAGACTTCTCCATTCCTCGCACCTCCCTCAATTGCTATGTTACTACCTAGATTGCTCCAACTCTATGTACGACGGGGTATAAATAGTACTGCATTGACCATAAGTCGTCGTGGCCTAGTCTAACGCCTGCTGGCACTGTTATTAACTGGCTCGGGTTTGATATATTCCAGAAGGTCAGCGGACCAGTGAACGGGTCGAAGACTGGGGCTATATTCCATGTCCAGTTTGTAGCCGGCTCCGATACACCCGGCTTAGCTGGCGGTATCTTGAGGCCTACCACAGTCTCGTAGACGTGGGTGTTCGCTTGCTCCTGTATGTTCTCCAGCAACGGGGCCTCCCTGAACTCCTCCATCCTTAGCATGAATAAGTCGTAGACGCTCATCTTCATCCCGGTAACTTTATCGGTCACGGTGATGCTCTTCAACTGGTCAATGAACTTGGGGTTGATGTACATTATTGTACCGTTCGGGTAGATGTAGGCACCCGCATCCACGGCGCCCGTGTTCATTAGATACCAGTAGTCCACGTTCTGCAGGTTGTACGGAGTGTAGATACCAGCCTTAATCTTAGCTAGAATATCCGCGTATATGACCTCCCAGTGGACTATCTGGCCTGACACAACAACGTCTGTGCCATATGTGTATCCTGGCGAGTAGTGGCTGAACACGTATAGTTGCTTACCAGTACTCGTGTAGAGCTGTTCGACCGTCTGGATCACCGTAGGCGTGTCCTCAGTGAAGGCGAATGTGTCAACATTGTAGGTCTGGAATAGTGTTTGCACAGCCTGCCTAGCCTTGTCCGGTGCAACCCAGCCTCCTATCGCAATAACATGAACGGTGATGTTCTTTCCTAGTTGCTGGGCAACCTCCTGCGCTCCTATGGCAAAAGCGTTTATGTGCCTAACAACCTCAGGGATTTCCACTGCGGCAACATACCCTATCTGACCAGTCTTGGTTAGAGCACCGGCTAGTAAGCCGTCGAGGTAGTAGGCCTGGTATAAGTCAGCGAAATATGTGCCCACGTTGGGCGCCCTCATATAGCCAGAGCAGTGGAAGAATATGACGTTCGGGTACTTCTGAGCTGACTTAATAGTGTTCTCCATGAAGTCGAAGCTCGTGGTAAATATCACGTTGTAGCCCTGCGACACGAGGTTATCTATAACCGAGGGCAACTGATCGGCTGTAACGCTCTCAACGTAAGTGGTCTGCAACCAGTCTTTGTACAGCTCCTGGACAACCCTCCTACCAACATCGTGGGCGTACGTCCAGCCGAAGTCTCCTATAGGCCCAACATACACCCAAGCAGCTTTAATAGTCTGAGGCGGAGTCCAGGCCTGGCCGCCGCCAGGAGCCGTATAGGTTGTTGTCACCGTTACGGCGCCACCGCCTCCTACAGTTGTTGTCGTAGTCACGGTTTTTGTCGGAGCCGTACTCATTCCAGCGTAGAAGGCTACAGCACCTACTATGATTATCAATATTATAAAGATCGTTGTCAGTAATTTAGGACTCATATTGTTCCACCGTCTTGATATAATATCTCTCAATGAGGGAGATATATAAAGCTAACGTATGTAAGGAGATGTAAAATAGTTTGGTTTCACAGTTCTCTTTTTGAAACTTCTTACATCTACCATATTTACATGTAGAATCTTACAATATAGGCGTATATGCCCTTAGCGATCATGTCTACTGCAACGCTAGCGATAATAATAGACATAAACCTACCTAGAGCTCTCACAGTGCTGACCCTCAGCAGTCTTACAAGACCCCCGGAGAATCTGAGGGTGAGCATTGTTGTTAAAACAGCCGCGACTTCTGCTATTATCAATACGGCTGTGTTCAACAGTGTTCTCTCGGTGCTCGTTAGAAGGAGTATCGTCGTCAAGGTACCGGGGCCGACTATGAGAGGAGTTGCTATGGGTACTACAGCCATATCCCTGGCCTCAACCCTCTTGGTTCTAGGCATCTCGCCGAGCATGTCCACGGCTAGAACCATCAATATAATCCCGCCTCCTATCCTCAAGCTGGCTATCGAAATACTGAACGCCTCCAGGATAACGTTGCCGAGGAAAGTGAAAGACAGCATTATCGCCAGCATAGCCCATGAAGCCTTTTTAACAATAATATCCTTCTCCCCGGGTCCAAGCCTCTCGGTTAGCGATACGAACGTAGGTAAGGCTGAAAACGGGTTCATTATAGCGATCAGCTGAACATAGTATTGTATCAATAGGGAAAGCAGATCTAACAGAAACCCCATCCAATAAATAATGCTCAATCAGGTTTAAAAGAGAGGGTTTGATGAGAGAAGTCGATTTCAGCTTTTCCTATGCCGTTTAATGATGTTACCCACGTAAACCCCGCGACCCGGCTCGCCCACAAGCTCCCCCTTCTCGATCAGGACGCTCCCGTTCACTAGCAGGTGCAAGGGGTGCCCCTTCAACTCAAGACCCTCCCACGGCGTCCAGTCAACCTTGTGGTGGTGTGTTGAAGCGCTTATTCTACGGGGCTTCCTCGTCTCCAACACAACGATGTCCCCGTCTGAGCCGACGGCTAGTTCACCCTTGACAGGGTACAACCCGAGTACGCGGGAGGGGTTCCTAGAAGTCACGTTGACGAATGTCTCAAACGTTATCCTTCTTCCCTCCACACCGAAGGTATACAGGAATGGCATCATTATCTCCAAGTTCGGTATTCCACCCCAGGCACTCCAAGCATCCTTCTCTTTCTCGGATCTAGGGGCTGGTGCATTGTCGCTTGCGTATACATCGATAGCACCCGTGTCAAGCCCCCTCCACAGGGACTCCCTGTCAACCTGCGTCTTAAGAGTGGGGGCTACCTTAATGTAGTTCCCAAGCCTCAACGTGTCGTCGCGGGTGAAGTAAAGGTAGTGGGGGCACGTCTCAACTGTCACCCTCCCGTAGTATCTCCTCACAAATGCAACAGCCTCTAGCCCCTTCGCACTACTCAAGTGTGCTATGTGGAGTTGAGTGTTCGTCTCGTAAGCGTAGAAGCCGACTTTGAGAATGGCGAGTGCCTCCGCGTTATCAGTACGGTGGAGGTGGTAGTAGAGGGGGTTGTCGAACGACCTGTACTTCCTCTCCCCCAGCTCTATTAAAGCGTCATCCTCGGCGTGCACGATGGCTACACCGTTGACATTCGAGATCTGCTCGAATATATCCGGGATATCATGATCCTCGGCTCTGAATGGCCTTGCCGTGAAGACCTTGAAGGTTTTAACCCCCTCTCTTGCAAGCAATGTTACGGCGTCCTTGTTTCTACCGTTCACGAACCCTCCTGTTACACCGTAATTCACATAGGAGTTCTTCTCAGCCTCCTCTATCTTCTTTCTTAAAACGTCGAGGTTGTCCACGTACACCCTAAGAGGCATGTCTATGAGTGTGGTGATCCCACCGTAGGCTCCCGCCAAGCTACCGCTCTTCCAGTCTTCGTTTTGAGTGTAATCTGGGTCATATACATGGGCGTGTATGTCTATTCCACCTGGCACAACGGGTTGACCTTCAGCATCGATCACCTTGTCGGCAGGGTGCTCTCTCTTACTTATTTCAATGATCTTACCGCCCTCGATCAAAATATTCCCTTCCACAAAATCCCTGCCCGTGAAAATTCTCGCGTTTCTTAGAAGCAGGGATTGATACTCCATGTATAACCCCCCTACTCAGTGTGAGATATGCAGGCCTGAGAATAAAAATTAGCACCACTCCATCTCAAAGGCAGTAGCAGTAAATAGTGTTGACTAGACAAAAGGTGAGGCAGCATACAAGTTGTTCCTATACCCCTATAATTAATCCTGCACCTCGAAAACAATATATATTCCTGGTTTCCCTGGAAGAGATTTCTCGGCCTTTGGTATCTTCCTAGATTCAGCTTCTTCTTCCGCTAGAACCTCTATGCGGGCGCCTGTCTTCCTCCTCAGATACTCTGAAAGGTCTTTTAAAGCCTTTACCTCAAGGTTGGCTGGAAGCCCTGCTACCTCCCTTCTTATACCACCCGCTCTCCAAGCCCTGTAAACCTCCGAGATCAGCTTCTCTTTACCGGATCCTATCTCCTTAGAAAGCTCCCTGATAACATCCCTGAGCTCGAAGCCTCTTTCAGCCAGCTCGACGACTCTTCTCTTCCACTCCGATGCCACTACAACGTATATTTCCCGAGGATTCTTCTTCACCGCCTCCACAATACTCTTCATGTCTTCGACTACGCCCTCCACCTCGTCGACCAAGATCTCGGCTGTCTCATCGAAATACTTCTCCACGTCAACAGGCCAGTGATCTGTGGAGAGAAGCGTTTTCCCGCCCATCATACTCCAAAGCTCCTCTGTTAAATGAGGTATAACCGGGTTTAACACCCTCAACCAGTCTGAGACAACGCTCCTTATATCACATGGAGTGGAACCTCTTATATCCCGGTACCTGTCTACGAGGTTCATTATGTTGAAGAACACGCTTTGTACGTACTCCCTCACCTGGAGATTCTCCATGGCATCCTCGCCCGCTTTCACCGACTTGTAGAACTTGCTCCTAAACCATCTAGACACCACATCCTCCCCAACGCTAACGCACCTGCCCTCGATAACATCCAATATGATCCTGGTGAACTTCTGCATCAGCTCGGCTGTAGACGAGACATCTCTATCCCTCCAGTCGAGGACTGTATCGAGGTTAGCCGCCCAGGCTATGTAAAGCCTGAATAAATCCGCCGAGTACTTCTCGGCGATATCCCTCAAGTTGATGACATTGCCCTTACTCTTGCTCATCTTAGCGCCCTCCCTGATAACGGGCTCGTTAAGTGATATGGCTCTCGGCCAATATTTCTCGGGGAACACCACGGCATGGTGGATTAAGTAGAAGGATAAGTGGTTTGGTATATGCGGTGTAGAGGTGTGCCTTAGATCAACAGGGTACCAGTACTCGAACTCCCTCTTGAGCTCCTCGAGGAAGCTCGGGGTCAAGCCGGTCTCAGCTACAACCTTGTCTCTCTCGCCGACTCCCAGGAACACGTAATCGAAGAAAGAGGGCTTCAAGCTCTCTGGCGAAACCTCTTTCTCCCTAAGCTTGTGGACTATAGTATAGAAAGCCATGTATATGGTTGAGTCGCTTAGACTCTCAATGATCCACTCCTCGTCGAAGGGCAACCTTGTGCCTATCCCCCTCTTCCTCGCGCAAGGCCTTTTCTCAAGCCAGTTTATCGAGTCTATGAAAGCCTTCTTATACTTCTCCGGCCTTACAATAAGCTTCTTGTCGATATAATCCGCCAACATGTTTTTGAGCTGTGGGCTAGTGTAGTCGAGGAACCACTGGTCCACTATCTTCGCTACAATTATCTCTCCGCCCGCTCTGCACCTAGCCTTCCTGTTCAGCTCTAGGAAACTTATAGCGTCCCCAGCCTCAAGCAGTTTTCTCTTGATTATTTCACGGGCTTCTCTAACAGGCTTGCCTTTGACAAGGGGGTCTTCCACTATCATGTAACCTTTGTAGAACTCCTCCTTGTAGACCAAGCTCGTGGCGTCCTCGAGCTTAGGGTCGAACTGATCTCTCACACCCATGGATTCAACTATAGCCTGAGCGTAATGCCCCGAAACCCCCGGCACCTCGATTATCTTAATAGGGTTGATCGAGTCGACTATGCTCGGGTCCAAATCGTATTTCGCTAACAGCCCTTTATCTCTCTTAAGATCCATCAGACCCACATAATCGTATGGGGCGTCACTGGGCTCGGAGTACACGACTCCTGTACCTAGGTCGGGGTCTACAAACCAGGCTGGGAGAATAGGTACTTCCACTCCAAGAGGGCTTCTAGCTCGTTTGCCGAGCAACATGCTACCCGGGAACTCCTCGATTAACTCCAGCCTTGTCTCAGGGTGCTGGTGTTGGAGTTTGATGAAGGCCTTGTAGGATGTTATCAGTGTCTCCCCGTTCATTTTGAACCTAACATACCTTGCCTCAGGGTTAACCCACAGATTAGTTGCCCCGTAGACGGTCTCAGGCCTTAGAGTCGCAGCTATGAGCACATCCTCGCCTCCAGCTAGCCTGAACTTCACCCCAGTGTACTCGATTATTTCAACGGGGTTCACGTCAGCATCCTCTATATCGTCCTCCCCCTCGGGTTGCTTGTGCAACAGACAGTAGGTTACATAGTGGCTACCCCTCGAGAGCAAGCCTTTCTCAGCTAGTTTAAGGTACTGCCATGTGACAAATCTATTGTATAACGGCTCTCCTGTGTGGAACCTCCTCCTCCAATCAATGCTATACCCCAAAGCCTCGAAGTCCACGTGAACGTTCTCGGCGAAGAACTCCGCTAGCTTGTAGGGGTCTTTGAAGGACTCAAGTATCTCCTTAACCTTCCCCTCATCGCTCACGTACATTCTTATATAGGACTCGTATCTCGAGAGTGTCTTAGGGTCTCCTCTAGCGATCATCTCTGAAATCGCGATTATCGGCGTGCCCGTTATGTGGAATGCCATCGGGTACAGCACGTTGAAGCCTTTTAGACGTTTATACCTGGCAATTATATCCCCTATCGTGTATGTTCTCCCGTGGCCTATGTGAAGCGGGGCATTTGTGTATGGGTATGGGACTGTTATAAAGAACTTTGGTTTCCCTGGGTCGGGGTTAGCCTCAAAAACCTTTTGCTCGCGCCAGACCCTCTGCCATTTTTTCTCAATGCTCCTGAGCCATCCAAGGTACTCGCTTACACTAGAGTTCAAGGCTCTGCACCGCGACTAAGCTAAGGTAATTATATGTTGCCTCTGGCAGTATATAATTTCAGTGGTGCCGCCGCCCGAAGGTTGCCTCCATGAGAGTCTCGGTTATTGTGCCAACCTACAATGAGAGGGATAACCTACAGGCCTTATTCGAGAGAATTAGTAGAGCGATGAAAGGGTTTGATTACGAGATTATTGTCGTAGACGACAACTCGCCTGATGGGACGGGCGAGCTCGCCGAGTCTCTCAGCAGGGTTTACCCTGTGAGGGTTGTTAAAAGGCCTGGGAAACTGGGTTTGGCCTCGGCTGTGGTCGATGGGTTGAAGCATGCTACAGGTGATGTGGTTGTCGTTATGGACGCCGACCTCCAGCACCCGCCGGAGGTGATACCCATAATGCTGGGTAGGATGAACTCCTGCGACATAGTGGTGGCTTCAAGGTATGCAAGGGGGGGAGGTGTCTTCGGCTTCCCCTGGTATAGAAGGTTAATGTCTAGGGCTGCAGCCCTCATCGCGTGGGTTCTACTACCAGCGTCGAGGAAAACAAGTGACCCCATGTCAGGTTTCTTCGCTTTCAGGAGGAGGCTAGCCGAAGAGCTTAAGATAGCAGAGCCTAGGGGGTACAAGATACTGCTCGATCTGCTTGCCAGGTATAGGAGTGCTAGAGTATGCGATCAACCCTATTTCTTCATGGCTAGAGCTAGCGGTAAGTCCAAGATGGGTTTAAGAGTCGTCTACACATATCTTAGGCATGTGGTTAAACTAGCTTTCAGCAGCTTGTAGACGTTGTATGAGGAACTTGACGTCGCTGATCAATTCTATTATATCGAGCAGGTATCCTCTAACCCTGTACAGGTTATCATATATGAAAAAGAAGTTCGGGTTAGAGGCCACCAGGTTCCTGAATAACTCCTCCGTCTTCTTAACGTTCTCGTAATCCTCGCTGAGTATGCCGGTGAAATCCTTCCCGCTCTTAGACGAGTACAACGTCATCACTTTCTCGCAGAATTCGCTCAGCGATCTTATATGGTTTAAGGTAATCTCCTTAACCTCGTCGTTCATCAGAGAGTCTACCTCGCCCAGGTCTCTCGCGAGGTAGGATACGTGATCCACAGCCCTCTCTAGGTTCCTCAACACGTTGTAATATATGTTTACCTCGGCGAAAGATTTGAAGCCTATGTCCTTGGGCAGTATCTCGCCCGTGAAAACCTTGTTGAACACTCTGAGACCATACATTGTGAGCTTGTCGACCAGGCTATCTCTCTCAGCAAGCTCAAGCAACTTCTCTCTACCGCCATCCCTCGCTAGAGCGTCTGCCAGGTCTTGAAGCATCATTTTAAGTATTCGGAAAACCCTGAGAACGATCTCATCGACGCTTATGCTGAAGTCCCCTGCCACGTTTTTAACCACGTACTCGAACTGGCTTGTCTCTATGATCTCCAAACCGATGGTCTTGCTAACCAGCTCCCTTACAATCCCTCTACCGTACTCAACAGGGCACCTCCCGCAGTTCACTTTAACCTCATCATAACCAGCCAAGTAGGCTGAGACCAGCTGGATAATATCGTACTTTCTCACACCAGTAAGGTAGAATACGTAGGATTTCTCGTAACTCTTCCTCGATTGAATCGGGGTTATCTTCAAACTTAGATCCGGGAGAACCTCCATGACAACCTCATCTTGTTGCTTCAGATTATGTAACCTAGCCCACTCCTTAGGGAGAGAAACCATGTACGTTGAGCCGCTCATAACCTGAATTTTTCTCTTATACATCAGCCCCGATAAAGCTATGTAAAGGGAGTCTTATAAACTTTAAACAGGCTTTAAAGTATTGTAAGGATAAAATATATTAAATGCCATAGATACATCCTAAACTCATGAGCGTAAAAAAGTTTATCTCAATCACCATACTCGGGCTTATAATATTGGATGCCATCATATTTGCTTTAATGATAATTCTCAAATAGGTGTTTACCATTGGAATACCGCGGACTAAAAGTCTTTAAAGCTTACATGAGTCTTTAAAGCTTATGAAAGCAACAAATAAATCTTCGTACTTTCGTTCATGTCTATTGAGGCGTCAATATGAGCAAAAGTATTGTTGTTATAATAACAATAGTACTACTAGTATCCTTCTTCGTGTACTTAGGGATATCAAACTACTTCGCACCCCAATCACCGAAGCCTACCACTACATCACCTACTACCACAACCTCGACGCCCGGCACTACCACAATGTTGAATGGCGCAGGCTCAACACTTCAAGCGCCGTTAGTAGTATACTGGTCGGATTTGTTTGAGAGAGATACAGGGATCGTGGTCAATTATCAAGGAGTGGGTAGTGGAGCCGGGCAAAGCATGTTCTTCTCGGGGGTTGTAGACTTTGCTGGAAGCGATGTGCCGCTCACCCACAGCCAGTACGTGAACTACAGCGGAAGGGTCGCGCAGATACCTATAGCTGTAGCCGCTGTGGCTGTCGTGTATAACCTACCGGAGCTCCCAAGGGATGTCCACCTGAATTTCACCGGCTGCTTGCTGGCCAAGATATATAAAGGGGAGGTCACGAAATGGGATGACCCGGCAATCAGGGCTTTAAACCCAGCAGTCGCAGACAAGCTTCCTGACAAAAACATAGTCACAGTCTACAGGAGCGATAAGAGTGGTACGACGAACATTTTTACCGCCTATCTCTGGAAGTCCTGTCCAAGTGAGTGGCCACAGAATTACGTTGGCTTGTCAATGCCATCTTTCGTCACTACATCATCTAATTCGATCGGTGGTAAAGGTAGTGATGGCCTAACCTCGATTGTTAAGAATAACCCGTACTCTATTGGGTACGTTGAATTACAGTATGCTTTATCTTCCAACTTACAATACGCATCGGTTGAAAACGTGCAGAAAGAGTTTATCACGCCCACTAATCAGACCATATACAGAGCGGTGGAGAACGCTGTAAGCTATTTGCCTTCGTCACCTTTCGACGATTGGAGCGAGGCCGCTTTCAAGTTAGTTTTAGCCCCTGGAAACGACTCCTACCCGTTGACGACGTTTACATTCCAATTCTATTGGGCGAAATACAGTGATACAGCTCACGAAAATGCTGTACGGAAATGGGTTAACTTCATTTTAACAAAAGGGCAGGAAAACATGCTTGAAGGTTACTATCCTCTGCCAAGTGTGTTGGCTAGTAGACTACTTTCCAGCTTCGGTGGTGTCTGACGTCTTGTCGGGGAGAAATTCATCAACGCTGTATAATGTTCTAGTCGGATTAAACATTTTTTTCGTTTTAACCATCCTTTTCCTCACGCTATACGTTATGGCATCTAAATCGAGCACATCTATTTTCACTGTTAACATCGAACTTTTCTCAAATAAGTGGAGGCCGGAGAATGGTGAGTATGGCTTACTGATACCGCTAGTGGGCTCTCTATTGGTTTCTACGCTGGCCATACCTATCGTCTTAATTTTCTCCATACCCCTAGTGATTGCCATTGTTGAATACGCCCGTGGACCTCTCTCGAGGATCCTTGACGTGATCGTTGACTTAACGGCAGGGTTGCCTACAATAATCTTCGCATACATAGGGTTAGCCTTCCTATCCAACTGGCTTAAGTACTGGGTTGAAGAGCCGTTAAACCACCTTCTAAACTTCGTACCATTATTCTCCTGTAAACCGCTGACAGGCCAGAATATTGGAACAGCCGCTTTGATCCTAGCCATCTCTACAGTACCTTTTACCACAGCCTTAATAAGAGAGGTGTATAAAATGATTCCCCACTCCATGGTCGAGGCACTCTATAGCATAGGCTTGTACAAGGAGGAGGTTGCTTACATGAAGATCTCTATGATAAAGACAGCTATTGTATCGGCGATCTTATTCTCGACAAGCAGGGTTCTCACCGAGACCACTATTGTATCGCTTCTAGCCGGTAACCAGTTTGTCATGTCGTCTTGT
>JGI20127J14776_1000111_pt1 | contig 19277 bp, 22 predicted proteins | sample JossMetagenome_2_FD_14776 | JGI IMG/M metagenome (IMG submission 14776)
AGTCTTGCCTTCAACTACTACATCAAGGGTCAGGCAGCAAGGATCTCCCTTGGCTTTGACCATACAAAGTATGATGACGCTTTGAAACGCTACTTGAAGTACGGTGATTCTAAAACAAAGTATGAAGACTCCATCACCGACTGGTATGTCTACTTCCAGTCCATGTTCTAAGCTAAGCTGAAGACCATCGTCCCCTGGGCTTCCCCCAGGGGTTCCCATTTTTAGGGACCGGTAACCCCGGTCCCTTTTTATTTTGACTACTTGACAAAGGCGTGGAATAATTAATTTAATGTTAAAAAGATGCAAAGAGGTGTTGATGTATGAAAATCTTGCAATACAGGGTTTTGCTAAGGGAAGAGCCAGAGGGTGGGTATACGGTAATCGTTCCTTCTCTTCCTGGATGCGTAACCTATGGCGAAACTTTGGATGAGGCTAAAAGGATGGCCAAAGAAGCAATTGAGTTGTATATCCAAACCCTTAAAGAACTTGGAGAAGAAATACAAACTGACGAAGGCACTTTTGAATACGTTGTTACTTTAGAAGCTGGTGTCTAAATTACCCTCCCTCACTTCCCAAGAAGTTATTAAAATCCTTGAAAAACATGGCTTCCATCTCCTGAGGTCTAAAGGTAGTCATAAAATTTACTATAATCCGGATACGAAAAAATTAGTAGTTGTGCCTTATCATAAAAAAGACTTGCCCAAAGGAACAATTCTTGAAATCTTAAAGCAAGCTGGAATAAGTAGAGAGGAAGCCCTTGCTTTTCTTGAAAAGAGAAAAAAAGAAGGGTCTTCCTAATCGTTAGCGAGAGGGTTTATCAGAGAACCTATAGGACGAGCGGATGCTCGTCAGAGTTTTTATTCATCCGAGCGTAAGCGAGGGATCCCTCGGCACTGGCGTGCCTCTGGAAGACATGGATGGCGTGCCGAAGAAAGACATGAATGGGCAGTCACCCTGAGCGTGAGCAAGGGGTCTTCCCTTAAATCATCTGATGAGACCTGATGAACAACTATTTAAAGAAATTCAGAAGGGTAATAAGTCCTCCAAGGAAGGCAAACCCTATTCCGATCAACCACTGAAGAAAGTTTAACCTTTTATCCAGAGCTTCAAACCTTGCGTTTATGGCTTCAAACTTGGCATCGCTTTCTTGTTTCTGGGCTTCAAACCTTGCATTTATTGCTTCAAATTTTGCATTGCTATCCTGTTTCAAAGCTTCAAACCTTGCGTTCATCTCCTTAATGAGAGCTTCAAATCTTGTATTCATCTCCTTAGTCAAAGCTTCAAACCTTGAGTTCATCTCCATAGTTAAAGCTTCAAACCTTGCGTTTATGGCTTCAAACTTGACATCGCTTTCTTGTTTTAGGGCTTCAAACCTTAGGTTCATTTCTATTCTTAATGCTTTTAACTCCTCTTCTAAACAGATTAATCTTTCAAGGAGTGGATTAAGGTAGAAGTCTTTCCCCTTTTCCTCTTGATACTGGGCTAAAACTTCAGGGAGGATGGAAGAGACAAGCTGTTTTATGTATTCAGGAGTAATCTGTGGTTCCATGTTTTTAAGGTAAACGGATTTTATTAGTTGTCAAGGGGAGGGCAAGCGATCCTCCTTCCCTTGTAAGCCCACCGAGAGCTTTGTCCGGAGGGCCATCTCGGGAAGGATTTGTTTTTGCTCGGCAGGACAGGATGGAGGACGTCACTCCGAACGAAGCGAGGGGTCTCCCCCCCCATGTCATTTCCGGGGCGTAAGCCGAGGAACCTCCATCTCATGACCAGTGAGGGATGCCTCGCTATTGCTTGGTATGAAGCGGTAAGGTTTTTTGAAACAGCCTTCTGGCAATCTTGACATTTAATAACACTTTTGATAAATTTAAAAGCATGGAGGAGCTTGCACGTTTTGGTATATCCATCCCTAAGGATCTGTTAATCGCCTTTGACGAATACATCAGAAGGAAGCACTATGCCAACCGTTCCGAAGCCATAAGGGACCTTATTCGGCAAAAGCTCGTTGAGGAGGAGTGGAGGGAATCAAAGGAGGAGGTTGCAGGCGTTATCACCTATCTTTACGACCATCACAAACGGGAGCTTGTTGATAAGCTCATGGATATCCAGCACGACTATTTTGATAGGATCATCACCACACAGCACATTCATGTTGACCATAATCGATGCTTGGAGGTAGTTTTAGTTAAAGGCAAGGCAAACGAGATTAAGGAGCTTGCTGACAAGATCCAGGCTCTTAAGGGAGTTTTGCATCTAAACCTTACGCTAACAACGCTCGGGAAAAATATCCCTGCCTGATGTCTTCAACTCACTGTATTTGCCCCTAAGTTATTCTTGTTCTTTCCTTGACAAATCCTAAAAATTGTTTAATTTGAAATTTATGGAGCATCAAACTTCCCCTGAGATTACTCCTGAATACATAAAACAGCTTATCTATTCTATTCTTCCCGAAGTCTTAGCTCAATACCGTGAGGATAGAGAAAGAGCCTTTTACAATCAACTTCTCGACAGACTTGTCCGTTTAGAAGAGGAGCTTAAAGCCCTTAGAATAGAGATGAACATTAGGTTTGATTCTCTGATTAAGGAGATGAACACAAGGTTTGATGCTGTCATTAGAGAGATGAACGCAAGGTTTGAAGCCCAAAAACAAGAAAGCGATGCCAGGTTTGAAGCTTTGACCAAGGAGATGAACGCGAGGTTTGAAGCTCAGAGACAAGAAAGCGATGCTAAATTTGAAGCTATAAACGCAAGGTTTGAAGCTTTGACTAAGGAGATGAATACGAGGTTTGANGCTCTCATCAAAGAGATGAACGCGAGGTTTGAAGCTCAGAAACAAGAAAGTGATGCAAAGTTTGAAGCCATTAACGCAAGGTTTGAAGCCTTGGATAAAAGGCTCAGTTTCCTTCAGTGGTTGATCGTCTTTGGTTTTACCTTTATTTCCGTGGTTATCACTCTGCTTAATTTCTTCAAGTAGAGGCAATCAATCTTTTAGAGGGTAAACTTATCCACTGGTTATGTTTCTACCGGCACAAAGTCTATGTAGAACCTGCGTAGGTCTACCTTCTTAAGTTTGACCTTAATTCTCTGTCCAATCTGGTAGACTTTACCGCTATTCTTCCCAATGAGGCTAATTCCCTTTTCATCAAGAATGTATACATCGTCCACTAAGTCTATGATCCTTACCACCCCGCTTACCATGTAATCTTCAAGGTCAACGAAGAACCCAAAGGCAGAGACACCGGTTATGAGGCCATAGAATTCTTGCCCGACCTTATCCTGCATGAAGAAGGCTTGAAGCCTCTTTACCACATCTCTTTCCGCTTCCTCTGCCTTTCTTTCCCTCTCAGAAAGATGCTTTCCCATGACTAAAAGCTCCTCATGGGTGTAAGGAGGCTTCCTTCTTCTTAAAGCCCTTTTTAACACCCGGTGCACCACCAAGTCAGGATACCTACGAATGGGTGAGGTAAAGTGGCAGTAATGCGTTTCAGCTAACCCAAAGTGCCCAACATTGTCTGGAGAATAACGAGCCTGCTTTAGGGAGCGAAGAACAAGATGGTTGAAAAGGTGCTCGGTTGGTTTTCCCTCAAACTGCTTAAGTAACTCCTGGATGAAGCTTGGTGTGACCTTTTCTGGTATGTCAATTGAGTAGCCAAGGGAAAGAAAAATTTCGCTCAGGTCTCTTAGCTTGTTTGGGTCTGGCTCTTCATGCACCCGGTAAAGAAAAGGATAGTCAAGGTCAGTAAGAAATTCTGCGACGGCGACATTTGCGGCGATCATGAAATCCTCAATCAGCATATGGGCTGGGTTCCTTTCCCTTTTGATGATGTTTTCTATCTTTCCTTCAAAATTGATTAAGATCTCAGGTTCAGGAAGGTCAAAATCAAGGCTACCCTTCTTCGTCCTTTGAGCGCGAATTAGCTGAGAAAGCTCAAGGGCTGAGTTAAGCATCGGATAAAGCTCTTTGTATTTCTCTATAACCTCTTTATCTCCGTCAATGAGCATCCTTTTAACTTCCGTGTAGGTAAGCCGTGCCTTAGACCTTATCACTCCTTCATAGAACTTTTTCCCTTTGACCTTTCCACCTTTAGTGTAGTCTATCTCCACAACCATCACTAAGCGGTCAACATAGGGCTTTAGACTGCAAAGGTGGTTTGATAGCTTTTCAGGGAACATGGGTATGACCATGGTGGGAAAGTAGACGCTTGTCCCGCGAAGATAAGCGTCTTTGTCAAGAAAAGAATTCATGGGCACATAGTGGGACACGTCAGCTATGGCTACATAGAGCTTAAAACCATTGGAGGTTTCTCTCACGCAGATTGCGTCGTCAAAATCTCGAGCGTTTTCACCGTCTATGGTAACAAAAGGAAGCTCTCTTAGGTCAACCCTTCCAACCTTATCTTCTTCCCGAACCTCATCGGGAAGCTTCATAAGCTCCTTCTTTGCCTGGTGAGGAAGTTCAAAGGGAAGGTCCTGTTCGTAGATAACTGCCCAGACATGAGTATCAATTTCCTGCGGGTCGCCAAGGTCTTTTAAAACCTCTCCCATTGGGACGCCAAACTCTGAGGAGCCTTGGATGATCTTTGCCACAACGAGATGGTTTGGGAGAGCCTTCCCTTTTCTTTTTTTTGGAATGTAGAGCTCAAAGGGGATCCTTGGGTCTTCAGGCTCAAGGAAGAAAAATTTATTTCGCTTAACCAGATACCCGACGATGTATTTTCGTCTCCTTTCTAAGACCGAAAGGACCCGTCCTTCAGGACCCTTTTTAGCAACCTTTTCAATCTGAACGAGAACAAGGTCTCCATCAAGGGCTTTTCCTACTTTCCTTGGGGGAATAAACACTGTCTCCCCATCTTCAGTCTCAACGAAGGCAAAGCCATCGGGATGAACACGGATCTTTCCCTTTTTTGCTGAAAACTGGGAAGGTAGCCCGAATTTTCTCTTCCTTATCTGGACAAGCTTCCCCTCTTGGCAGAGCTTTCGGACAAACTCACGAAAAGCCTGCCTTTCAGGCTTAGGGATGTTGAGCAAATGATAAAGCTCCCGAAGAAGGAGAGGTTTCTTCTTTGATTCAAAAAGGCTTAAGATTTCTTCTTCAAGAGATGACGGCTTAGCCTTTTTCTTCTTTTTTTTCATTATTTAAGGTTTAGATACTTGATGGCAAGCTCAAGGTCCTCATCCGTTGAAGTCTGATGAAGCCCAGCCTTAGGACCCTGTCTGACTAACCGCCTAAGGTCATCAGCTGTTTTAATGCCTTTGGAGGAGACAAGGTTTTCAAGGCTATCCTTACCCTTATGACATTTTAAACACTTAAAGCTCTCAGCATGAGAGCCCTTTTGATGAAGCACTACGGCTGAGAGGATGGTAAGCCCGATTATAACAAGGGAGAGGTCGCGCAGAACCATAGGTCTCCTCCTAAAGTTTTAAAGTTTTGATGAGAACATAGCTTATCAAAAGGGCAGCCGATATGCGAAGGACCCAGAGATACCAAGGGCTTTCTTTAAGGTAGGTGATCATAAAGCTTTTATACCTTTGCCAAAGGGAGGGCTTGCTCAAGATTTTATCACCTCGTAGACACCTGGTAGATGTCTATATTTTTCCGCATAGTCAAGACCATAGCCAACGAGAAACCCTTTTTCTACTACAAAACCCACATAATCTATGGGCACATCAACCTTTCGCCTTTCCTTCTTATCAATAAGGGCGCAAACCTTGACGATTTTAGGCTTGTGAAGCTTTAGATGCTCAAGCAGAAACTTAACGGTTAAACCTGTGTCAACTATATCCTCAACGAGGATCACCGTCTTCCCCTCAAGGGGTAGCTCTACATCTTTGGTGATTATTATCTCTTCTGATGAAGTATCAGAGTAGCCGTAGCTTTTTACTCGGACAAAGTCTATGAAGACATCTTTTTTGTCAAGAGCCCGAACCAAGTCCGCAAGAAAGATAAAGGAGCCCTTTAGCGTGCCTATTAGAATAAGTTCCTCTTCGCCATGGTCTTTGAGGATCTGTTTTGCAAGCTCAGAGACTTTGCTTGCGATGTCAGAAGGTGAGATAAGAAGTTTTAAGGCTTCTTTGTTCATTGGAATTAAAATTATATATCAAGTTCACGATATTCCAAGGCATGCTGATAGATGAATTCCCTTCGAGGTTCTACATTTTCTCCCATAAGGATGGAAAAGAGCTCGCTTGCCTTCTCGGCATCCTTTAGGGAAACCTTTTTCAAAACCCTTCGCTCAGGGTCCATAGTTGTTTCCCAGAGCTGTTTAGGGTTCATCTCACCCAAGCCTTTGTAGCGCTGAATGTAAAGCCCCTTCCTTGCTTCCTCTCTTAGAAAGTTAAGAATATCAAAGAGGCAAAAGGGGAAGCCTTGGAAAATCCTTTCTTCATCTTTGAACTTTACTCTTAAATCTTGGTTAAGGTAGGGTTTGAGACCCTCGAAGAGCTTGACAAGCTCGCGATAATCCTTCTCTAAGATCAACTCAGGACCGACCTTACAAAAGCTTATCCCTTCCTTTTCCGAGAGGAGATGAAACTCATAGTACTTTGGATTGTAGCTACTTGGTTTTACCTTGGAAATTTTAAAAGACCGCTTTACCACTTCCTGAGAAAGTTTTTCCACATCCTCCTCCTTCTCTAAGTTGACAAGGGAAACATACCCAAGGGGGAGAAGGAGGAGCACAACCTCAGGGGGATAGGTTTTTTTGGCAAGGGCTAAGAGATGCTTTTCCACCTTGCAAAGGGTAGCAAAGAAAGGCTCCGGGTTGGATAAAGCAGGCTTTAAGCTTAAGTTTTTAGTAATTCGTTTGAGGAGAAATTTGTCAAGCTCTTCGTCGTCCTTGAGATAATACTCCTTTTTGCCGTCAACTACCCTGTAAAGAGGAGGTTGAGCAATGTAAAGCCAGCCCCTCTCGATTATAGGAGCCATTTGCCTATAAAAAAAGGTAAGAAGAAGGGTTCTTATGTGGGCACCGTCAATGTCTGCATCAGTCATGATGATTATTCGCCTAAAATTGCATTTATCTGGGTCGAAGGAATCGCCGATTCCGCAAGCAAGGGTGGCAATAAGCCCTTTTATCTCTTCAGATTTTAACATTTTGTCAAGGCTTGCCTTCTCTACATTTAAAATCTTTCCCCTTAAAGGATAGATGGCTTGAAATCTCCTGTCCCTTGCTTGCTTTGCCGAGCCACCAGCTGAATCACCTTCAACGATAAAGAGCTCTCGTTTCTCTGGGTTCTTTTCCGTGCAATCTGCAAGCTTTCCAGCCGTGATAAACTCCTCTAGCTCGCTCTTCTTTCTAGTAAGCTCCCGTGCCTTTCTTGCCGCTTCCCTTTCTTTGGCTGTTTGAATAACCCTCTGAAGGATTTTTTTTGCCTCTTGGGGATTGCTCTCAAAAAACTTGAGTAAACCCTCGTAGACGATGGACTCGACGATGGATTTGACCTCGCTATTTCCAAGCTTCATCTTGGTTTGACCTTCAAATTGAGGGTCAGGCACTTTTAGGGAGAGGACAGCACAAAGCCCCTCCCGAACATCCTCTCCTTCAAGCTTTGGACCTTTGTAGGACTTGTCCTCAGAAAGATAACGGTTTAACGCTCTTGTTAAGGCTGTCCTAAAACCAACAACATGGGTTCCGCCTTCCTTGGTATGGATGTTGTTGACATAACTAAAGATGGTCTCCGTGGAAGTGCTGTTATACTGAAGAGCAACCTCAACCTTGACCTTGTCCTTCTCTTCCGAAATGTAAATTACCTTAGAATGAACGGGCTCTTTCTTCTGGTTTAAAACCTTGACATATTCTACTATTCCTCCCTTTTGATGAAACTTTTCGCTGTAGCCAACTCTTTCGTCAACAAGATAAAAGATTATTTCAGGGTTTAGAAAAGCAAGCTCTCTTATTCTTCTTTTAACCGTCTCAAGGTCAAATTCAAGGTCGCCGAAGATCTCAGAGTCAGGCTTAAACCGGACCAAGGTGCCCCTTTTGTTGGTCTTGCCGATGACCTCAATGGGAGTAAGGGGGGTACCTCGTGAATATTTTTGCTGATAGATCTTTCCATCTCGATAGACATTGACGATAAGCCATTCTGAGAGGGCGTTTACCACTGATACACCAACTCCGTGCAAACCACCCGAAACCTTATAAACCCCGTGGTCAAACTTCGCTCCAGCATGAAGCCTTGTCATCACTAGCTCAAGGGCTGGGATCTTCTCTTCAGGATGGATGTCAACGGGTATACCCCTTCCGTTATCTTCCACGCTTGCCGAACCATCCTTATGAATGGTTACTCGGATCTCGTTTGCATAGCCTGCTAAGGCTTCATCAACGGCGTTGTCAAGCACCTCCCAAAGAAGGTGATGGAAGCCTTCCGGACCAGTAGACCCTATGTACATCGCTGGTCTCATCCGGACCCCTTCAAGTCCGGACAAGACCTTTATATCTTTAGCTACATATTCGCTCATAGTGGTTAGACCATCAGTTTAACGGATTTTTTGATTTAAATGACCATGGGCATCACAATGTAGAGAAAGCCCTCATCCCGGTAGCCAAAGACCCCGGCTGGACTTCTTTCATCCTTAAACTTAAGGTCAACCTCTTCTGAGTGCATAACTTCAAGCGGGTCAAGTAAATACTCCGAATTGAAAGTGATGGAGAAAGGCTCACCCTCATAGCTACAGCCAAGCCTTATCTGGGAACGCCCAAGCTCAGTCTCCTGACTGGTAAGGATTAGTTCATTTTTATTAAAGGTAAGGGTAACAGGTTTAAACTTTTCAGTAACTAAGAGGGAAACCCTTCGCAGGGCATCCATGAAAAGTCTTCTATCAACCTTAGCTACCCTTTCAAAGGTTTGAGGAATTACCGCTCGATAATCGGGGAAGCTTCCTTCAATGGTCCTGCTAAAGAATACACCAAGGCTTGTCCAAATGACCGCATAGTTGTTGATAAAGGCAAGCTTCACCGTTAATTCATCTTCGCTTAAGTCAGCTATTTCTCTTGCCGATTTGCGGCTAAGAATAAAAGGTGAGAGTTCAGCTTTATCGAGACCTATGACCTCAGTTTCAAACAGGGCAAGCCTATGACCATCCGAGGCTACTGCACGGAGCTTGCCCTCCTCTTTCAAAGGTTCAAAGAAGATACCAGAAAGGACAAACTTTGCATCCTCTTTGCTACTTGCAAAGATTGTCTTTTCAATGAGAAGAGAGAGGATGTGTCCAGGGATGTCTATGGCTTGTTCTTCGTTAAAATCTGGAAGAGCAGGGAATTCTGAAGGGTCGCCAAGGGCAAGCTCATAGGTTATCCTCTCTGCAAGGTCACGAACAATTAAGCGTGAGTCCTCCTTAACAAGAAGGGCTTCATCCTCAGGGAAGTTTTTGATTATCTCATAGAACTTCCTTGCAGGCACACAGAAACTCATGCTTTCTCCTTCTACCTCTCCATGAACCTTACCCTTAAAACCTTGATCAAGGTCTGTGGCTAAAAATTCAAGCTTGCCTTGCTCGGGATTAATGTTTATTAGAACCATTGAAAGAACAGCCATAGAAGCCTTTCTGTCAGCTACCGCTTCACAGAGTTTTAATACCTTGGTTAAGTCCTTGATCGAAACTTTTGCTAACATAACTCCCCCCAGAAGGATTTACCCTAACTTAATTATAATTATATCATTAAATTAATGCAGAAGCAAACGGTATTTGTTATTCATCTTAGCCCTTTTTGTTAGTCTCTTAGAAACAGAAGACACCTCCCTTTGGTTGTTAGGATCCTTCCTTTCAATCCAAATGAATCTACTATTAAAATGCTCCTTAAAAAATATTGACAAAAGTAAAAAAAGTTTTATTTTAAAAGAAAAAATTTAAATGAGGGGAGAAAATGCAAAACAACGACCTTAGTTTACTAAAGGAACTTGGGCTAAAGCTTACTCCTCAAAGGTTAGCCATTATAGAATATTTAAAGGGTAATAAAAATCATCCTTCAGCTGAAGAGATTTACAACGCCTTAAAAGGTCGGTTCCCAAGCATGTCTTTTGCCACAGTCTATAACACCCTCGAGGTCTTAGTAGAAAAAGGATTGATAAAAGAGCTAAACATCGATAGCTCCAAAAAGAGGTTTGACCCTTTTACCCATCCTCATCATCATTTTATCTGCAAAGCCTGCGGAAAAATCGTAGATGTTGAGGCACCCTTTGAAATCTTTATTCCGGAATTTCTTAGAGATTTCCAAGTGGAAGATTTTCAGGTTGTCTTTACCGGTGTCTGTCCCGAGTGCAAAAAAAGAATAACACATAAAAGCCCCTTCTTGACAGAAAGGGGTTCTCTCTTTTTTTCTCTTTATCCTGTGATAAATTAAGCCTTCAATGAAAGATTCTTCATATAAAAAGGTAATCCAAGCTCTGGGGCTTGTTTTTGGCGATATCGGCACAAGCCCCATCTACACCTTAAGCGTAGTCTTCCTCCTTTTAAAGCCAACCAAAGAAAACATCCTTGGAGTGCTCTCTCTCATCTTCTGGACGCTAATCATCATCCCCACCCTCCAATACACAGTCTTAGCTATGAGTTTGAGTTTAAGGGGTGAGGGTGGGACATTAATCCTCTGGGAGATTTTACGCAATCTTTTAAAGGGTAAAAAAAGGCTCCTTGGCTTTTTTACCATACTTTCCTTCATAGGGATTTCTCTGCTTATGGGGGACGGGGTTATAACCCCTGCCATAAGCATCATTAGTGCCGTTGAGGGTGTCTCTTTTATCCCGGGGTTAAGACCTCTTAGTGCTGATGAAGTTGTGATTATCTCAGCGCTCATTGCCCTTTTTCTTTTTTATTTTCAGAAGGGCGGAACAGAGAAGGTTTCCTTTACCTTTGGTCCTATCATGTGTTTATGGTTTGGGAGCCTCTTTTTCCTTGGTTTAGCAAACATTGTAAAAGCCCCTGAGGTTATAGAAGCCGTAAATCCTCTCTATGTTTTAAAATTTTTCCAGGAGAACGGTTGGAAAGCCTACCTTGTTCTGGGCGAGGTGATACTTTGTGCAACCGGTTCAGAAGCCATGTATGCCGACATGGGGCATCTTGGGGCTCGCCCGATTAAAAGGGCTTGGTATCTTGTCCTGATTGCGCTCATTATCAACTATTTCGGTCAAGGAGCCTTTCTCTTGCTTAATCCCTCGGCTAAAAACATTATTTTTGAAATGTGTCTCAATACCCTGCCCATAGCCTATGTTCCTTTTTTGGTTTTAGCCCTCCTTGCGACGATCATTGCTTCTCAAGCTATAATTAGCGGGATGTTTAGCGTGGTGTATCAAGCCATCTTTGCTCGTATCTTTCCCATCATGAAGGTAAAGTATACCTCCCCTGAGCTTCACTCTCAAATCTACATCGGGGCGGTAAATTGGTTGCTTTTCCTTGCGGTTATCTTTATCATGTTTGAGTTTAAGACCTCAGCAAGTTTAGCCTCAGCTTATGGTCTTGCTGTTACTGGTGATATGACCATCACTGGTTTATACCTCATCACTATCTTTCTTTTTAAGAAAAAATACCATTATGCTATGCTTGCAATATTAACAACCTTTACTGTTTTTACCTATTTTACTTCAACCTTGTTTAAACTACCCCATGGAGGGTATTTAGCAGTTATCCTTGCTGGCATACCCTTTTCTATCATTCTTCTATATACTGAAGGTCAGAAACGCTTATACAAAAGCATAAACTTTTTAAGCAGAGAAGAATTTGTCCATAAGTTTACACGGTTTTACGCAAATAACCCCAAGATACCAGGGCAAGCTTTATACTTTATACGGGATATAGAACACTTTCCCCCTTATGTGATAGAAAACATTTTCTTCCACGGCATCCTTTACGAAGAGAATATTTTTGTTTCTCTTATAAGAAAAAATGAGCCCTACGGGATAACTACCGGATTTTTAGAAGAGCTCTGCCCTGGGGCTAAAACCTTAGAAATTGCTTACGGATATATGGAAATCTTAAGGGTTGAGGATATTTTAAGGGAGCTTGGCATTGATGAACGGGTTGTTTTTTACGGGCTTGAAGATATTGAGACCAAGCACCCTATCTGGAAGGTCTATGCCTTTATTAAGCAAATAAGCCCTCATTTTGTCAAGTTCCTTGACCTTCCTCCTTCAAAACTACATGGGGTGCTTACTAGGATGGTCATCTAATTTTCGTAAATAACCCTAATAAACCTTGTCCGTTCGTCTTCTTTCAGAAAATTTTATGATAAAATTTGTTTGCCTTGGTTTTCTAAATTTTTTTAAAGCATCTTGACATTTTTTGAAAGGGGGTTATTTTATACCCCGTCCATTTAGCGGAGATATTTTGCTATAAGGGGGGATAAATGATGAAAAATTTTGAGAAGATGGAGTATGGGTTTGGTCAGCACCTGATAATCGACGGATACGGTGCAAATCAGGCAAAGCTTATGGATATTGATTTCATCTACGATTTTCTTAATAAATACCCTGAAACCATCAATATGACGAAGATCATGCCCCCTTATGTGTTTAAGTATTTTGCTCCAAATCCAGAAGACTGGGGAATATCCGGCTTTGTAATCATCGCTGAAAGCCATATAAGCATCCATACCTTTCCAGAAAAGCTTTACTTAAGCGTTGACATCTTTTCTTGCAAGCCCTTCAATGTCGATAAAGCCATCGTTGATATAACCGAGATGTTTGAGATTAAAAAGAGCGAGATCAGGCTCCTTGATAGAGGCTTAGAGTTTCCAAGGTCCATCAGAGCCGTTGAAAACTTCATACGCCTTGAAAGAAAGGGTTTAACCTTTTAAAGAATGAAGCTCAATTTTCTTGGGCTGCCCGACTCCTTAAATCCCAGGGTAGCCCTTGTCCCTCTCCCCTTTGAGTTTACAACCTCTTGGCTTAAAGGAACAAAATTTGCTCCCATTGAAATCCTAAAAGTAAGCCCAAACCTTGAATTCTTCGACGAAGAAGATTTAATCACCCCCCTACGAGGTCTTAGGCTTCTATACCGAGGAAATAATTGAATTTTCTCCTGATCTTGAGAGGGCTTTAGCTCAGGTTGAAGAATTAGCTAAAAAATACGCCGAAAAAAGGCTCTTTGCTATCTACATAGGGGGAGAGCATACGGTAAGCTTCCCGATACTTAAAGTATATAAAAAGTATTATCCTTGCCTTAAAGTCCTCCATCTTGATGCTCATCTTGACCAAAGGGACGAATACCTTGGAAGCAAGCTCAATCATGCTACGGTCATGCGAAGGGTAAAAGAGCTTAATCTCCCTGTGTTAAGCGTCGGCATAAGGTCAGCATCAGAGGAAGAAAAGGAGATTTTGCTTAATGAAAGAGAGGTTATTATTCTGGCCAAGGATTTTATTAAAGATGAGGAGGCTTCTCTTAAGAAGGTCTCAGATTTTTTAGGGGAAGGACCAAGCTATCTTAGTCTTGATGTAGATGTTTTTGACCCATCTCAGGCACCGGGTGTGGGAACACCTGAGCCTGGCGGTCTAAGCTGGTATCAGGTGTTAGAAATTTTGAAGCTCTTTGTTAAGGCAAACCCTGTAGCGATGGACATCGTCGAGGTCAGGCCAATACCCGCTTTACCCATAACAGAATATCTTGTGGCGAGGCTGATCCTTAAGATTTCAGTCTATTTAGCAAAGTCTTTGCCATGAGCTATTTTCATCAGCTTGCAAAGCTTCTCTTTGAGGCAAACCTTTTAAAGAGGATTGAAAGAACAGGCTACAGCTATCTTGGCACAGGTAAAGAAGATGTAGCGAAGCATTCCTTCGGCACCGTCTTCTGCGCCTACATTCTTTGTCAGTTTTTCCGAGGAAAGGTTGATGTAGCAAAAGTTTTGACCATGGCTCTTTTCCACGACTTTCCAGAGGCAAGGACAGGGGACTTTAACGCCGTAAACAAGCTCTACAACCAAGCTGACGAAGAAAGAGCTTTAAGCGAAGCAGTTAGCAGCTTTCCCTTTGGAGAAGAAATCCTTACCCTTTTTAAAGAGTATAGAGCCCTTGAGACCCTTGAAGCCAAAATCGTCCACGATGCCGATACCCTTGACCTGATGCTTCAGCTTAAAGAACAGAAGGACCTAAACAACCCCTATGCTGAAAGATGGTTGAGATACGCAAAAAGAAGGCTTATCTTAGAAGAGAGTAAAAGGCTTGCTGAAGCAATCTTAGAGACGGAATGGTGCTCCTGGTGGCTTGAGAGGTTGATCAAAGTTGACACAGATAAGGAAGCCTGAAGATTGCGTAAGATGTGGCAAGTGCTTAACCCATTGTCCAACCTATAGATTTTTTCTCAGAGAAGATTTTTCACCCCGTGGAAGAAATGTCCTTTTAAGTCAAGGTTTAGCGGGAGAAGGCTTATCTTACTGCCTTCTTTGTGGAAGGTGCGAAAGGGTCTGCCCACTTAAGGTAAGCTTCCCAAAAGGTTACCTTCAAAGCTTAGTCAAAGAAAAAGGACAAAATTCTTTTCTGCCAGCCTTAAAGGACTTACTTTTCTGGAAAGATTTTACTCAGAAAGATGAAGCATTCTCCCCTGATGAAAGGGTCTTTTCTTCAAAGGAAGGCGAGTTTTATCTTTACCTATCCTGCGGGCTTAAGCATTTGTATCCTAAAGCCTTGGTTAATTTTTCTGCGCTATTAAAAAGGGAAGGGCTAAAGGTTCATGTCCCTCAAGCAAACTGCTGCGGAATACTTTACTTAAGCTTGAAGGATTTTGGGAGGCTAAAGGAGTTTGCTCAAAATAACCTTTTAGCCTTCTCTGGGGAAAAACCTATCCTAACTTTTTGTGCAACCTGTCTTTGGATGTTTAGAGAGGTGTACCCTCTTTTGTCTAACGATTTTAGAAGTTTAGCTGAAAGAACATACTTTGTGTTGGATTTTTTGGTAAGTCACTTTAAGATAAACGTGGAAATTGAGGGCTTTGGGAAGGTGCTTTTTCATAAGCCATGCCATCTTGTAGGCGAAGGATTAGCCAACATAGACTTGACTTTATCTAATTTAGGACTTAATAATAAAATAAAAGATTTTTGTTGTGGGTCAGGCAAAGTTGACCTTCGGCTCAAAGGGTTTCAGAGGGAATATCGTAGAGCGTGGCTAAGGGAACTTTCAAGCATCGATGTTTTGGCAACAGCCTGCACTGGTTGTTTTTACAATTTTAGCACCCTTTTGAAGGCTCCTCCTTTAGTAAAGCATTGGCTTGAGGTTATAAAACTAAAACAGCATGGCTGATAAGTATCCAGGCTATCTAAATCTCTTAGAAAGCGGGGAGCTTGATAGGAGAATTGAGGCTCTTTATGAAAGGTTAAGCCCTTGTAGGGTCTGCCCACACGAATGCGGGGTAGATAGACTAAAGGGAGAAAAGGGTTTTTGTCGCGTGGGAAATAAGCCAATGATAGCAAGCTATGGCCCCCATTTTGGTGAGGAAAGACCCCTTGTGGGAGAAGGAGGCTCAGGAACGATATTTTTTACCTTTTGCAACATGGCTTGCGTTTACTGCCAAAACTGGGAGATAAGTCATGAGGGCGAAGGAGAAGAGGTTTCAGAGGAAACCTTGGCCAAGATTATGCTCATCCTTAAAGTCTGGGGCTGTCATAACATAAACCTTGTTACCCCAACCCATCAGATACCTTTTATAGTTAAGGCTATAAAGATTGCGGCTGAATCTGGGCTTGACCTCCCCATTGTTTACAACTGCGGAGGCTATGAGTCGGTTGAAACTTTACGGCTACTTGAAGGGATTATCGACATCTACATGCCAGATATCAAATATATGGACGAGAAGGTAGCTTTAAGGCTCTCAAAGATTAAAAACTATCCTGAGGTGGTTAAGCTTGCGGTGAAGGAGATGCATCGCCAGGTTGGAGACTTGGTGATAGAGAACGGAATAGCTAAAAGGGGGCTTATCATCAGGCATCTTGTTTTACCTGAAGACCTCTCCCAGACAGAAGAGGTTATAAAGTTTGTAGCCCAAGAGATATCTCCTAATACCTACTTTAACCTTATGGACCAGTATAGACCCTGCGGGGAAGCCTGGAGGTATCCGCCCCTTGATAGAAAGATTACCAAAGAAGAATGGAATAGGGCTTTAGAGCTTGCGAAGAAATATGGGCTTAAAAGGCTTGACGATAGAAGAGCAAGGTTCTGGGACTAAGTTTTTTGCGGTGGGTGATATCCATGGCTGTAGTAGAAGCCTTGAAGCCTTGCTTTCTAAGCTTCCCATTCGCTGGAACGAAGACTATTTGATATTTCTTGGCGACTACATAGACCGAGGAGAGGACCCGCGCCGAGCCTTAGAGATAGTGATGGAGCTTGCTCAAGCTTACCCAGGGAAGGTGATAGCCCTAAAAGGGAACCATGAGTGGATGTTTGAAAGGTTTTTGCAAGGGATAGACCCAGAGGTCTTTCTTTATAACGGCGGGGATAAGACCTTACGTTGCTACATGAAGGAGGGGCGTCTCCAAATACCAAATGAACATGTTGATTTCCTAAGAAGTCTTCCTCTTTATGTTGAAACTCTGGACTACATCTTTGTCCATGCTGGGATTAACCCTTACAAGAGCCTTCAAGAACAGGACGAGATGGACCTTCTTTGGATTAGGCAGAGCTTTTATCTTTATGAAGGCACATTTCCTAAGGTGGTAGTGTTTGGGCACACTCCTTTTCCGGATGTGCTGATGCTTGAGGATCGGATCGGAGTTGACACCGGATGCGTCTATGGAGGGAAACTTTCGGCTGTTATGCTTCCAGATAGAGTGGTCTTTCAAGTATGAATTTTTAGGAGGTAGAGGCTATGGCAGATGATAGGAAAAAGCTCTCTTGGCGGGAGATAGACAAGCTAAAAGACCAAAGCGGTCTTGCAAAGCTCAGAAAAAAGAGGGAAAAAATAGAAAGAGCTGAGTCCCCTTTGCTTGACGAAACAAAGAAAAGAAGCTACCTCAAGGAGCTTGAAAAGCTTTTTCAAGGGAAAAATTCAAAGGAAATGGAAGAGGCTTTGAAAAAGCTTCATCAATCGGCTGGTAAAAGGGACTTCAAAAAGCTTGCCCTCGAATTCATTGAAAAGTTTGGTCTTCCTACCGATGCTCTGACTTTACTTCTTTTTTTGGATTCTAAAGAAAAGGAGCTTATTCTTAAGACCATACAATTTATAAAGGAGAATTTTTCTTTATTTTCAAAGGAAGATTTAGAAGCCTTGATTACCAAACTAAAGACCCTGAGGTATACGGTTGCCGACCCTGCGGTGTCTTTTAAGGTAGAGAAGGTCTTAAAGGAGCTTCCCCTTTGATGGGGGATGTCCTTAAAGAATTTCTAACCTTTTTGCTTTCTCAGAAAAACTATTCTTTGAACACCCTTTCTGCCTATGCTGGAGATATAAAAGATTTCCTTGAATTTTTATCGGATAAGAAGGTTGAGCTCAAGGACTTAGACCTAAGCGTCGTTGAAGCCTACTTAGCAACTCTTAGAGAAAGGGGGTTTAATCCCTACAGCATAGCAAGGAAGCTTTCAAGCTTAAGAAGGTTTTTTAGGTTCTTGCTTGAAGAGCTTCAGCTTGAGCTTCCGCCTATGCTTTTGGAAACACCGAAGCTTCCCTTTCGGTTGCCAAAGGTTCTTACCCTTGATGAGGTAAACGCCCTTCTTTCAGCTCCTGACCTTTCCTCACCCTTAGGAATTCGGGATAGGTGCATGCTGGAAGTCCTTTACGCTACAGGGGTTAGGGTCTCTGAGCTTGTAAGCTTGGAACTTTCAAGCCTAAACCTTGAGCTTGGGCTTGTTAGGGTTTTAGGGAAAGGAGAAAAAGTCCGGCTTGTGCCCTTGGGAGAGCCTGCTTTAAACTTTTTAAAGCTCTATTTAGCCGTGGTAAGACCAAGGCTTGAGAACAAAAAGAGCAAGGACTTTGTCTTTCTAAACCGCCTTGGTTCCCCGATGACAAGACAGAGGTTTTGGCAGATTATAAAGGGATACGCTAATAAAGCAGGCATCCCTCTTGAGAAGATTTCGCCCCATGTGCTTAGGCACTCTTTCGCAACCCATCTATTAGAAGGAGGGGCAGACCTTAGGTCGATTCAACTCCTGCTTGGGCATAGTAGCATAACGACAACGCAAATCTATACCCATGTGGATGTAAAAAGGCTAAGAGAGGTTTATGACAAATACCATCCAAGGGCTTAAGCCTAAGCTTATTAAAGTAAAGCTTTCCGATTTTTTAGAACATTTAAAACTTCCTGACGAGGCATTAAACTTCATCCTTAAGGCTAAGGAGGTTGCCGAGAAGCAGGGAAAATTTCTTTACCTTGCCGGAGGAGAGGTCCGAGATTTTCTTCTTAAAAGACCATCCTACGATGTTGACCTTGTAATAGAGGGCTCAGCTACGGATTTTTTGGAGGAGCTAAAAAAAAAGTTTGTCTTTGAAGTCCTTTTTTCTTCGCCCTTTTTGACCTATAAGATTCTTCTCCCCCAGACGGGGTTTGAAGTAGACCTTGTTACCGCAAGGGGTGAGGTTTATGAGGATGTAGCCGCTTTACCAAAGGTCTATCAAGCAACCTTTAAAGAGGATGTGCTAAGAAGAGACTTTACTATAAACGCCCTCATCTACGGGCTTAGCCCCCCCTATCCTGAGATGATAGTAGATTTAGTTTCTGGGATTTCTGACCTTGAAAGAAGCCTCCTTAGACCACTTCACTTGAGGTCCTTCGTTGACGACCCAACAAGGGTCTTTCGAGGGATACGCTATAAGGTTAGGTTTGAGCTAAACTATGCCGATGAATTTTATCAGGCTCTTTCCCAGGCTATAGAGGCTCAAGCCTTCCTTAAGCTTTCAGCATCCCGGTTAAGAAACGAGCTCTTACTTTTTGTCAAAAGAGAAGGCCTATCTGTTTTGCCTAGCCTCTTATCAGAGTGCCATGGCTTTGAACTTTTTCCTCATTCAGGCTTAGAGGTAGATGGGGAAAAGTTAGTGGAGGGGATAAAAACTTTAAAGGAATTTGAAGAGGTCGCTAGTCCTCGGGAGGTAGAAGATGCTTTTCTTTTAATTTTAGCGGGGTTTAAGCGGGAAAATTTAAAGCGTCTCTTTTTTGCAGATGGCGTTATTGATCGCTTGGTAAAGCTCTATGAAGAGTTTAGGACAAAATTGCAATCAGTTCTAAATCTTCCTTTGATCGAGAGGGTTTTAAGGTTTGACAAGATAGATAAAGCAACACTTATAGCCCTATCTATCTATTTACCAGAGCTAAAAGAAGAAATAAAGAGATACCTTTTTGTGTATAGCAAGGTCTATCCTGAGCTTAAAGGTGAAG
>JGI20127J14776_1000112_pt1 | contig 19200 bp, 26 predicted proteins | sample JossMetagenome_2_FD_14776 | JGI IMG/M metagenome (IMG submission 14776)
AAACTTCCTATCAACGTGTAAGGTGCTCCGCCGAACGGGACTAGGTTACTGACGAAGGATATCAGGAAGAGCTCGAGAGCTGTATACGCCAAGTCGTACATTGACACTCTTATAAACGGGTGGCAAAGAAAAAAACACGTACGAGATGCACGAGAACTGTATATTTTGTGCCATAATTTCAAGAAAATTAGATGGATATATAGTTTACGAAGACGAAAAAGTGGTAGCTATTTTAGATAAATTCCCAGTCTCGCCCGGGCATACCTTAGTTATGCCGAGAGCTCATTACTCAGATTATCTAAACGCGGTAGAGGACGAAATAACCCATCTATCTCTAATAACTAAAAAGCTGGCCAAGAGAATAATGCAAAGGTTGGGCGCCGACGGTGTGAGGATACTAACCAACGTGGGCGCCTCCGCAGGTCAAGTGATCTTTCATCTCCATATACACATAATACCCACCTGGGGTTCGGGTTATCCTGACGTTTATAGAGATTTCGTTCCAAGAAAGGAACAACCGAAAGAGTATTATGAGAAATTAGTCGAGTTATTGTCTTCGGATAAATAAGACTTTGTAGCTGGACCTAACGTATGAACTTGATTCTTTTTGAATACAGAACGATTGTTCATTCGACAGATGGCGATCCACGATTTAGATTTCATCATGATGATCAGAACATGATTCCGTATAGGCTCTCCGCATATTGCAGGTTAATTCTTTCGATGCATAGATAAGAACTTTTATTATTGCTTATTAGGGCGTCCGACATTAAGGGTCACAGGCGTTTATATGCCGTTACCCCGTGAGGCCTCAAGGGAGCTGGAAAGCCTGTTTGGCGATAGGTATTCGGAGTCATTGCTCGAACGGCTTTCGCATTCGTCCGACATGGGTTTTGTTCCCGAATTGATAGTTGCCGGCTTGGATATTAACATAGTTCCGGATGCGGTGGTCTATCCGAAGACCGTTGAGGAAGTCGTCGAGCTGGTGAAAATAGCCACCAAATATAGGATCCCCCTAATACCCTACGGCCGAGGAACAAACAGATACGGTAACGCGATTCCTACCGAAGGCGGGATAACCGTAGACTTCTCCATGATGAGGCAGATCACGATAGCGAGGGATCAGAGCGTCGCTATGGTCCAGCCTGGGGCTACCTGGAAGGAAATAGACGTGGAGGCTGACCCATATAAATTGTCTTTGAGAACGTTCCCCAGTTCGTATGACTCTTCAGTGGGGGGCGGTATAGCAGGTGACGCGTTAGGAATAGGCTCTTACGAGTGGGGTTTCATATCAGATAATTTGACTTACGTAAAGTTCGTAAACCCCAGGGGAGAGATCGAGACCGTAAGTGGCCCAGAACTCGCGAAAGTTGCCGGGGCCGAGGGAACGACAGGGCTAATCGTCGAGGCTGGGATAAAGCTGAGACCCAAGACTCCAACTTTATCTTTCGTCTTTCATTCGCCGAGCCTAGACGAGGTTCTTAAAATAGTCGGGGAGTTTTACGACACCGGATTACCGCTTTGGCACGTTCAGATAAGGGGCCCCTCGATATCAAACGACATGGTTGACGGTTTCAAGGCGGATCTACAGAAGGACGAGTGGAACGTAATAGTGATGTTTCCGGCCACCAGGGAGCCCCTAATTAGGAGAAGGCTCGAAAGCATTCTGAAGAATTACAATAAAGAGCTGAGACCCCTGAAGTGGGTAGGCTGGTGGACCTTTAACCACGCCGCGATAGCTGCGTTGAGAAGGACCGGAACCCCAATCCATCAGCACGGTTTAATTCCAATGGAGAAGCTGCCCAACCTAATTAAGGAGCTTGAATCTAATTTAGGTCCTCTAGGTGTGTTAGAGGAAAACCGCGGATTTGACTTAGATATCGCGCTTGAAAGAAGAAGGGTGCTTTTAGTTAACGCATTTACAATATCTTCTTTAAGTCTAACTGATAAGAAACTAATTTACGATCTAGCCAAAAACACATTAATGATGGACGCTTTTGTGAAGGTTGGTGGCTCTTTGCTCTCCGTTGGAATGTTCGCCCATAAGTACGCCAAGAACAGGCTCAACGTCACCAGCAAGACGTTCTCAGAGTTAGGGTTAGATAGATATGAAATAATCTCGAAGTACAAGAAAGAGATGGATCCCGAGGAGCTCTTCAATCCGGGAAAGCTTCTACCGCCCGAAAAGCGCGGGAAGAAGGTTTTCGAGATCTCAGATAGGCAGAAACTGGCGCTGACCTTCAGGTTCGGCATAGGGCTGGCGAAGTCAGTCACTCCAGGCGGTCCCAACGACGGTTACAAGACCGTTAGGGCTTTCCTGGAGACTTTCACGGACTACGCCTTTCAATGCATCGATTGTGCGATGTGCGTGACCGTTTGTCCGCAATACAAGGTGGTTTATAAGAACCCGTACGCTCCGAAAGGGATGTTCGACTTCGTTAAAGGAGCGATGGCCTACTACTTCTTAAACGACAAAAAGATCGACATTCCGCTTTCCGTAATAGCCGACATTTCTGGTTGTCACAAGTGTGGTTTATGTGATAGAGTGTGTCCAGAAAACATTCCGATCTCATACTTGCTAGTTCAGCTATCGACTAAGGTCGCCAAAGGGGTTTCCACCAAGGCCTATGTATCATTAGGGCTAACCGAGAAAGAACCTTTCTCCGCTATTCACAACCCAGACTCCACTACGGTCCTATGGGTAGGTTCGTTAATGCAGGAGAACGTCGAAGAAGCCTACGTGGCCGCCTCCATTCTTGAGAAACTCAAGGTGAAGGTGAGAGTTATAGATACGGATAAGGATTCCGGTTTCTATGACTACATATCTGGATCTAGGGAGTTCGTGGAGAAGAGGCTAGGTGAGGTAATCGAAACGTTAAAGGACTCGGAGCTCGTAATAACGTTGACACCTGAGGATTACAGGACTTTGAACGATTACGTTAAGCAAGCCGCCAACATAGTTCTACGTAAGCAGCTTAATTACTACGTGATGCCGATAGAATTGTTCCTGCTGTCCATGGCATTGCCTTTTGAGGGTAAAGAAGAGCAGATCAACTTACATGTACCCTGCTTCGCAACTGATTATGCACAAGAAATAATCGCGAAGTTAACGAGTAGAGGTTTCAAAGTGAAGAGAATAGACGGATGCAGCGGTGCGGCGCTTGCTAAGAACCTAGGCAATAGAGCGAGGGAACTGAGTAAGGCTATGGCGGAGAAGTACAGCGAGTTGGTAACCCTATGCCCGCTCGCTGCACAGCAGTTCAGAAGCTTCGGAATTAGGGCGCAAACCCTGGTGGAGTTTATGGCGAGTAAGCTCGGCGCACAGAAATTAGTCAAAGTCGAAACTAAGGTGGGGTTCACGCTATCAGAAGACAGGAAACACGCTATAGAGGAAATAGTCATGAAAAGTATTTTAGAGGAATTAGAGAACAAAGTTCCGATCTTCGCAGATCTGGCTGCGTTCGTCTCAGATTCGCTAGATGAGTCGAGAAAGATCTTGGATCCTGTTATTTCAGAGGTTGTTACTTCAGCTGGCGATAAAATAGCGAGCGAGTTATCTAAGCTGGTTCAAGAAGACACGGGCAAGGGAGAAACTAGCGTGCTTCTGGTAACATCGAGTTACGTCAAGGAACTCATGAACGTGGTCAACGCCCAGACAGACTTTCAGCGGATTGCATCTGAGGTGGCGGAAAAAGTTCTGAACACCGTTCCGGATAGGTCAGCGTTTAACAAGGATCTGTTCATACAGGTAGTAATCGTTTCCCTTAGGGACGAAATGCCCGAGTTGATAAATTTAGTATCTCGAAAGCTAAAGTGACGGGTAAGGAATGGTTAAGATATTTTTAGGCCCGGCTGGAATCCCACACGCCTCGAGCAAGCGAAACACCCTGGAAGGAGTGAAAGTAGTCAAGGATCTCGGCCTGAATGCCATGGAGGTCGAGTTCGTACAAGGGGTTAAGATGTCAGAAGAGATGGCCGAAAAGGTAGGTAAACTGGCGTCGCAACTTGGGGTGAGGCTTTCAGTTCACGCACCTTATGCGATAAACCTGTGCTCGGAGGACGAAACTAAGATAGAGGCCTCCAAAAAGAGGCTCATAGAGACAGCCATAAGGGCTGAAAAGATGGGAGCTGATGCCATAGCCATTCACGTAGCCTTTTACGGCAGAAGAGGACCTGAAGAATGCTATGAGCTGGTAAAGGAAGGGCTTAAAGAGGTCGTGGAGCTCTCGGAAAGCCAAGGGTTGTATAATGTTAAGTTCGGCGCCGAGACTATGGCAAAAGACACGGCTTTCGGGACCATAGACGAGGTAATAAGGATAAGCAAAGATGTCAGAAGGGTAATTCCCTACATAGACTGGGCCCACACTTTCGCGAGACAAGGAGGTCAAATAAACTACGATGAGATAATCAACAGACTGATAGACGAGCTAGGCCTGGAACACATAAACAGTCATTTCGAATCGTTAGTGTACAGGAACGGTAAGTATGTTGATGAGCACCTCCCGATCGACAACGAGACTCCACCCTTTAGGCCACTAGCGGAGGCGATCCTTAAGAACAAGAGACTAAAGTCGATAACGCTCATATGCGAGAGTCCTGAGCTTGAACGGGACGCCCTTAAAATGAGAAAAGTTCTAGAGGAATTAGGTTATGAATTCTCCTAAGGTAGCGGTGGTTTCAGACTACGACAGGACGTTGGCTTGTGAGAGCGACGGTTTTAGGATCAGAGAAGACGTTTCTGAAGCCGTCAATGAGTTCTCCAGAAAGCACGTTTTCATAGTGGCCTCCGGTAGGGAGGAGAGGATCATAAGGGAGCTAGCCCCTAACCTTCGCCCGACAGTTTGGGTCCTAGAAAACGGAGCGAAGCTGGTTTTTCAGGGAAGAACGGTCCTTTTGAGCACCGACGAGTGGATGGCTTACAGGGACAAAATACTCTCTAAATTATCGCAGCTAGGCATTGAGTACTCCGTAGGCGAGGTGATAATTTACGTGAATGGGGGCAGTCAGAGAATAAAGGAAGTCCTCGAGGCGGTGAAGGGTTTAGGACACGCGGAAAGGAACAGGTCTGACGTGATGATATTACCAAAAGGGGTGAACAAAGCGAACGGAGTGCTTCGGGCCCTTAAGGAACTGAACTTCGAAGGTAAAATTTACGCCGTAGGTGACAGTGAGAACGACCTTAGCTTGTTCGAGATAGCAGACGTTAAAGTCGCTGTGACCAACGCCTTAGATGAGGTGAAGAGGGTAGCAGATATAGTTTTAGACAAGCCTAACGGTCTCGGAGTTAAGGAACTCCTCGAGAGAATATACAGAAACGAAGAGACGCTTTAGGGAATCACCCTTACGAATTTGTAAACATCCGTCGGCATCTCGTGGAACCTCTTCCTGTGCCACGCGTATTCTCTCCTCATCCTGTAATCAACCGTAACGATCTCTGCCGTGAACCCGAACTGTTGTGCTAATTTAGAAAAGAGTCTTACGGTGTTAGAAGAGCTGAGGTGGATGGAGTAAACGGCTATCCTCGCCAACCTGAAGGCTTCCAGCAAGAATTCCTTATCTTTTCCCTTTCTTTGGGTTCCGAAGGGCGGGTTCATGACTACGACGTCTACGATTCTGAGAGGGGAAGAAGTTACGTCGGCATTAAGAGCTTCCGCCCGCTCTAAGTAGCCTCTGGCCGTCACGAGTGCGTCGTAATCCAACTCCAGACACAGGCACTCCTCCGCCCCTAACAGCTCCGCCCCTCGGCAGAAGATACCAGTACCGCACCCGAAATCGGCTACGATTTTCCCGTTTATGTGACCCGAAAGATAGGCATTCCATAACACGGCTGAGGCCAGTTCGGGCGGGGTGACGTACTGTTCCAGGTCTATTTTAGGTGAAGGGAACGGCGGGGCTTTTGACATCTCGATCTCAAGCGACTTTTTCGTCGTTACAACAGTTCCAATAGGCCTCTCACCCTTTCTACACCCTTAAGGTCATCATAAAAGGAGTACCTGTCTAAAACTATCCCCCTTATTCCAGCCCTTTTCGCCCCAATGAAGTCGATCTCGTAAACGTCGCCCACGTGGTACTCAGGATAACCGTACCTATCTACGGCCACCCTGAATATCCTGGGATGTGGCTTAAGCACTCCGACTTCATAGGAAGCGACGTAGCCCGTAACGTAATTGTCGAGGTTCAAGCTCTCCCTTATTTCATTTAGGTCGGGAGTGGAGTTCGTCACCATGACTATATCGTAACCCTTCTTTTTCTTCTCCTCAAGGAACCTCCTGGCGTCCTCGAACATGGTCCACTCGTTTGCCAACAGCCTTTTGCCTTCCAGGTAGCTCACCAGGTCACGTCTTGGAACTATCCCTAAGCTCACCAAGACCTTCCTTATGTCGAGCTTTGAGAGCCCCGCGATAAACGGGTCAGGGTGATGGTCCTCCCCTAAAACCCTCATAACGGCCCTATAAACGGTCCTCTCCGTGACGTCGTACCCCAGTTCCCTCAGCGTCCAGTAAATGGGTTGCCAGAATTTAGGGTTGAACGAGACTATCGTCTCTCCCATGTCTACAAAGACGACCTTCTTATCAGGAACCTTGGAGGCGCTATTTTCGTGCTCCCGCATCTGGGACACCTGGAGGGCTTAGTGAGCTTGTCATCAAACACGAAGCCACAGTTAGAGCACATAGGATATTGGACAACTAACTTATATCCTTTCCTCTTGGCGCTTAGCGCCACGTGCCTCAAGTGCTCGTAAACGTCCTTTTCGGAGTCGAGATGTAGTATCTCTTTGATTTGTCTAGCCGTTAGGGGTTTGTCCGTCTCTTCCAGAAGGAAGAATATTTTCTCCCGGGTAGTAAGGAATTCAGATACCATAGATGACGACCTAACTAAAACTACTCTAGACCCTATTCACCAATCCCGAATATATTTCCTCCGTCTTAGCTAATATGACGTCCTTATCGTAACCGTTCGCCATGGCGGTCACGGCTAGCCCTCCGGCCCCCACGCCTTCCTTGACGTAATACTTATCGTACATCCTAAACCCCTCGTATCTCGACTTGGAGAACTCTAACTGGGCTGAAAGCACTCTGACCCCCACTTGTTTCGCTAACCCCAGGGCGTCAGCGGTAGGATCCTCGACCACCCATCGGGTCGTACCGACTGCTATCCTGGATAGCGCTTCGTTTCCGTACATGGCTTTAATCAACGCGGCCGCAGCTATCATCTGCGTGCCGCCGCAAAGGAGCACGACCTTGCGGAACCCGTTGACAAGGCCGGCCACCGCAATTAACATAGGATCTGAGACCTTGGCGGCGACCTCTAAGGGTGAACTGACGTTCCCCAGGTTCCTCAAGGCCTCGTTGACTATCCTGACCTTCAGGTCTTTCGGATTGTCTGGAGACGCGGAGCTCGTCTTTCCTAAAGCGTCGTAGCCCAACGCCTGGAGCAGCGCCATGGCGGTCGTGGTTCCTCCTGGGACCGACTCCCCTACTAGAAGGAGGTCGGTCGCTTTGCTCAGCTCTTTCCCCAAAAGTTCTGACCTACGTAAGACTTCCTCCGCAACCTCCTTCCTGACCGCTCCAACCCTAATGTCTTTCCCTGGCTCGCCCCCTAGGTCTATGAGAGGTATTCTCGGCTTCACTCTACTACCCGCGTCGGCCACTAGGACGGGGAAGTTGAGGAGCTCGTTGGCTGCTCTGGCGAGCACCACGGGGCTAGGCAGGCCAGTAGGGGAAACCGGAATGCTGTTCATAGAGTAAACTCGCCCGGTCACGAGGAATTCGGCGTCAGCGGCTGGGGTGAAGTGAGTGAATTCTGGGGACGCGCCCGCTATCGTTATTCCAGGGATAAGGCTGACGTCGGTGGTCGCTATTACGAGGACGAAAGTCGCCTTCTTATTCCTTAACCTATCGGCGAAGTAACCGAAGTACTCTTTTATCATCGCGATCGGACTATTGGCCATAACCAGGAAAAATGAGTGACGAGTTTTGGAGGCTTTATAAGAACGTTGAGAGGTGGGCCCTTTCCAGCGAAGTTAACGACCTGATAAGGGACGACGTAAAGTCACTTTACGAGTATGTTAAGTCCCAGGTCGGAAGCTCTATCGCGGAAACCCTCTTCTCGAGAGGTCTGATTTCAGGTACGTTGTATGACGAGATAAAGGACGTTGAAAGGCTTCTAGATAATTTAGACGCTATCGATCTCGATATGATAAAGGCGAGCCTCATCAGGATCTTGGAAATCCTTGAACAGGTGTATTTCTCAGCCGTTAGAGTGTCTAAGGATTGATATTAATTTTTCTATTTCGTCCTTGGTATTATAGAAGTGAGTGGATACCCTAATTCCCTGACCTCTCGCCGAGGCTATGATGCCTTTAGCCTGAAGCTCCTTAACTACCCTCTGAGGGTCCTTCACCTTAAAGATAACTATGCCCGCCCTTTTCTCAATAGGCGTGACCACCTCGAAACCTTCCTCACTTAACCTCCTTATTGTATATCCCGAGAGCTCCAGAACCCTCGAGCTCACCTCCTCCACGTGCTTCGCCAGGATCTCGGCGGACTTCGCTAAGGCCAAATTGGCGGCCACGTCAATCGTACCGATCTCGAACCTCCTTGGGCCTTTATCTACCTCGAACTTCTCCGCATTAAACTCAAGCCAGTACCTCGAACTTCTCCAGCCGTAAAACGGTGGATCCTCTATCAGCCCTTTCTTAACGTAAAGAAACCCCGAGCCCTGAGGCGCCATGAGCCACTTATACCCCCCGGCTGCAGCGAAATCGACGTGCTTCAGGTCTACCTTGACTGCCCCAGCGCTTTGAATTACGTCGAGGAAGACGTAAGCCCCCATCGAGTGCGCCTCCCTGGCTATCCTCTCATAGTCCACCCTGATACCGGTGTTGAAGCTAACGTGGCTTATCGCTACAAGCCTCGTTCTTCCGTCGACTGCGGAAAGTACGTCGTCCTCGAAGCTGTCCAGGTTAGGCCTTACCAGCCTCACCTCGACGCCCCTTTTCTTAAGTTTATAAAAGGGTTGAGGCACCGCTGGGAACTCCAGGGAGTCCGTAACTACGTTGTCACCGGGGCCTAAGTCCAGGCCGTGAGCGATAACGTTAACACCGTAAGAGGTGTTGGGCACGAAGGAGATCTCCTCCCAGGAGACGTTGAGGAGGTTGGCTAGTTTCTCCCTCAAGCCCTTGAAGTCGTCAGCTTCGTATCTGTTGACAGCTATCGTTCCTTCACTGGCGACCTCCCTGAGATAAGCCTGAGCGGCCTCGAGGACGGGAAGAGGCGTTGGGGAGACGGCGGCGTGGTTCAAGTATACGAACTTCTTAACGACCGGAACCAGATCCCTGAAGCTTTCCGCGAACGACATGCTCGATCTCCCTCAAGTCGGAAGGATCATCGACAACGGTGGGATCGAAGGGTTCCCCCGTTACGATCTTCCTCAGAACGCTCCTCATTATTTTTCCGCTCCTCGATCTAGGGAGCTTCTTAACCCTGATGACGTCGTCGACGACGTATATCGGCCCTAGCTTTTCCCTCACTATCCTCCTTATTTCGTCCTCGGTAGCGTCGCCCACGTAGAATATAACGAGCTTGTTGCCCTTTATTTCGTCGGGTACCCCGACGGCGGCAGCCTCAGTAACGCCTTTGACCTCGGAAACTACGGCCTCGACCTCACCACTTGTTATCCTGTGTCCCGAGACTTTTATCACGTCGTCGTTTCTCCCCATTATCTTGAAGTGAAGGCCTTCCCTCACAGCTAGGTCTCCAGTCTCGTGATATCCGAACCTTACGAAGTACTGCTTGAACTTTACCTCGTCGTTTAGGACGCCTATGAACTGAGTTGGGAAAGGCCTCACTGAGACCAAGTTCCCGATACCATCAGTCGGTTTGCCCTCGTCGTCCAGGACCGCCAGCTCAGCCCCAGGCAAGGGGACTCCTGCGTAACCGGGCTTCGCCTCCACGCCGTCCAAAGAGTACGGGGTACCAATCACGTAGCCGAGCTCGGTCTGACCGTAAACGTCGGTGACCTTTTCTGCGAACCTCAGGGAGTAATTCCATGAGGATTCGTCGAATATCTCCCCCGCCGCTGCCAGGAACTCTGTCCTCGGGAGGTCGGCGCCGAGCCTTCTGAACAGCCTGATCAGAGTGGGCGAGGTGAAGAACACCCTGGCGTGTTCTCGTTCCGCGATCTCCTGGATCTTGTTGGGGCTAGGGTAATCTGGAGCTCCTTCCATGAACACTAACTTCCCTCCGTGCAGCAGGGTTCCGTACATTATCCTCGAGAACGTTATCCAACCCACGTCAGCCGTGGTGAAGACCACGTCCCCATCCTTTAGACCGAAAAGGTAATCGAACACCTCGTAGTCCCCTACCATCCAGGCCCCATGGGGGAGCACTATGCCTTTAGGAACTCCAGTAGTTCCTGAAGTGAAGAAAACCTTCAGGGGCTCGTTAGCCTCGACGGCCTCATACTCGAGGCGGCATGATTCCCCAAGCTCGATCAGATCCCTCACTTCTTCCTCGTCATTCAGGGTCCTGTACTCTATATCTCCGGAGAAGTACAGAGGAATCCGTCTTCCTTTTCGCTCTGTCCACCTTGCCTTAACCAACACTTTGGGCTTCAGCCTGTCCACCCTGGCCTTCACGGCGTCCTCGCCTAGGCCCGCGAAGATAACGCTGTAAACCGCCCCTATCCAGGCGGATCCAAGCATATATAGGAGGGTTTGGATCGCGTTGGGTCCGTAGATGGCCACCTTGTCCCCTTTCCTGACGCCGAGTTCCTTCAGTTTACACGCAGCTCCTACGATCCCCAGCCTCAAGTCCCTTCCTTTGAGCTCCAACCTTCCCCCGGTCTCGGAGTACCACGAGGACTGAACTCTCGCTCCTGGCGGAGTTGAAGGCTATGTTAGTTCTCCCCCCTTCGAACCATTTGGCCAGGGGTCCCTGAGGGTTGTATACCTTAGTCCAGCGTGTGTCCCAAACCAGTTTATCCGCCCACCTGGACCAAAACGACTCGGGGTCGGTGAGGGAAGCCTGATATTCGGTTAAGTAATCCACGAGAGTTTCATCATTTGTTCAATTAAATTATAGTTCTCCTTAGGCTATGATCCCCTTAGGTAACGGGTGTTCTGAGCAGCCTGCTACCGCAGAAGTAGCAAAGACCGGGCGAGGAGTAAGACCTACCGCAGGAGGGACAAACGTAAATGATCCTCTTGACCTTCGTTAGTCTAATGCCTAGCTTAACTGACCTATACCGTATCCCTAGGCTTGCAAGCAAATTCTGTAGCGCTAAGTCGTCGGTGAAGACGAAAGGTCTGCTTAGATCTAGCGCTAAAGCGGCAACACTGAGGTCAGCGTTGGACAGCCCTAACTCGCCCATCGCCTCGGACTCCCGTCTCACCCTAGCTAACGCCGACTTGGAAGGTTCAATCACAATAACCTTGCCCCCAGAAATCGCGAGCTCCAGGTTGAACCTTGAATGACTGTCTTTAACCTCTCTCAAAACTAAGGGAGTGGTGTAAACCCTTTCGAAAAGGCCCTCGAGGCCTGCCAGGAAGCCGGCAGTGTCGAAAATAATGTTATTACTATCTCCACACCCTAAGCATCCTGATCGGTTGTCCGAACCTGATGAGCTTCGCCCTTCTCTCACTTTTCCTTACCTTAAAACCCTCGCCCGCCCTGCTAAAATAGCCTAAGATCTCGCCGTCTGCCACCACTTTAGACTTCTGATCCCTTCCTTTATCCTCCAACCTTACAGTGAGTTCCGCTGGAGGGAGGATAACTGCCTTAAGGCCCAAGGGAGAAAGGGGGTTCATAAGGATAAGCTCCATGCTGTCCACATTTTTGTGCACAACCACTCCGGTGACTGAGAACCCCCAAGCCCAACTGCCCTGGGGCGTTGCTATTATCACGCCATCGCCTTCGAACGTTTATCGTCTCCCCCTCAAAGCTCACACTGGCCACTATAGTTTCTGAGCCGTCAAAGATAAGTGCTACCTCATTAAACGCCAAGAACTTCTCTCCACGCATTTCGACCTCAAGTAAAGGGTACTCATCGATCACGTAGTCCCCTTTAATCAGTCTTCGTAACGCGCGCTCGCCCTCCTCCGGTTCCACCTCAAGCAACTTCGACCTTCTGCCGAACTTTATTCCTAGCACGGGTATGCCATACTTAACGTACTTCAGGAGCGTTCCGTCGCCCCCAGCCACTATTATGACATCGGCGTCCTCAGGCCTGGAGACCGTCTCCATTCCCAATGAGCCCGACTCTTCTACTATCTTCCTAGCGTACTGCTCCGCCTCAGGGCTCCGCTTCGCCGCGACGAAAACCCTCAAGTCCGCTCTAACTCCTTATCTCTGGAGTTAAAGGTTTGGCATTCCCTTTCGCACAACACCCTTACTGTGACCACAAACACAGTACTCGGGTTAGTCATTTCTAAATACTTGACGTCGCTGAACAGGGCGATCTTATACACCCTTCTCGGAGGCCCCCCGTTCCTTCTGACTACAAGCCAGGCGTTCAGCCCTTCAACTATAACCGTGACTTTCCCTTCGGTCTCTATTGCTACTCTATCTTTAGGCTTCAAAACCACGGTCAGCGAATGAGGGTTAGGACCTGGATATTCCACGCCGGCCGCGATGATCTTCCTGTAGTAATGTAGCCAGGTCGCTAGTAGGATCGGGAACGACAGCGATAATAAGAGCACTAAGAGCGCTGTAGAAGGTTCACGTCTCCTTACCGCAGTTCTTTAAAGTATTTAAATCGACTTAAACCAAATAGCCTGCGGTCGTTATGACGGAGTATGACATGATCGTGATCGGCGGAGGTCCGGTAGGACTCTTCGGAACGTTCTACGCTGGCCTAAGGGACATGAAGGCATTGCTCATCGACGTTCAGGACGAGCTAGGAGGTCAATTGGTGACCCTGTACCCTGAGAAGATGGTCTATGACGTGGGAGGGTTCCCTGGAATACAAGCGTACGAGTTAGCGCAAAGGCTGGTCGAGCAGGCGAAGATGTTCGGGCCGAGCATCAGGCAGAGAGAATGGGCCGACATGATTGAAAGGACACAAGACAACATGTGGGTAGTAAAGACCGACAAGGGCAACCAATTCAAGGCCAAGACTATATTGATAGCCGCAGGGATAGGACGAATGGTTCCGAGCAGGCTGGGCGCCAAGGGAGAGGTAGAGTACGAGAATAAGGGAGTTTACTACACGGTTAGGAGGAGGAAGGACTTTGAGGACAAGAGGGTTCTCGTTGTAGGAGGCGGCGACTCCGCTGTGGATTGGGCCATAACGTTGGCCTCAGTAGCTAAGAGCGTTACACTAATTCACAGAAGGGATCAGTTCAGGGCTCACGAGAGGAGCGTGAAGGAACTCTACAAGGTCGCGACGGTTTACACGTGGCACGAGCTCAAGGAAGTGAAAGGTGACGGTTCAAGGGTAACTCAGGCAGTTATATTCGATAACAGGACCAAGGAGGAGAAGGTGTTGGACGTAGATGCCGTCATAATAAGCATAGGTTTCAAGGGCGACTTAGGCAACATCCCGAAGTGGGGCGTTAACATGAAGGGTAGGGATATACTAGTAAACGAGAAGATGGAGACTAACCTTCCTGGAGTTTACGCCGCTGGGGACATAGCCAATCAGGAGGGCACGCCGAAGCTCGCCCTAATAGCGGTCGGTTTCGCCCAGGCAGCGATAGCGGTGAGCGTAGCTAAGAAGTACATTGACCCTAACGCCTCGCTGTTCGGAGGTCACTCGTCCGAAATGGCTAAGAAGTTCGCGGAGAAAGCCCAGTAACGTTGATGTTGTGCGTTAAGCTAAAGCGGAAAGATTTGGGACTTTTTCCTAGGAATCTCATAAATACTGATTACGAGTTCGTGTTCCTCGGAGATTACGTCCTTATCCCGGTAAAGGAGAGGGCGGAAGGTTACACGATAGAGGAGTGTGACCCTCCCCGCAAGGAGAAGGGGAGAAAATTAAGGGACTTGATGCCTGGTGTGAGGAGTTTCGTAGTGATAGGCGATATAGCACTCGTTAGTCCTAAGAAGGACGTTGACAAGGCTCAGCTCTTTCAGGCAATAAAGCAGTTGGAGCCAAGGGTTAGAGCTGTATACATCAGGAGAAAGGTCTCGGGCGAGTTAAGGATAAACGAGTTAGAGCTAGCAGGAGGCGAGCAAACAACGGAGACTGTCTATAAGGAGAACGGCTTGCTCTTTTACGTTGACATATCGAAGGTCTACGTCAACGTGACTCTAGCAAGTGAGAGGGCTAAGCTATCGCGAGATATATGTGCCGAAAAGCCCGGTAAGCTGCTCGATGCGTTCACTGGTTACGGTCCGATCGCTATTACAGTAGCTAAAAGGGGGTGTTACGTGGTAGCTGGGGACCTGAACTTAGACGGCCTATATATGGCCCAGAAGTCGGCGAGACTCAATAAGGTTCAACACTTGGACCTCGTGCAGTACGACGCCTACTACTTACCTTTCAGGGACAAGGCCTTCGACATCACGATTGCCGACAACCCGACTAAGGGTCACGAGTTCAAGGGCGAAATCTGTAGGGTATCATCAAAGGCCGTGTTTTACGAACTGGCTAGAAGCGAGAGGGAGGCCGAGGAGAAGATCGGGAAGACACAGTGGCTAAGGGTCAACGAGTACTCTAAGGATCTCTTCGTGTTTAAGGGGCTCATCACTTGCGATGACATAAGCGGTTAGTTCGCTGCCCTCCTTCAGCTTCCTCACGATCTCACGGTTAATATCCCTCGCCGACTTGTCGGATTTTATCATGAGCGTGCTGGGCGAAATGTATTCAGACTTCCTAACAATCAACCTGTTCGGGTCGCTTAGTTCCAGGCCAGGGGACCCCCTACCAGCAACGATGTCGACCAAGTCCTCAACGCGAAGGACGAGGTAGACATAGCCTCCTCCCCTGATTAGGGCCTTTACGCTTTCGTTCAAGTCGTCTAGACCTTTGTCTGCGTCTATTCCAATTATACAATCCCCTCTTGGGGTCAGGTAGTTATCCCTAGTGATTTCTAGGGTCGTTCTATGGGACGCCTTAACGTTAGGATGTCCCTTCGCTCTTATCCTGTCCTTTGCCCACAACTTCGGCTAGAATGAAGGTTTTTCCTCTGACCTCAATTAACTTAGCGTCCACGAGCTCCGCTACCCTCCTGGCGAATTCTCTCCTGTCGTCCACTTCAATCCCGATCTTCACCTTCACTACTTTGTGCTCCTTAAGCCTCCTCCTAATTTCCTGGATGATTCCCTCAGAGAGACCGTTCTTCCCTATCCTCACGTCGGCGTGCTCCGCCTTCTTCCTCTTAATTTTCGCCTTTATCGACTCCCCTTGAGAGCTCATATCGTCTTATCCATCCGCACGTTAGACACGTAACTACTAATGTTTTCCTCTTTATCCTAATTCTCATAGTCACGCCTGGAATCAGAGGCACATGACAACGTCTGCAAAACCTTCTCTTCACCTTCCTTGGTATTCTCACCCTTAATTTCCTAGAGGTGATGAAGGCCAGCTCGGCCACTTCCTTAGCGGTTTCAGGATCGTTCTTGGCTAGAGTCTCAGCCAGGCTGAGAAGCTCTGTCACTTTTTTCCTTGCGTAATTCTTAGCCTTCCTTGAGGTCAATGTTCAACATAGTACTTCTCGAGTCATCCATTTCACTTTTACCCAAAAGGTTCTGGAACTGGCCGGAGGCTAAGGCTTACTATAGGAGGTTCGGCGTGCCGCCCGAGAGGCAGATCCTCGATATATCGTTTCATCACGACATAGTTAGGACCTTGAAAAACCCTAAATTGGGCAGACCCGACATCGTCCATTTGACTCTACTTTCCGTGTTCGCTATCCCACGTGAGGAGCTGGGCGAGATTTACGTTCACACTGTCGAGGGGACCGTCTACGAGGTCTCTAAGGAGGTTAGGTTGCCCAAGAACTACTTCCGCTTTCTCGGTCTAATGTCACAGCTACTGTCTTACTGGTAGGGTGCCGCCCACGGGGAAGGCTCTACTAAAGAGAATCGATGACAGAGGGTTGAAGGAACTAGCGGAGGGCAGATTGATCTTAATGGACGAAAGAGGCGAGAGAGTCGATATTAAGGAGCTCTGTCAAATGGCGAACGACGGTTACTTAATCGGCATAGGGGCGTTCCCGCATGGTGACTTCTCTCCCGAAGTGTTAAGGATATCCGTCAGGAGGGTTTCCATATCGTCAAGAACCCTTGAGGCGTATCAAGTGGCCTGCATGCTCGCGTCCGCATGCTCGCTATAATTTCCCTTAAGTACGATTACACCCCCGGCGTTGGGCTTCACTTCGTTGATTTTCAACCCGTAGCTCTCAAACACCTTCTTCGCGATTATTGCTGAACATTCTGTGCTTTCCAGGTTAAATCCCGAGCCCAGTATGGTAATTATGAATCCACCATCAGATTCCTTCATGTAAAGGGACTTCAGGGGTAGTATATGTTTCACCGTGTCGAAGGTTTTCATCAATTCTTCTAGTGTGGGCGCGTAACCTGTGAGGAAAGTGGCCAGCTGATCTCCTGTCTTTTCGCATAACTCGAACAGCTTCTCCTTATTAGCCTTGTAGAGCTCAGATATTAGGTTTTCTATGAACCAATCTGTCACAGGGATAAGCCTTAGGGCTTCAGAGAGTTCGATGTACTTCACTAGGGCCACTAACGTCTCTGGGGGTTTGCCGAGCTTCAACAGTTGAACCATCGAAGCTAACGAGGTGTTCGTTAGGGAATAGAGCGTTATACCTCTCCTTTTGGCCTCGGAGTCCAGCTCGTCTACGAGTTCTTCCGACGCGGCGAGGGTCACACGGGTCATGCTGACGTTCTTAAGTATCTCATAAGGTACTAACTTAATAACGTCGCCATAAAACGCTTTTTCCTTGCAAAATAATAAAATACATAATCGAGGGCGGACAATAAATTATTTTTAACTTTCAGCGAATTCACGTGTGTGGAGTGAATAACGCTACATCCATTAAGATGAACAGTATCAACAATATCACGAAACCGCCCAAATACCAATTCCCGTATTTGAACAGCGCCTTTATCAAGTCTCCGAAGCTCTTGATCTCATACTCGGCCAATATACCTCACCTCGTCGTTTTCATTTGCCTAGGACTATATATTAAACGTTTTTCCTAAAATCCAGGTAGGCTTATTTTAACGTCGTTTACGCCTATCCGTAGACAGGGACTAGATAGTCCTCCGTAATAGGGTAGCTGAGCGAAAGGACGTCGTAGCCTAGGTCCTTTAGGACGTCTGAAAGACGTCTCGAATCATTTCCGATCAAATAAAGTTTTTCAGTAGGCTTAATTATGCTTTTCAAGTTCGCCTTTTCTACATTTTGAATTCCTAGTCCTAAGTTCCTTTTAAGAAAGCTCTCGAGGGTTGTCTTGTCTATCTCCTCGAATCCCGAAGGGGATTTTCTCAGAAGAATAACCTGTGAGCTAACGGTGGCCGTACGGTCAATTACAGCGTTACTCTCATCGATGACCTTCAGGAACGATCTCAATGGACGACCCTCAGAGGCCACAAGGGCTATGGTCTCTGACCCGCATCTTTCGCCCAACCAGAAGGCTCCAGCCACGTTAGTTCTGTTACTGAGCCCTACTAGTAGCATGTCTCCTACCTTAATGACATTATCACCGGAGATCCTCTCAGCTCCGTCGGGTGGCCCCATGACTTCACACGTGGTGCACAAGCTCATCAGTTGAGAAATCGGAGAATTATCTAAAACCAAGAGCTTCTGATAAGATAGAACGTGTGGCCGTAGTTTCAGATCGAAACCACAAGCTCTCACTACNAGATTGGTGCATCCGTCTTCTTCCCTGATGGAGAANAGGCCGTTTGACANCCGAAGCAACTCTATNTCNCAGAGGTCATGTAGGTCTGCCTCATGCGATACCGCGCTTGTATCGATATGTTCCAAGTCCAGAGCGGATGAGGTTAGGANACTNAGGAGCCTGCNCTTATCAATCANCGTGCAGACGTCGCGNGCTGGCTTGAACCTCTGAATTACATTCAATAACCGGCTTAAACCGTTAAGGTCTTCACGAAAGCCGTCATTAAANTACTTCACCAATCGAGCGAGGGCCCTTGGCATNTAGTACAGAAAGGAACTTGGCGTGGTCGTATCGTCTATAAGCAACTTTACCCTTAATTTCTGACTTTAGAAGGGTTCAATAAAATAACCTTGCCTCGTTGGAGAGTGGGAGTAGGTAGCGAAAATCCAGCAAAGGTCGAAGCCGTACGGGAAGCCCTAAGTTTGATCGATCTCGAGGCGGAGATAATCCCAGTAAGCGTCGATCCAGGTGTGTCAAACCAGCCCTTCTGTGCCGAAACGTTTTACGGGGCGAGGAATAGGGCCCTAAAAGCCCTAAGGCTTACAGGCGCTGATTTGAGCGTTGGGATCGAGGGGGGACTATGTGTGTATCAGAATAGGCTAATGGGATTCGCCGTAGTATATGCCGTATCAAGGGAGGGAAGGGACAACTTCTCCTTTTCGCCTTGGTTTCCCCTACCGAATAGNGTAGCCAGGCACGTAATAAGCGGTAAAGAGTTAGGCGATGCGACGGACTTGGAGTTCAACGTTAGGGGATCTAAGGCCTACGACGGCGTAATCAAATATCTCACGAAATACATAAACAGAAAGGATCTCTACGTTCAGGCGGTCATAATCGCACTGTATCCTTTCTTCAACCCGTCAGTGGCCGACTAAGTCCAAGAACAGTCTGCCTANTTGAACCAGAGACACCGTGTCGTGCTCGTGCGGTCTTGGTACGCTTGCTAGGAAAACGCCGTAGGGCTCTCTACCGTTGGCTCTAATCTCACCGTACGGCGAGAAGACTATGAAGTCCTCCGCCACGTTGAGTAACTCCTTAACAGCCCTGTCGACTTCCGCGTACAGCTTACATTTGATGTCCTCCTTACCAGCAGAGAGCGCGCGGTCTATGGAGGTTATAGAGGCGATGACAGGCCTTCCTATACTCAGACTCCTTAAGGCTGCCTCCTTTACTTTAGAGATCTCATCGAAATAATCCACGTTTTTCAGATCAAGGCTCAAGACACCATAGGTCGGGTTGGTTATCGGTATGTTTATCGCATCTGCACGTGTGGCCTCAATCAACGGAAGGGGCGGAGGAGAGCCTAGGAATTCGGTGGGATTCTGGGCATCCAT
>JGI20127J14776_1000122_pt1 | contig 18724 bp, 21 predicted proteins | sample JossMetagenome_2_FD_14776 | JGI IMG/M metagenome (IMG submission 14776)
TTTAATATCTCCTCATCCTTGGCAATGTAGAATAATCTATCCATGTTGGGTAAAGGTTGTGGAATACTAAATTTAAGTTCTACATGGCAAATTTTGCTATGTGAATTCATTCACGTACTTACTAATTAACGTCCTAATGAAATCATCGATTGACGTAAAGGCGCAATCACAAACCCTATGCACACCGGCACCAACCACCACATCAAGGGCTTTATCCCCTAGTAAATTCATGATCTTATTGGTAACATCTGAAATACACAATCATTGATTCCCATGATTATTATGGAGAGCTTATCATGACCAACGGGGTGCAGTAAATTTAGCCCCTCCCTAAGCTGTGTGGTACCTGCCATATATGTTAAGGCGCCTAACCCAGGATCTTTGAACTTTGATATGCCCATGATATGATCCCTAAGGCTTAGGTATGCTGGGTATATCATTTGCCATGCGTTGAGGATTTTATTTGCGGGAACTACCGTGACCAGCGAATCCCTACAACCATTAGCCATACCCTTAATCCTGCTGAGCAAATCCTCATCTAATGCCCGCCTCAATACTATGGTGGCTAGCCAAACTCTCAACTCCCCAATATCGCTCATTAGCTTGATTATTATTGACATCGCATCAACCACCATGAATATACGCAATGATTAGAACCTCATCATTATCGTTAATAGGCGTGTCTAATCCCTTGAGTAGCCTTATGTCGACATTATTAACCGCTATGTATATGTCAGGCATCAAATCATTCCTTGATGCATCAAAAACCCTCCTGAATAACTTATCATTTACCGATTTAAGTCCATTGATCACGTCCCTAACGTTATTGGCATTATTCAATTCCAGGTAATCCTTACCCAATGCCAGCGCCTTCAAAACACCGACTAACCTAACCCTGACAACCACATTGGGTCTTCGGAACAGGGTTTTTAAGGTCTCCTTAATAATTGAATTAAATGCATTGCTCAGTAATATCGCTGAAGGAGATTGGTATCGTAGAGATTTGTAGCTATGGTGATAGGATTCGGGAGGTGAAGATTAGGGTTGGTATTAATGGTGCACATGAAGGGGCTAATGATGACTTAACGAAGTTAATAATTAACTACATAAGAGGTTTGGTGAATGCACGCGAAATCCTGAAATACATAAGCCTAAGCCCAGGACTGCTTGGGCTTGCGCAATTGGCAATGCTATCGATACCCAGGGGTAGGGTCGCCACGTACTCCCAAATAGCCAGGTTATTGAACACAAGTCCAAGGGCCGTGGGTAGGCTAGCAAGCGCTAATAAACTACCGATAATTGTCCCATGCCACAGGGTAATAAAGAGTGATGGTTCACTCGGTGGATACTCGATAGGCGACGTTAGAATTAAGCACGCCTTATTAACAATGGAGGGGGTCCCCATAGTGAAGGGTAGGGTTTCTAAGCAATACTTCGTTAGTGATTCCGTGCTAATCACGAACTTTAAGGAATTGCTAAAATTGGCTTCCCAGGGTATGGTTATTTGACGATGGATATCACGACTTCATCACCCTCCTCTATCCCGTATCTCGATGCGAAGCTTCCTCGATTAACCGAAAGCTCAAGGAATCCCTCACTATTAATAAGGGCTAAGGTCTCACCCTCCTTTGCAAAGCCGTAACTCCTAAGGAACCTAGCCTCAATCTCTAGGTTTTTCCTTGGTACGGTTATTCTCAACGTATCGCCATACCCAAGACCCATGATAGTAACATCGCTAGACCTAACCCCAGTGTACGCGTTGCCGAAGTGATCAATATATATTATGGATGACCTTGCGAAACCCTTAGATACGGTATTCGGTGGTATGGGGAGTTTAATGGGGTCCGTGACCCTTGGACCTAGTAGTGATATATCGAGCCCAAGGCTTATGTAAGCAGCCACCGGCGCAAATACGTCACGTCCATGGAAGGTGCTTGAAACAACGGGCCTCATGTAGCTCCTATTCTCAATAGACCTTACATCCTCAATACCATCATCCTCCGCAGCCATCATTAGGACGCCGTTGTCAGGACCTACGAAGTAGTAATTCCTCGTTTTGATAACTAAAGCCCTCCTGGACGTTCCAACCCCTGGATCAACGACCACAACATGAATCGTGCCCCTCGGGAAGTACTTATACGATGCCCATAACGTGAAGGCTGCCTTGAATATGTTGAATTGCGGTATTGCATGGGTTATATCAACAATGGTGGCGTTGGGATTTATGCTGAGTATGATGCCCTTCATTGATGGTACGAAATACGATTCATAACCGAAATCCGTGAGTAGGGTTATTACACGACTCATCAATGCGTCATTACCTACAGCAATTTTAAGCTTTAGAGGAATGAGTCGAGCGTTAGTTGACCAGGGGTGGGTAAGACCCTGCTCATGATATTGAACTTCCTTAAGTATTTAGCGAACCTGGCGGCATTACCATACACGGTATACACAATCCTAGCGCCACTATTGAGCGCGAAATCCACAAGGCCGGGAAAATCAGAGTGGCTACTAAGTGGTAATGCATCAACACCAATAGCCCTAAGCCTAGCCACCCTAGACCTCTTGGCGTACATGCCACTTAATGCTACGGCCTTAACCATACCATACCTAGACCTCAACACCCTAATCGTGTTCACGAAATCCCTAGGCATACCCATAATGATTACGGAACCGGGCTGTGGGATCTCGCTTAGAACCTTGCCGTATTTAAGCCCTAACACATTATTCATAACCTTAATGCTAGGCTCAATGTACATTGGGTAATCCTTAAGCAGCACAGCAAGTTCCTGCCCGCGCCCGAGGGGTTGACCCATGAGTAGCACAATGCCATTCCTAATACCATCCTCAACAACACCCCTCAACTCATCATAGATAGCGATCCTACTTGGGAATACGTAATCGGGACTCCCATACGTGGCCTCCATTATCAACACATCAACATCAAGCCCCTCAGCCCCTCCCAGCAGTATTGAGGACTCCACATTAAAATCGCCAGTAACCCCAACCCTGAAGGCACCAAAATCAAGCACGTAAGATAAGCTCCCAACCACATGACCAGCATTGTAGATCTCAACAATAACATCATCAATAACAATCTCGTGACGAGGACTAGCTTCAATATACCTAAGGCCTTCGCCATCACGAACTCTAATTACTCTAGCCGTTTCTTCGCTCATAATTAGTGGCATGGCATTACGGATCGCGCTAGGGTTAACATGATCCCTATGTCCGTGGGTTATTAATATCGCGTTAAATGACTTACTCGGCTTCCTTAAGGGGTCTATTATGAATCTTTTATTTCCATACTCAATGATGATCCCATTATCATAATAAGCCCTAAATCTATGCACACCTAATCAGTAGTCCTGGATCTATACTGCTATAAAAGGTGTTTGTTCCTAAATGGTTCTCTTTCTACAGCTGAGTTATGTTTGATATAAGCGTTAATCCGCAATAAATGCGTTTCATAAATCTACGGGAAAGAGACGACATAACTAGGCTAAATAAGCATTCCAGCCACATTAAATATAATAACTAGATTATTAATTTACCCAGCAAATTACGGTTGATACTTCACAAATATAAAGGCGATATCTTTATAACCCAAGGGAAAAGACTTTACATTGTATGGTTGAGGGCATAAAGAAGAAGATCCTGGACTATCTCGCGAGCAATAAGGGTAGGGAATTCACGGCTGAAGAGATTGCAAAGGCTATCGGTGAGGAGAGACTAAATGTGGTTAAGGCACAGTTAACCAGGTTAATAAAGGATGGTAAGGTCATTAAGACGGATAATAAGTACAAGGCCTCATAAAAATCAACAAAATTCAAAAACATAAAATATCCTTCCCCTTATGATGAACCCGACCACTACGGAATAATGAAGAATAAAACCGGGCCGGAACTGAGCCATAGAGGTTTTATCACGGCAACATTCACAGGCCTTTACAAACTCCCGAATTTCCTTAATTTTTCCCTAACTTCATCGTTCATTATTATGTCTAGCGGGAAGAAGGCAGTCACTATCCAATTTGGTACATCAACAACCTCGCTTATCCTAAGATCCATGGCCACGCTTGCCAACATATAAGCCTCAACGGGTTCCATGAACTTTGACAATGCATTTATTATACCTATCGTGGCCACTTTAACCGCATCCCAGAGATTTGGGGCCATGCCAGGGTAAGCTATATACTCATTAAATGTTATCTCCTTCATTCTGCTAAATCTAAAGATTGGCTGTCTAAGTCCAATGTTCTTAATCAAACTAACCCTAAATCTAATCCTCATTGGTGCCTCAATGGCTGTTCCACAGACCTCACCATCACCCTGGGCAAAGTGCGTGTCACCAATCGATAGGAAACCCCCCTCTACGAAGACGGGTAGGTAAAGTATGGAGCCCACCGTTAATTGCTTAACATCCATGTTACCACCATTCTCTCTGGGAGGTACGGTACTCCACCTGCCACTGTAAGGTGGCGCGGTACCGATGACGCCGGGGAATGGCGCACCTGGTATTTCCACGTCCACATCTCCAAACCTTGCGCGGGCCTTACCATCCTTTATACTCCAGATCTTAATAGCGGGCCCTGCAAGGTCTATGGGTGTTGTGTATAGGTCCTGGGCGAACAAGCCGAAGCCGGGTATGACCCCCGTCCAGCCCCACCCCATGTCCTTAAACTCTAAAAACTCTATTTCAACGGCATCTCCGGGTTCGGCATCTTCGATCTCGATAGGCCCGGTTAATGGGTGTATCCTGGAAAAATCAAGTTTTAGCAGGTCTTGAGACGATGATGATTGCGTTATTTGACCATCAGACGCCTCCTTGGTCTCAACCTCAACCTCATCCCCATCCCTTATCGTTAGGATCGGCTTAAGTGATGAGTCCCATTTATTGTGGGTTATGGCGTGGATTGTGTATCGTGTCATTACTAATAGGCTTATTGTTTCTTTTTAAATTTTTAACCTACTACATACCAGGTACTAACAATTTTGATCTGAACCCCCTCGTTATTACCGCCATATAAATGAGCCATAGCGAAAGCCACGCAGCGCCCAGGATCTTGGCATCCATCGAGAGCCCCCACCATATTGGTACGAGAACGATAAGTCCCGCTATTGGTATTAATACATATAAAATGTATAAAATGTGTCTTTTCCTATACGTGAAATAATATATAGCCGCTATGTGGAGTAGTATGAAGGCTGTTAATGCGCCAAAGTTTACAAGGCTAACGAGTAGGTCGAGTGGTACTAAGATGGCTATTAACGTACTAATGGCACCGCCTATTATTGTCGCCACCCAGGGTGTGCCGAATTTGCTGTGGACCTTAGCAACGGCCCTGGGTAAAAATCCATCTCTACCCATGGCATATATAATCCTGGCTATGGCGGTGGTGGCGTTAAGTCCATCACCAATACCCCAGGCTATGGCTGTTGATATCGTGGCCACGCTAAGCATTAATAAACCACCCACCGTCTGTGCCACATCGTAAAATGCCGTATCGGGATTAGAGAATTGATATGTTGGATAAACCAAATAGGCTAAGTATGTCTGTGATATGAACATTATACCAATCGCAAGCACTGAAAGCACGACTGCGCGGCCAACGAATTCGGCCTTACCTCTATGTTCCTCTGCCAATGTTGTTGCTGCATCAAATCCTAAATAGCTAAGTACGGCTATTGATGCTGCGTTGAGTATACTGGATATTTTGAAAGAGCTTGCATTATAAAGTGGATCTATAGATAATGGAATATGTCTGGTGATTATGTATGCAATGGATAACACGAAAAATATAACTAACGCCGCAAGCTCTATTGCAAGTAAGGTATTGTTGGCCCTGGCCGTCAACTTTATTCCTAAAACACTTATGGTCGTCATAGGTACTAGGAAAATCAACACCCAGGCCTGGTAGGGTATTTGCGGTATTATCGTGTTCATAGCTAAGGCCGCAACCACATATACAAGGCCTGGCACGAGGAAGTAATCAAGCATTATGGACATACCGCTATGAAACCGTAAAATGGATTTACGGCCCTCTGTGCATAATTATATACAGAACCAGCTAGGGGAAACTCCCTAACCATGAGGAAATATGCGTATGCAGTGGGCATCATCCCGAGCATACCCAATAGATAAGCTAATGCGGGCATCCCATTGCTTAACGAGGCTACAATACCATAGATACCCCATGGAGCTATGGGGACCATAAACACGAGACTATATGTAAAAACATCGATCCACGAAATCTCCCTTTTAAGTTCCTGTTTATACCCAAAGCTACTTATGTCCTCGGGCATATTTCCGATGGGGTCATCACCATTTATAAATTTCACCCCTAAAGTATATAGTTAAGTTTATGAAATTGTGTTTAATTGTTTATTTAAACAAATATCGCGTAGCTAGTCGGTAATACTATGTTTATGCTTTGAAGGAAATGTTTAAATAACTTAAATTATATCATGGGACTAGTATGACGTTTTTAGATCTGTTAAGACCCCCCACGGTGGTTACGATAAATACTAGGTCGGAGGTTATTGCTGGGTTAACCACGTTCCTAACCATGGCCTATATATTGTTTGTTAATCCAGCGATAGTTGGTAGTGGTTTCGAACTGGCTCTGACGCATGCGTTGGGGACAAGCTCATTGTCTCCTCAGTACCAGGCGCTTGTCTACACGGTTAAGCTCGGCATAGCTGCAGGTACAGCTATTGCCGCTGCCTTTGGGACGTTGTTAATGGCCTTCTTTGCGAGACTCCCCTTTGCCATGGCTCCTGGTATGGGAGAGAACTCCTTCATAGCCTTCTCCGTAATACCTGCCTTCACGACCACGTTACTGAATATAGGAGTTCTAGGGCCACGCGCTGCCGAGATCGCACTAATGGTGGCGTTAACTGCGGTCTTTATTGACGGTCTCATATTCCTATTTACGGCGTGGTCAGGCATTAGGGAGAGGATAATTAAGTCCATATCCCCAAACCTCGCTGTGGGCATTAGTGTCGGTATCGGCCTATTCATAACATTCATAGGGCTTAGCCTTGGGGGCTTTGTCAAACCTGGTGTTGGTACGCCCGTAACCTTTAATGTAGAGGCCTTTAGAACCCCCTCGTCAATACTTGCCTTCATTGGGTTGATGCTGGCAATAGCGCTTTATATATACAGGGTGCCTGGTGCATTCTTAATAACTATCATAGCGCTGACGCTGGTGGGCATACCACTCGGTTTAGTTACACCACCGCCGTCTCTAGTTCAATTACCCACACTCTCAACATCAATAATACCTAACTTCCCCGAAAACATCATGTGGTGGATTAAGCTAGTCAGTTTAGCCTTCCCTGTCGCGCTCTCCCTATGGATGATCGAGTTCTTCGATGGCATAGGTACGATCGTTGGCTTATCAAATAGGGCAGGGCTTGTTGATGCGAGGGGTAGGCCCGTCAATATTGAGAGGGCCCTATATACAGACGCCATGGGAACCATAGTGGGCGCTCTTGCTGGAACCACGACAACGGTTATTTACGTTGAGTCTGCCGCTGGAATAGAAAGTGGGGGCAGGACCGGGTTAACGTCGCTAGTTACGGGCCTACTCTTCCTAGCATTCCTGCCCCTAGGACCGCTTGCGGTTATGGTACCAAGCTTCGCAACAGCCCCAGTACTGATACTTGTTGGATTGATGTTCATATCACTAATCCCAAAACTCAACTTTAGCGATTTAACAGAGGCCATACCGGCATTCGTAGCAATAATAAGCATACCACTAACATACAGCATAGCAACTGGGATAGGTCTTGCGTTCATAACTTATACCCTAACAAAGATAATTGCTGGAAGGTTCCGTGAGATCTCGGTGACTACGATAATAATAACATTAATATTTACTATATATTTCATAGCCATGCTACCATCACTTCACTAACAATTTTAGCTTGAACAATAAGTAAACCTTAGATTTTTCAATTTTTAATTTAAAAAGTAGGGGAAATAGTCCTTACTCAAGACATACTTATGTTAATTGGCTGTATAATGTGTATCGTTACCATATCGAATGGTTTAATTCCAAACTTCTCCCTAACCTCCCTGGGTATTGTAAACTGTCGGCTATTAGTATGCTTTGTTCTTAGGAGCTTTACGTTGGTAAGCTCTATCTTTTGGTTGTTGTGTTCCAGAACTACATATGCGTATTTAGTTCTTTCTAAACCTAATTTCCTAACTAGGTTTGCTGGCACCAAGACTTGGTTATTTATGTAGATCTTTATTGTGTAGGGCAGGGTGTTTATTGGTAATCCTTTCCTACCCACAGTAATTTCTGTGGTCATATTTCTCGAAAGACGTCGCTTTCACTTCTATTTTAAGGACTTTGTTAAACCGGAATGGTAAACCAACGTGAAACCTCACGTAATATGTGTGTTTCTCGTGATTTCAAGTTGAAATTTTACCTATAATTGAAAGTCATTAAAAGACTAGCTTTCTTTCTAATAATGCGGAAGTATTTTATTCGGGTTAGCTAATTAATTCGTGTGATGAGGCGTGTCGGGTGCTGAGTGGGTGATTGCTATCGCATGGGCTGATGAGGGATTAAGTTAAATAATTACCTACGTAACCATTACTGTGCCCTTCAGGGAGGATATTGAATTGATTAGGGGATCGAGAAGCAATTTACTTCGTGGTAAGAGTATCGTTCTAGCATTAAGTGGTGGCATATCGATATACAGGGTTCCTGACGTCGCCAGGGAGTTGATTAGGCATGGTGCTCACGTAACCACATTCATGAGTAGGGAGGCACGTAAACTGCTCAGCCCCAGGATCATGGAGTGGGCCACAGGTGGTGCAGTCTATGTTGAGTTGAGTGGTTATGCGGAGCATGTGAACGTCTGCTCGAGTGCCGATGCTGTGGTTTTCATACCAGCCACCGCAAACACAATCGGTAAATTGGCGAATGGAATTGCGGATACGCCAATCACGCTTTGCGGCATGGCAGCCCTAGGTGCGGGTAAGCCCGTACTGATTGTACCTGCCATGAACGAGTCCATGTGGAGGAATCCAATAGTTAGGGCTAATGTTGATAGGCTCAGGGACCTTGGTATTGGATTCGTTGAGCCTGTGGTTGAGGAGGGTAAAGCTAAGCTTGCCCCCATTGACGAGGTTGTCGACTCCGTAATAGACATGTTGGCGCCCAAGGATATGGCCGGCCTATCTGTATTAATAACCTCGGGACCAACTCACGAGCATATCGACGCTACAAAGTACATAACCACACCGAGCAGTGGATTGACAGGTTATTACTTCGCCAGGGAGGCCCTGGCCAGGGGTGCCAGGGTTACGCTTGTTGAGGGTCCCGTAAGCACTAGGGATCCGCCTAATGCTGAGGTCTTTAGGGTAACCGGCGTTCTCGAGATGTACGACACAGTCATTAAACTGGTGAGTAAGAGGCGCTACGACCTAGCAATCCTAACAGCTGCACCCCTCGACTTCTACGTTAAGGATAGGGTTGAGGGTAAGTTAAGCAGTGATTTGGAAAAGGTCGTTATTGAGTTAATTCAGGCACCAAAAATCGCTAGAGACTTGAAAACGTATTCTCCAGCCACATTCTTAATAGCTTATAAGGCCGAGGTGAATATTTCGGAGGACGAGCTAATCAAGAGGACGTTAAGGAGAGCCTCCGAGGGCAATTGGGACTTGGCCCTAGCCCATACCGTGGGCTTGGGTAAGGGCTTTGGCACAGAGAAGGATGAGGTCATAGTCCTGGATAGGAATGGAGTGATGAGGAAGCTAGGCCCAATGCATAAGAGGGAGCTTGCTAGAGAGGTTCTAAATATATACGTCACAATTAATAATATAAAATCAATAAAGGGATAATGCTTTTAATCATTTATTTTGATCGAACACCGTGAGTGGACCCCTAGTCCCTGAAGATGTCAGAAGGAGGGGTTTAATGCTGGCGTCGATATCGACATTCTTCGCATGGGCCCTTGAGTACTACGACTTCCTAATCTATTTCTCACTAATTCCGTACATAAGCGAATTATTCTTTCCAAAATCATCGCCAGTAGCAGCGTTGCTATACACATTGTTGGTCTTCGCAGTTGGCTACTTCGCGAGACCCCTCGGTGCAATATTCTTTGGGCACATTGGTGATAAGTATGGGAGACGAAACGCATTACTTGGTGATGCGGTAACCATGGCCGTCGCCACGATAGCCATAGCCTCGCTACCCACGTACTCGGAGGTGGGAATTCTAGCACCAATACTACTAACGATTTTCAGATTCCTTCAGGGATTTGGCTATGGCGGTGAGGCAGGCGGAGGCGTGGTTTGGGCCCTTGAGTTTACGTCACCAAAGTGGCGTGGTCTTGTTAACGGTGTCCTTAATTCCAGTATGTCAGTGGCTACGTTGTTAGCCACGGGCTTACTACTGCTTGTTAGTGCGTACTACCCATTACCCACCATTGGTTGGAGAATACTCTTCCTAAGTGGTGCCGTGGTTGTCATAGTTGGTCTTGTCATTAGGTTATTAGCCCCTGAATCAATACTTTGGGAGAGGAGGAAGGACGAGGGAAGGCTTGTTAGGATACCGCTAGCTACCGCTGTTACAAAATATTGGTTCAGCCTGCTCCTGGTCATATTGATAAACTTGGGTTTAACATTCGTTTTCTATGCGGGTTATGGCTTTGTAACGACATTCACGAAATTACTTTCGGCATACATGCCCGAGCTTCAGAGGGCTTTCGTTAAGTTGACGTATGTTCCACTAATGCTTGGCAGCCTGGGCGGTGTAATTGGCAATACGCTCGGTGGTTACTTAACGGATATTTTCGGTAGGAGGAAGATGCTGATAATACCGACAGCAATACTCCTGGTGTTAATATACCCACTGTACTTATCGCTCACCACGTTGTATATACCCATAATGGCGCTGTCATTGGCTTTGATGTATTTCATATTCACTCTCTCCGCCACTGTACAAACGGCGTACTTCTCCGAGATATTCCCAACCGAGGTTCGTTGGTCAGGTATAGGGTTTGGATGGAATTTAAATGCAGCCATTGGTTCATTAGCGCCCACGTTCGCATTACTACTATACACAAACCTGAGGGGCACGACCAACCCAATAATTGCGGCAGCCCTCGCACCATCGATAGTAGTCATTATCGGCGCTGCCATGACAATAATAGGGGCATCAATCGGGCCGGAGACTGTTAGAAAGCCGCTCGAGTAATAACTTGAGAAATTAATCATTCCGTATAATTAAATTTTAAGAGTCTTATGACCCCTTACGACTCTTTAATAGCTCTATTAGCTCCTTAATAACCTCCCTATAGTCCCCAACAACTCCGTAATCCGCGTACTGGAATATGGGAGCATTGGGATCACTGTTTATGGCCACTATTACCTTAGACTCCTTCATACCGAAGATATGCTGTATTGCACCACTCACACCAACGCCTATGTAGAGGGTCGGTCTTATGGTCTTACCCGTCTGACCAACCTGCCTATCGGCGCTCAACCAACCAGCATCCACTACCTTTTTAGTACCTCCAATGGTACCACCCAATAACCTAGCGAGCTCAGTCAGTAACTTAACGCCATCAACTCCACCAACACCACGCCCTGCAACAACCACTATATCTGCCTTCTCAACTGGTGGCATTTCCTCACCCTTAACCGCAGGTCTCTCTTCAACTAACCCCTGACCGTTTATGCTCGGTATTGAATCAAGTGTTTCACTAATTATCTCTCCGCTCCTGCTCGTATCCCTCGGTGGCGTTGGGAATACATTAGGCCTAACGCTGGCTAGTTGTGGTCTCCTGCTGGGTGTCCTTATATGCGCGAGTATGTTGCCACCATATGTTGGTCTTACTTGATCCAAGTCCCTTGTCTTTGGATCCACATCAAGTTCCGTGCAATCAGCCGTAATACCTGTTCTTAATGAATTGGCAACGTATGGTGCAAGTTCCCTGCCCCTCTTTGTGGCGGCAAACAGTATTATCTCTGGCTTGTACTTATTAGCTAATTGCACTATCACGTTCGCGTAAACATGCGGAATATACTTCGATAAGGCTGGGTGATCCACGTATACGACCCTATCGGCTCCGTAGTAGATGGGCTCCTTAACGACATCACCCAGGTTATTACCTACCATGATTGCCGTGACGTCGGTATTAATCTTGCTCGCCAACTCCCTAGCCTTACCTATTAATTGCAGGCTCCCATCCTTGATAACCCCATTCACGTACTCCACATAAACCCAAATTCCCTTATACTCGTTCTTATTAACTGGGTTCCACTCACTACATATTTTTTGTTGTGCTTGAGCTGTGCTCATGGTCTTATCACCCCCTCCTTAGTTAGGTTATCCAGTAACCACCTGGCTGCCTCCTTAGGATCACCCTTAAACAACTGCCTCTTCCTCTCTATTGGTTTTGCATCCTCTATCTTCGCAACTATCGTTGGCGAGCCTCTAAGCCCAATGCACTCCCTCTCGAGCTTCAGCATGTTATTATCAATAACCTTAACGAGACCATTAACCCTGGCATTTATCTTCCTAACGAGACTTAGATCCCTCGGTGGATTGCTGTTCTTATATACACTGATTATTATCGGCATTTTATACTCATACATCTCGTAAACACCCTCATCCTCTAAGTACCTGGTCACCCTAATGACCTTATCCTCAAGCCTAACTTCAGCCTCAACTGCATAGTAAACATAGGGCAGGTTCAACCACGACGCAACCTGGGCAGGCATGTGCGCTGTTGTTGAGTCGGTGGTTTCCTCACCAAATACTATTAGATCGAAATCGGGGAATAGCCTCTGTATGCTCCTTGCCACGGTATGCGAGGTAGCAAGGGTATCGGCTCCAGCAAAAGCCCTATCGGTGATTAGGTAGGCTTCATCGGCTCCCATGCCTATTGTTGACTCGAGGAAGTCCTTACCGCTGGGTGGCGCCATGGACATTGTTATTACCTTACCACCATACTTATCCTTAAGCCTCAATGCAAACTCAAGGGCATTTCTATCGTAGGGATTAAGCATAAGTGGGACGCCTTCACGAACGAGGTTGTGTGTGACTGGGTCCAGGCGTACAGCTGTTACGTTGGGTACTGCCGCCTTAACTGGTACTATTATTGTTAACCCACTCATTATGATGCCTAGTTCATTTGACTTAATATGCATTTCTAACCTTTGACATATATAACTCTATATAATGCATCATACGAATGCGTGATTAATATTCGACCCATTAGTAACTTTTTAGAATATTTTTCAATATTATTATTGATTCATTTAATTAGCCAAATCGATATTGTACACCAAAGCCTGATTTTGGATAGTTCCACTCAATGTTGCTCTCCGGGCATACTACACGGCATGTACCGCACTCAAGACAGCCTTCGTGCGAGAATAGTACTGTTCCATCAGGGCCCGGCGTATAGCATCTTGCTGGGCATAGGTATAGGCATGGCTTCTTATCGCACCTCCTACACTGCTCCGGGTCTATTATCCTGATGTGAGGTCTTTGGTCAACATCCCACGCATTACTGTTCAACCTCTCCTCAATTGGTACCTTCCTATCTAGACTCATAGGTTCATCACCACCCTAATGGCATCCCTTGCCAGATCCATGAGTGTGACATTCCCCTTAGCCTCGAGTAAGGTTGAGCCGAGCCTCCTCGGTGTACCATCGATGTCGAAGTATCGTGCCAAAACCTTATTTATCAACCTCACGTAATCACTATAGAGCCTAGGTTCAATTAAAACCTTATGCGCATTCCTAAATGCCCTGAGCTCCCTAAGTACGAAGGATTCCTCGAGGAGTTTGCCGTAGACGACAGCGTTTCGGCATCGTACTTACCCACATCATGCGCCTTAGTAATAGCTTCAGCAGCCACCCTACCGCTCTCCATCGCAAAGTCCACACCTCTAATAATAATGCCCAGGTGAAGTAGGAATCCTGCAGCATCGCCAATAACTAGGTAGCCATTACCGTACAGGTTCGGTGGTGAAGCGTTGAGACCAGCCACGGGGGTCAGGTGTGCTGAGTATTCGAGGAGTTGTCCGCCCTTTATCAATCTCTTGATTAATGGATGAAGCCTAAATTCCTCAACCAACTCATGCACTGGGGTATCTAATTGATATCCATGGCTTAAGTAAAGAACCACCCCCAGGGTTATTGCCTCCTTATTCGTGTAGATAAAGGCGCCACCAGGTAGGTAATGGGTTGGGTATCCAGCCAAAACCCACGCTAACCCCTCATCCTCATCCAAGCCAAACCTCTCATTTATCGCGTTCCTATCCAACTTAATTACTTCCTTAACACCAAGGGCCACGATCTCCGGACTTAACTTAGGTGCTAGCCCGCTCCTTTCGAGCACAAGCCTATTTATGCCCTCGGCTATCACAACCACATCGCCATAGACCTCATCATTACCAGCCCTAACACCAACAACCCTACCATCCCTAATGACCAGGGAATCTATGGGTATCTCAGGAATAACAACAGCACCGGCTGACTCAGCCTTCTTATCAAGCCATTCCACAAAATTCGTTAGGTACGCGGTAAATGACCTATGCTCGGTTTTTTGTTTCGAAATCAATCGTGGTCCAGGAATCCTCGGTCATCATTGTGATCCTCTCCCTCCTGACCCAACGCTCCACGGGGGCCTCCTTGACGTACTCTGGGTATAGCTTATCGAGCACGTGGGCGTATATTCGACCACCAAACACATTCTTACTACCGGGTTTCTTACCCCTCTCAACAACCAAAACCTTGAAACCCCTATTAGCCAATTGTTGTGCTGCCGTAAGTCCTGCAGGGCCGGCCCCAACCACTATAACATCGAATTTACCACTCACGAGGTCAAAGCTAAGACATACATCTTATTAAGCATTAACACTACATAGATCTATAAATTGAATTGATGCCTTTTACGTGTGATGAGGATGAACCCAGCTGATAAATGATGCGTGCTCTATCCTGGCTGAGAGATATTGAAAAAGAGATTGCTTTTACAATAAACCTCATAGCATGCTCACAACGCTTCTCGAGTAAACAGGCTTAATTGATATCTAAAAAGAGAAAGCAATTGATGTCTTCACTAAGTGAAAATATCGGTAAAATCGTTGAGAAAAAGATTGAGAGTTCGGGAAGTGGAGCTGGTGCATTAATTGCGGCAATTAGGATATTGAACAGAGGTGCTGTTAGGTGGGCCCTGAGGTTATTAACGAAGGAGGTGGAATTTAATGGTGAAAGGAAACCATTGATGGAGTGGGTATTGGCAAAGTACGTTGGTGAGGAGCAATGCCCAACGGTTGCCCACTTCGTGGCGCCATTCTTTGAGATGGGCATGAAGTTGGCGACGGCGTGGCTTCACGCCGATGAGGAGCCAATTAAGGAATTGCTAAGTGACCCAGCGATAAGGAGGGGTATAGTAACTACATTACGTGGCATTGCACTATTCGGAGTAACGACACCCCAGAAGTTACCTGCACCATTTTTCATAGTCTGGAACTTCACCAACGCCTGCAACCTAAAGTGCATACATTGTTATCAGAATGCGGGTAAGCCATTACCCAACGAGTTAACACTTGAGGAGAAGCTTAGGGTGGTCAAGGAGCTGGATGAGGCTGGTGTGCCGGCCATTGCCCTATCTGGTGGTGAACCCACGGTACACAGGGACTTCTGGCCCGTCCTCGCTGAAATAAGTAGGAGGGGCTTTTACCCAGCCATCGCCACAAACGGAACAACATTCGCAAACCTCGAATTCGCGGAGAGGGCTAAGAAGCTTGGGCTTAGGTACGTGGAGATAAGCATAGACGCCGCAGATCCCGCTGTACATGATAAGTTCAGGGGTGTTCCTGGCGCCTGGTCTAAGGCCGTGCAGGGATTGAGAAACGCCGTTAAGTTGGGCTTCAGTGCGGCTCTCGCGTTCACGGTAACGAAGTTCAACATACACGAGGTTGATAAAATACTCGACCTAGCCCAGGAGATTGGTGTTAAGCGTGTCGTGTTCTTCAACTTCATACCTGTGGGCAGGGGTCGTGAGAATCTCGAGATCGACCTATCCCCTGAGGAGAGGGAGGAGTTCCTTAGGCATATCTATAAGGAGATGAAGAAGAGGAAGATGGAAATAATAAGCACAGCCCCCCAGTACGGTAGGGTAGTTAACCAATTAAGCAATGGTGAGGATGTATCGCCCACACACTTCGTTGTTGCGAACGACCCAATAACCAGGGAATTAACGGAGTTCATTGGTGGTTGTGGTGCTGGTAGGGTTTATGCGGCTATTGAGCCCGAGGGCACGTTAACACCATGTGTGTTTCTACCATATCCGGTGGGTAACTTGAGGACTAAGTCCTTCTGGGATATATGGATGGATCCATTCATGGGGAACTTCAGAGATAGGGATAGGCTCGAGGGCTTCTGCGGTAAGTGTCCATATAAATTAATATGTGGTGGTTGTAGGGCTAGGGCATACAACTACTTCGATGATGTGTTGGCACCGGATCCAGGCTGTATCTACAACTCAGCGGAGTGGCGTAAATTAACGGAGGACTTGGCTAAGATTAAGGTGAAGATTTCACCATTGGTATTCAAGTGAGGTGATGCGCATGAAGGTGCTCTTAGCCGTTCCGCCGGGCATTGATAAACTGGAGCTATACAGGGTACTTGGTTTGAAGGCACCACCGTTAGGTCTTGCCTGGATAGCCGCAGTACTTGAGAGGGCTGGTCATAAGGTTAGGATTATTGATTCACCAACGGAGGGTATTGATTTAAAGGCATTCATGAATGAGGTTAAGTCCTGGAACCCTGATGTCGTTGGTATAACCGCAATAACGCCAACAGTATATAAGGCGTATGATGCTGTTAAGGCGGTTAAGGAGTACGATAAGGACTTGCCCGTGATAATGGGCGGTCCTCACGTAACATTCATGTACGAGGAAGCTCTTAATAATGGTGCGGATGTTGTTGTTAGGGGTGAGGGTGAGTACACAACCCTGGAGTTAATAAATACGATAGAGAAGGTGGGTCTTGATACGGGTCAATTCAAATCAATAAGGGGTTTGGCGTTTAGGAGTGGTGATGGGATCATAAGGACACCAGATAGGCCACCCATCAAAAATCTTGATGAGCTACCACCGCCGGCCCGTCACTTACTGCCAATGGATAAGTACACATTGTTTGGTAAGCCTATTAGGATAATACATGCAATGGCCAGCAGGGGTTGCCCGTATGGTTGTTCGTTCTGTTCCACATCATACTTCTGGGGCAGGATGGTTCGTTATAGGTCGGCGAAGGCTGTGGCTGATGAGATTGAGGATGCGGTTAATAGGTATAAGACCAACATTGTTGTGTTTACGGATGATGAATTCACCCTGGGCAAAAGGTTCGTTTATGACTTCCTTAGGGAGATCAGGGAGAGAAAGCTGGACATAAATTTCTCGTGTGGTTCAAGGGTTGACACTATTGATAGGGATATGATTGTGAAACTGAAGGAGCATGGATGCACAGCGCTTTACTTCGGCGTAGAGTCAGGTAGCCAAGACACCATCAATAAGATTGGTAAGAGGATAACACTAGAGCAGGCTGTTAGGGTGTTTCAATGGGCCAAGGAGATTAATATAGACCATGTTGGTTCATTCGTGATAGGCTTCCCATGGGAGAGCATTGAGGATATGAAGAACACGGTTAGGTTCGCCATGAAGTTAGACCCGACATACGCCCAATTCACCGTGGCGACCCCATACCCAGGAACACCACTTTATTATCAAGCCGTTAGCGAGAACCTAATTGAGGATTGGAATTGGGAACACTACACAACACTTAGGGCAGTCATGAGAGGTTATAGGTTTACGAAGGAGCAGGCACAGAAAATGCTTCAGTGGGCCTATGTTAAGTACTACAGTAGGCTTGGGTTCGTGATCCGTGAGTTAATCCACGGTAGGTTGGGCACGATAATTACGGCGATAAAGAACTCGCTCGTTCCATGGTTCACTGAAAGATTACTTGGGCGTGGTGAATAACTAACCTCATGTATTGCTAAGAATCTCCCTTAAAATTACAAGGTTTTTCCTACCAGGTAATGTGGCATTTACGAAGGAGTCCCTATTAATATTAACACCCCACCTATTGACTATGCTCAACACCTCATCAATATTGTGCTCATCAAATGCTCCCTTCTCTATGTAATCATGGACGAGACTTAATACGCTATATACCGTGTCTATGCCGTAAACCTTCGTCAACCAAATCACGATATCCGGTATATTCAGTATTACCAAGTTCTTGTCACTTAACCTTATGATCAACCTCATGTATAACGTCGTTACATTGTTTACGGACGTGCAAGGTATCTTTGCACAATCGACATCACTCACCATGTACGTATCATAAACTTTGATGTTGCCTGTGGTGAATTCTATCGAGAGATGCACGTTAAGCTTTCCCAAGCTAAATATCTCTATTTCATTACCAATCTTCTCGATAATCCTCCTCATGCGCCTAAAGAATCTATAAACATCAATCCTATCGCAATTCCTCGCAATCAAAGGCGTGGTTGCCAATACGGGAAGGTCTGAACATGCTAGGTTTAGACTGCTACATAGGATGGCTCTTTTATAAAGTATGAATAATATTAAGTGAAGCGTGTCCATGTACTTTATTGGGCACTCATTGGTTGGTACTTCTCGAAAATCCATAAATTGATAAAATACTGTCCTC
>JGI20127J14776_1000137_pt1 | contig 17781 bp, 16 predicted proteins | sample JossMetagenome_2_FD_14776 | JGI IMG/M metagenome (IMG submission 14776)
GTGGTTTTCCTCCGCCCAGAGGTATTTGACAAACCCAAAGAAGGCAGAGGAATCCTTTAAGGAGCTCCTAGAGAAACATCCTGAACCCAAGAGCCTTTTGGATTACCTAAACGAAAGAAGGTTTATCCTCCTCTTGAGGCTTTTGGACCACTCCGAGTGCATGAGAAAGTTCCTCATAAACCATCCCACGGATTTTCAGAACGTTATACCTGGGCTTTGGTACGTTTCAAAGAGAAAGGAGGATTATCTGCGGGAGTTGGAGGAGTTGGTGAGCCCGCACTCGGAGGATAAAAAGTTTTCGGAAAAGTTAGCCTACTACCGTCACAGGGAACTTATGAGGCTTCTTTCCAAAGAGTTTCTTGGCACCGCAGAGCTTGAGGACATCCTCAGGGAGTACTCGGAACTCCCAGATGCCCTTTTGGAGCTTGCCTACAGAAGGTCCCTCTCGGAGGCAATTGACCTTTACGGAGAGCCATTGGAGGAAGACCAAAAACCCGCCACCGCCTGCATAGTGGGGCTTGGAAAGCTCGGAAGCTACGAGCTCAATTATTACTCAGACATAGACATAATGTTCATACACTCCTCCGATAAGGGAAAGGCAGGGAAGCTAACTCTGAATGAATTTTTCAGCAAGGTATTTCAGAAGGTGGTAAGCCTTATGACAAGCATCACACCGGAGGGCAAGCCCTACGAGGTAGATTTGGACCTCCGACCCTTTGGTAAATCTGGACCCATCTCCATGTCCCTCAGAAGCGCAGAGCTCTACTACGAGAGCTACGGTAGGATGTGGGAAAGGTTTGCCCTCCTCAGGGCTCGCTACAGTGCGGGAGACCCAGAGCTCTACAGAGCCTTTGAAAGGGAGGTCAAAGAGCCCTTTGTATTTAGAAAATCCGTAGACTACAGGGTGCTGGAGGAGATAAGGCTAATAAAAGCCCAGATCAATGCCCAGGCAAAGAAGGGGCTTTTAAATAAGATAAACGTCAAGACGGGAGAGGGTGGCATAAGGGAGGTGGAGTTTATGGTGCAGGCTATGGTTCTGCTCTTTGGAGGAAAGTTTCCCTTTCTAAGGGAGAGCAACACCATTAGGGCTCTGTGGAAATTACACCAAAAGGGCGTTTTTTCCATGGAGGAGGTGGAATTTTTAGAGTCCGCCTATGTGTTTTTAAGGAAGTTGGAGCACCGGATCCAGATGAAAAACTGCACACAAAATCACGCCTTTAGCCCACAGGAGGTTCCTCTCTTAGCCAAGCTCATGGACATGGATGTGGAGGAGTTCCAGCGTAGGTTTCAAGAATACACCAAGAGGATAAGTCAAATGTTTTATAACCTGCTTCCTGCACAGGAGGAAAAGGAGTTGGATCCAATAATGGCATATCTTTTGGAGGGAGACCAAGAGTCGGGGAAGGAGCTTTTGGCTTCCTTGGGCTTTAAAAACCCTACAAGGGCTTTTAACATACTCCTGAACTATGTGCAGGGAAGCCTTGGAATAAGCCTATCCTCGGAGGAAAGAAAACAGTTTTATGAACTTCTTCCTCAGATGGTGAAGATGATGGCAAGCACGCCGGACCCAGACGAAACTCTAAACAACTTCGACAAATTCTTCTCTAACCCAACGGGTAGGAGGGTGATCCTCAGCAGTTCCAAGGAGGATTTTAGGACAAGGCTGTGCAAGGTCTTTTCCCTATCCTCTTATCTTTCCACTCTTATCAGCAGAAATCCAGACCTTGTAGAGGATGTGCTAACTTTGTATCAGGACTACCCAGACCAAAACAGATTAGAAGAAGAGTTTGAAAAATACAGGGAAAGGTTACCCTTGAGCCCTGAGAATTTATTCAGAAGGTTCAAAACCGTTTGGGAGGTGCGGAATGCTTTAGTTTATTTAGTAAAGCAAGAGGACAGATACACAAAGCTTGAAAAGTTCTTTCTGAGTCTTAGCGAGCTTGCGGACTTTTTGATGAGAAAGCTCTGGCAGTTTTCGGATGGTGTATGCCTTTATGCCCTTGGAAAGTATGGTAGTCAGGAGCTAACGATAGGTTCAGACCTTGACCTTGTTTTTGTGGCAAGGTCGCCAAGCTTTGAGGAGGTCAAATTAGCCCAGCAGATGATCAAGTTCATCACCCTGCATACCTCAGAAGGATACCTTTACAAGTTGGATTTTAGACTGAGACCTATGGGCAGTAAAGGGGAGCTGTTGCCATCCATAGACTTTTACAGGGACTACTTTGAAAAGAACGCTCGCACTTGGGAAAGGATTGCATGGACACGGGCAAGGTTCATAGTGGGAGACACAGCCCTAAGGGATGAGTTTGAGGAGGTTGTAGAAAACTTTCTTTTCAGCAAACCCATAACGGAGAGAGAAATCAGGGAAATAAGAGACATGCGCTTTGCTTTGGAGAGCAACGCAAAAAAAGACAAAGAGCTGATAGATATAAAGTTCGGCAAGGGTGGTCTCATAGACGGAGAGTTTTTAATCCAGCTATACATACTCATAGAAAAACTCAGAGAGCACTCCATGATCAGGGCTTACAGGGTTTTAGCCCAAAAACACTCCCTTTTGAAGGAGGCTTTTGAGATATACATGTTCCTTAGATTGGTGGAAACAAGGCACAGGCTCTCCAAAGAGCACGGCGGTTCTGTGCTCAACAAAAAAGACAGAGAGAGGGTTGCCAGCTCTCTAAATATGTCTTTTGAAGACTTTGAGGACAAACTCAGAGAAAGCCTAAAAAGAATGCGGGAGATATTCTTGGAGGTTTTTGAGGTATGAAAAGAAAGGACTTAAAACCAATCGCCAAGAGAATAAAGCTATTTTTGATGGATGTGGATGGGGTGCTCACCGATGGAAGGCTCTACTACACAGAAATGGGGGAAGAGATAAAGGTTTTTGATGTTAGGGATGGCTTGGGGATAAAACTACTGCAAAGGTCGGGCATCGAGGTGGGAGTTATCTCCGGACGCTCTTCAAAAGCCCTGCTTAAAAGGCTGGAGGAACTTGGCATTGAAGAGGTTCATACTGGTAGGAACGATAAGCTGGAGGTTTTGGAGAAAATTCTCAAGGAAAAGAACCTAAAGGCGGAGGAGGTTGCTTACGTGGGAGATGATTACTTGGATGTGCCGGTTTTAAAGGTGGTGGGCTTTCCTGCTACCGTAAAGGATGCACCGCCCTTGGTAAAAAGGCGTGCCCTTTATGTGTCAAAGAGGGAAGGGGGCAGGGGTGCAGTCAGGGAAATTGCAGAGTTTTTACTAAATTTGAGGGGAGAGTTAAAGGGACTTTTGGAGGACTATCTATGATAAAGATTATTCTTGTTTCACTGTTTTTGATTCTTATGGCATACCTTGGCAACAGATGGATAAATTCTTACGAAATGATCCCAAAGCCCACCAAAGAGGTGAGCCTTTTGGAAGGGGTTGAGGTTAAAGTCTTTGGTGGAAAGGGGGAGGAGTGGCGGGTTTACGGCAGTAGGGCAAGACTTGAAGACAGCAAGATTTTTATGGAAGATATATTGCTCCAATCGGGGGAAACTACCTTAACCGCAAAGAGTGGTTCCATAGATAGGGACACGGGCGAGGGCTACTTGGAGGGGAGCGTGGTTTTGCGGACAAAGGAGGGAACTTTTAAAACGGACAGGGCGGAGTTAAAGCTAAAGGAGGGGCTTGCCTACGGAGATGGAAAGGCGGTCTTTGAAGATGGGCGCAACGTGGTGGAAGGGGTAGGGTGGCAGGTGGAGTTTAAGCCTATAAGGGTTATAATAAATCAAGCTAAGGTTAAACTGCAATGAAAAGTCTACTTTTCCTGCTAATACTGTTTATTTTTGCTTACTCTCAGCCAATACTGGCAGAGGCTGATAAGATGGTCTATGAAAAGAACAGCATAATTTACATAGGGAATGTTAAAATCACCAAGGGCAATGAGTTGCTTACCGCCGATAAAGTGATAATCCACTTGGATGAAAACAGAAAAGCAAACTCTGCGGAAGCGGAAGGTAAGGTTTTCTACACGGACGGAAAGAGGACTGCAAAGGCAGATAAAGCGTTCTATGACTTCAGAAAGGATATTGTCCAGCTTGTAGGCAACGCAAGGGTAGAGGAGGGGCCCAACTTTGTGGAGGCAGACGAGATCGTCTATTACAGAAAGGAAGAAAGGGCTATAGCGACAAGCAAAACCAAAAGGGTTAGAAGCTTTTATGTGGAAGAGAAGGAGAAAAAATGAACAAGGGTCAGCTTATAGATAAAGTTTCAAAGGAGTTTAACTTGGATAGGGCAAGCGCAAAACAGCTTGTGGAGTGCATTTTAGAAAGCATGGTGGAAATCTTAATGAGCGGTAAAAGGATAGAAATGAGGGGCTTTGGTGTTCTCAAACTGAAAAAACTAAAGGGCACCTTTGTAAAGAACCCAAGGAATGGGATAGAGTTTTTTGTAGGAGAGAGATACACCGTTAGGTTTAAAACCTCGAAAAAGCTCTTGGAAAGGTTCAATGAGAAGGCTTAAGTGTGAATTTTTGGTGGTGGGCGGAGGACCTGCAGGGTCAACCACTGCCTACAAGCTGGCAAAGGGAGGTGCAAAGGTTTTGGTGGTGGATTTCAAGAGAAAAATAGGTACGCCCGTTCAGTGTGCGGAGTTTGTTCCCATACAACTCTATCATCAGTTTAAAGAGTTCTTTGACGAGGAAGCTATAGCCCAAAGGGTGAATAAGATGGTGCATTTTACTCCCTGGGGAGAAGTGATTTCTATGGACTCTCCGGGCTTTGTTCTAAACAGGGAAATTTTTGATTACAAAATACACCTTTTAGCCCTCCAGAACGGTGCGGAGTATATGCTCAGAACTCGGTTTTTAGCCTTAGAAGGAAAGTATGCACTACTGGAGAACATAGACACAAGGGAAAGGCTTGTGGTGGAGTTTGAGCTTTTAATAGGTGCGGATGGACCGCGCTCAAGGGTAAGCATCCTAACGGGAGAACACACTAAAGACTTTTTAACCACCGCCCAGATCACTGTGCCCTTGAAAATCCCTGTGGAAGACCTTCTCATCTTCTTTAAGGACTATATACCAGGGGGCTATGGATGGCTATTTCCGAAGGGCTCTACTGCCAACGTGGGAGTAGGCTTGGACCCAAGCTTTGGCATAAACGTGATGGACGCTCTGAAGAGGTTCTTTACAGAGGTTGTGGCAGAGGGCTTTGTGGAGAGTAAAATCCTTAAGAGAACGGGTGGATGGATCCCTGCGGAGGGACTTTTAAAGGTGGTCCGAGACAGGGTTATGTTGGTGGGTGATGCGGGAGGATTTTGCCATCCCATAACGGGAGGTGGCATAGCAAACGCAGTCCTCTCAGGGAGCATGTGCGCAGAGGCCATCTTGGAAGGTTCTCCGGAGGATTTTGAGGAGCTTTCAGAAGACATTTTTGGTGAAACCCTAAGAAGGGCAAGCTTAAAGAGGAAAAAGTATATGAGAGAATGGGATGCCTTGGAGGATAGGATAAAAAAGACTTGGCTCGCCTTCAAGGAGTATTGGGAGGATTAATTATTGAAAATGAAACTCATTTGATGTATATTTAAGTGCATGCAAGGGGAATTGGAGAGTCTAAAAAGGGACTTTGAAAGGTTTTTAAAAAGCAGAGGGGGGAAGATGACAAAGGGGCGTTTTGAGATAATTGATATGATCGCCAACTACGGCGCACATTTTGAGATAGAGGACTTGGTCCGATGGATCTCCTCCCAAAACAAAAACGTGGCGTCAAGGTCCACCATATACAGGACAGTCCGATTACTGCAGGAGTTTGGGGCTATTAGGGAGGTCATAAAACTAAACAACAGGACGATCTATGAGTTTGTAGTAGGAAAGCAACATCACGAGCACCTAATATGCGTTGAGTGTGGCAAGATTATAGAGTTCAACAAAGAGGAAATAGAACAACTGCAGGATAAAGTTTGCGAAGAATACGACTTTACGCCCATAAATCACCGCCTTGAAATATTTGGCATCTGCAGTGACTGTAAGGGGAAGGGTCGTGAGAATAGAGTGGGGTGATCTACCCTTAAAGACCACAAGGGCAGGGCACATACAAAGGGAAAGGGAAAGCTTTGAGAAGGTTCTGGAGGAGGTTTCTTCTGGCAAAAACACACCGAGTATTCCTGCCTTGGTGGAAAAGGCTTCATTAAAGTACGGGATACCTAAGGAAATACTCATGGCTATAATAAGCGTAGAGAGCGGGTTTAATCCAAGGGCTTACAACAAGAATAAGGATGGCACCGAGGACAGAGGACTGATGCAAGTCAATTACCAGCATAACTTAAGTTTGATGAAGGAGTATGGAATCACAGACCCGGAACAGCTTTACGACCCAGAGTTAAACATAGAGATTGGTGCAAGGATCCTTTACGAGAATTACAAAAGGTTTGGCAACTGGGTTATGGCAATTAAAGCCTACAACGGTCTAAAGGCGGACAACTGGGATTACGTGAGGAAGGTTTTGAACAAGGTTTCAGAATTTAGACGTTCTTATTGAGCCATTGCATGAAGAAGTATATAAGCCAGCCAGTTACGGCAACATAAAGCCAAACAAAGGCGGTTATTGGTGCAATTTTTCTATGCTTTTCAAACATGTTTTTAAAGGCATACCTTAGAGTAATAATTGCAAGAGGAAAATTCACGATGGCTAGAATGGTATGCGTCCAAAGGATAAAGAGGAAGAGCCCTCTGTAGGGTCCAGTATAAGACTGTGGAGGATAAAGGATGCTTTTCAGCACATAGAGTAAGACAAATAACAAAGCAAAGATGGAAGCATTGATCATGAAAAATCTGTGGATTTCTCTCTTGCCCTTTTTGATGAAGAACAGCCCAGCCAATACGGAAAGACCGCTTATGCCTATGGTGATCAAGCTGAGGTAGTTTAACAGTGAGTAACCCATCGTGTGTATTATATCATGGCCTGGCTTATAATTTTTGCACATGGATACAGCGGAACTACTGAGAAATATAAAGGTGGGAGAAAAGTACGAAGTTATTACCACTTGGCAGGGGGTACCTGTAAGGATTAAGCAGAAGGTCAAATGGATCTCGGTACCTGATAGGTTAGTAAGCTTTGACTTTTCGGACTGTAAGTTCAAACGAGCCTTTAGTGATGAGAAGGTGTATGTAAAGCTGGGTGAGTTGTATCTTGAATGTGACATATTCAGCAACATTAGGGACGAACTGGTTCTGCGTGTTGATATGGTGAGCCCACCTCCACCCGTGGTTATGAGAGAGTTTGTAAGGGTTGAACCTTCAGAAAGCCAGCCTGTGTATGTTTCCTTTTATGATGGAGAGGAGTGCATAGTTTCTGTAAAGGCAGTGGATGTAAGCGAAAGTGGCGTGGGTTTGATGCTATCAAAGGAAGATGTTACTAGGCTTCTCTCTATGCTCAATTCTGCTGAGGGAGAGGCTTATCATAAAACCTTTTCTATGGTAATAGAACTACCCGAGCAAGGTAGCATCTCTGCCCTTGGAGAGCTAAAAAACATATTGAGTAAAGATGAGGGCATATACTTTAGGCTTGGGTTTAAGATTGAGCTTAAACCCGCAGACCTGAAAAAACTCAGAAGCTACATAATGAAACGCCAAAGGGAAATACTGGATAAACTAAAGTCCCTATGAACCTCTTGTTCAAGCTCGCCCTCAGATATCTTTTAAGTGTTAGAGGTTCCACTCTTATAATATCCCTGATAGCTTTTGTGGGAGTATCCTTAAGCGTAAGCGCGGTGCTTCTTACGATGGGTGCCTTCTCGGGTTTTCAGAAAGCTCTCAAGGAGAAAATTTTGTCTACTACGCCCCATATTATAGTTAGCCTCCTCAACGATGACTTTGTAGTAAAAGAGGACGAGCTCAGAAAACTGCCCGAGATAAAAAAGATAGAATATGTGGTCCTATACAGTGGAGTGATTTCAAAGGAGGGGAGGGTGCATGCGGTCAGCGTTAAGGGGTTAAGAGATTTAAAGGGAAATGGCATTCTTGTAGGAGAGGGACTTGCAGACATTCTTGGCATAGAAAAGGGTCAGGATGTAACCTTAATCTCTCCCCTCGGTGTTAGAACTCCATTGGGCTTTGTGCCAAAGGTGGGGCAGTTCAAGGTGGTGGGGTTTATAAAGACGGGTGCCATGCATCAGGATTATTTTACGGTGGCGATGCCGGTAGAAGAGGCAGAAAAGTTTTTTGGAGACAATTGGCAGATGAAGGGCTATGAAATATACCTAAAAGACCCATACCAGGCTCAGGAGGTAAAAAAGAAAGTAGAGAAGATCTTTGGCTTTTCCGCCATTGTGCGCTCTTGGATAGACCTGAACCAACAGCTCTTTAACGCCCTGCAGTTGGAAAANGTTGCCATCTTTTTTGTGCTTTTGCTTATGACCACCCTATCCTCTTTTAACATCACAAGCTTGCTCTTTCTAAAGGTAAGGGACAAGGTGAGGGACATAGCGGTCTTGAGAACTTACGGCTTTAAGAGAAAGGATGTTATGCTGACGTTTCTGTTGCAAGGCATTATATTGGGCTTGGGTGGTGCCCTCTTTGGTATAACTTTGGCTTTGGTAGGGCAGTTTCTGATAAATCAGTACAAGCTAATAAGGGTGCCCGCGGATGTGTATTTGATGGACCACATTCCCTGCGCCATAGAGCCCACAGATCTGGCAACTACCTTTTTTGTAGCCCTCTTCATATCCCTGATGGCGAGCCTTGCTCCCTCTTATAGGGCAAGCAAGCTAAGCGTGGTGGAAATTCTAAGAAAGGACTGAAACCAAAGAGCATTCCAAATTGTATGGATTTGCCTTTTCAACTCGTACCAACACAGTTTTGCCCAAGAGCTCTTCTGGACCTTGAAGGGTAGCCCACCTGTTGGTTAGAGTTCTGCCCACCAATTTTCCGTCTTCGTAGCTTTCCAAAAGCACCTCCTGAATGGTGCCCTCGTATTCTTTGGCAACCTCGGATAGTATTTTCTTTTGCAGGTTCAACAGCCTTGCCATTCTTTGGGTTTTTACGTCGTCCGGCACCTGTCCTTCCATGGAGTAGGCGGGTGTGCCCGGTCTTGGAGAGAACTTAAAGGAAAAGACCTGCTCAAAACGTACCTTTTCCAGAAGGTCAAGGGTGTGTTCAAAGTCTTCCTCTGTTTCAGTGGGAAAGCCAACGATAACGTCCGTGGAGAAGGTTATACCCTTTTTATACTCCCTCAGCATTTGAATTTTTTCCAAATACTCCTCCTTTGTGTAGCCTCTGTCCATTAGGGCTAAGATCCTGTTGGAACCAGCTTGGAAGGGAAGATGCACATGGGGGCAAACGGTTGGGATTTCTCCCATTGCCTTGGCGATTCTCTCGTCCATATCTTTTGGATGTCCTGTGGTAAACCTTATCCTTTGGACGCCTTCCACTTGAGCAACTTCGTAAAGAAGGTCTGCAAAATGCATGCCAATGTCTTGTCCCCATGCGGTCACATTCTGCCCCAGTAGATGGACCTCTTTTACTCCATCCTCCACCAGGGCCTTGACTTCGGAGAGAATGCTCTGTAGGCTTCTTGACCTTTGTCTTCCGCGGGTCTTTGGCACCACGCAGTAAGTGCAGTTCTTGTCGCACCCTTTCATAACCGTCACGTAGGCGCAGTATTGGTTATCTCTTACAGTTGGGTAATCCCAAAGCTTGTCCTCATCCTCTGGAGGTTCCTCCAGGATGGCTATGGCTTTGTAGCCCGCCTGTGCTTGCTGGATAAGTTGGGGCAGTTGATGGATGTTAAAGGAAGAGAACATCAGGTCTATCACTGGTGCCTTATTGACAAGCTCCGCACCCATCCGTTGGGCTAAGCATCCACACACGCCTATGATTGCTTTAGGGTTCTTTTCCTTTACCTTCTTGTATTCTCCCAAGTGAGAATAAACCTTTTGGTCGGGCTTTTCTCGGATGGTGCAGGTGTTCAAAAGGATGATGTCTGCCTCTTCGTAGCTCTGGGCTTGCTCGTAACCCAGGCTCTTTAAAATACCCTTTATCCTCTCCGAGTCGTTAAAGTTCATCTGACAACCAAAGGTCTTTATGTAGAACTTCATAGAGTAAAATATTAAGGCTTATAATATTCGCGTGCAAGTAGTAAGCACAAAGGATATAGACAAAGTAGTTCAGGTACTAAGGGAAGGTGGCATTGTCTGTGCTCCCACTGATACCATCTACGGGCTTTTGGCGGATGCGGGCAACAGAAGGGCGGTGGAAAGGCTTTACGAGTTCAGAAGGCCCTCCGGCAGACCCTTTATAGTGCTAATTCCTGATGTGGAGTACGCCCTGAACTTTGACATACTCATACCAAGGCTTGGCTTTGTGCTCCTCAGCTTTGGTTTAACGGTTATCTTTCAAAAGAGGACCACCATACCCACCTACCTGACCCGATGGAGAAAGAGCTTAGCACTGCGGGTTCCAAGTCAGGGCACCTTCATAACAAAGCTTATGAAAAAGTTCGGCGGACCTCTGGTAGCACCCAGTGCAAACCCAGAAGGCATGCCCCCCGCAAGGGATGTAAAGGAGGCTATGGATTACTTTGGAGATAAGATAGACCTTTATGTGAGAGGACCAAGGCTTGAGGGCAATCCCTCTACCATTGTAAAGTTTGTCAGCGGTAAAACCATAAAGATCGTAAGGGAGGGCAGTGCCAAAGGAAAAGGTCTTTCAAATAGTGCGCCTTTATCAAGATATAGAGGACCTTTTGCTCTCAGATACCCTTCCTTTTCTCCCTTAGTCTCTCCTTTAGAGTCTTTCTCTTGGGCTTGTCCGCCTTGCCCTCTGCACCGCTAAAGATGGCTGACTTTAAAAGTCTTTCTCTCTCTTCCTCTTCCTTTCTTACCTGCTCCTCCACCTCCTCTTGGGAGGCGATCTGGACTCTAATCATATCCTGCAGAACCTTTTCCTTTAGGGTAAAGAGCATGTTCTCAAAGAGCAGGAAGGCTTCCTTTTTGTACTCTACCAGCGGGTCCCTTGCAGCGTAGCCCCTTAGGTATATACCCTCTCTGAGCCTGTCAAGGATGTGAAGGTGCTCCCTCCAAAGGTGGTCCAGGTTAGAGAGGGCAATGGTTTTGAGAATTTCCTTAAAGAGGGCTTCTCCCCACTGTTCTTTTTTCTCCTCCAATAGCTTTAAAACCTCCGAAACGAGCGCTTCCAAGAGCTCTTCCTTATCCCTCACCTTGGGAATGGCTATATCCTTTCCCGTTAGCTCCCGCAGATAGTCCTGTAGAGGTTTTAGGTCCCAGAGCTCTGGCTCTTCTTCGGGTAAAAGCTCTGCGATCTTTTGGTTCAAGAGGTCCTCTGTCCATTCCTTTATGTATTCTTCCAAGTCCTTGCCTTCCAATAGGTCCCTTCGCATACTGTACACTGCTTGCCTTTGGATGTTTGTCACGTTGTCGTACTCCAAGAGACGCTTCCTTATCTGAAAGTTCTGGGCTTCTATCCTCTTTTGTGCGTTCTCGATTGCCTTTGTTACCATCCTGCTTTCTATGGGCTCCCCTTCGGGAATTTTGAGAAACTCCATCATCTTTTTTACCCTGTCTCCACCAAAGAGCCTGAGCAGGTCGTCCTCGAGGGAAAGGATAAACCGGGATTCGCCGGGGTCCCCTTGTCTTCCCGCCCTACCCCTCAGCTGGTTATCAATCCTCCTTGATTCGTGCCTTTCTGTGCCTATGACCAAAAGCCCACCCAGTTCTATAACCTTCTTCTTCTCCTCTTCTGTGATCCTGTAAGCTTCCTCTAAGGCTTGCTTCCACTCCTCTTGGGTGGCGGTTTCGGGCACTTTACCCTTTTTCCTAAGGATCTCCTTTGCCAGGTATTCAGGGTTTCCACCCAGAAGTATGTCCGTTCCCCTTCCTGCCATGTTGGTGGAGATGGTAACCGCACCCAACCTTCCCGCCTGGGCTACGATCTCCGCCTCCTTTTCGTGATGTTTGGCGTTTAGCACATTGTGAGGAATTTTTCTCTTCTCAAGGAGCTTGGAAAGATGCTCTGAGTCCTCTATGGAAATGGTGCCCACGAGGATAGGTCTTCCCTTCTTGTGCTCTTCTTCTATCAGCTTAACCACCGCATCCCACTTTTCCTTTTTTGTCTTAAAGACCATGTCGGGTAGGTCCCTTCTACGCATGGGCTTGTGAGTGGGAACCACGACCACATCAAGCCCGTAGATCTCTTTGAACTCTAAGGCTTCCGTTTCTGCGGTGCCCGTCATACCCGCCAACTTTTGGTAGAGCCTAAAGTAGTTTTGGAAGGTTATGCTTGCTAAGGTCTGGTTTTCCTGCTGGACAGGGACGCCTTCCTTTACCTCTATGGCTTGATGGAGCCCGTCGGACCACCTCCTACCCGGCAGTATCCTTCCGGTGAATTCATCCACTATCAAAACCTCTCCATCCTTAACTATGTAATGCACATCCCTTTTGAAAAGCTCGTGGGCCCTGAGGGCTTGGTGTATAGCATGCAAGAGGTCTATATGTTTAAGGTCGTAAAGGTTCTCGATACCCAAGAAATCCTCAAGCTTCCTTATGCCACTCTCTGTAAGTTGCACCGTTCTGTTCTTTTCATCCACCACGTAGTCTTCGTCTCTCCGTAGCTGTCTTACCGCTTGGTCCGCCTTGTAATAGATAGAGGTATCCATCTGGGAGGGACCGGAGATGATGAGGGGCACCCTTGCCTCGTCTATGAGGATGGAATCCACCTCGTCCACTATGGCGTAGTGATGGCCTTTTACTTGGACGATTTCTTCAAGGCTGAAAGCCATGTTGTCCCGCAAATAATCAAAGCCGAATTCGTTGTTGGTGCCGTAGGTTATGTGGGCTTGATAGGCTGACCTTCTGTCGCAGGGCTCCAGTTTTGTAAAGAAGGCTTTCTTGGCGGACACGTTTACCATTTCGGAGGGCAAAAGTTCTTCAAAGTAGCCCTTGGGCCAAACCCTCCAGTCTTCCTCTATTGCCCTCTGAGCGAGCTCTTCATCTACCCACTCTACCCGGTAGGAGCTGTAATCGGAGTTTATTACGCCTACTTCTAAGCCCAGAAACCTGTATATGGGACCCATCCACTGGGCGTCCCTTCTTGCNANGTAGTCGTTGACCGTCACCACATGGACTCCTCTGTCNGTTAATGCGTTGGCGTAGGCAGCGGAGGTTGCCACNAAGGTCTTTCCTTCTCCCGTCTTCATCTCCGCTATCTTACCCTCATGAAGGACAAGCCCACCCAAAAGTTGCACATCAAAGAACCTTAGCCCGAGGGTCCTCTTTCCCGCCTCCCTCACCAAGGCAAAGGCAAGGATCACCTCTTCGGTTATCCTACCTTTGGTGATCTGGTCCTTTAACTCCTCATTCTGGGACACTTTGTAAAAGAGTTCCCTCGAGAGGGAGACAAGCTCCCTGTTGGAAAGCTCGTCTAGCTCCTTTTCCTTTTGGTTGATCTTCTCCACAAACTTTCTTAGGCGCTTTACTTCCCTTTCGTTTTTCGTGCCGATGAGCTTCTTTAAAAGCCAATTTATCATAGCAATAAGTATATTACAGTTCCACCATTACCTCTTCCAGTAGCTTAATGAGCTTGCGTAGCCTTTCCTGTTCTTGCGTTAGCCCTTCCACGCTTTGCTTTGTCTTTTCCACCTCCTCCGGAGGAGCCTTCTCCAAAAAGTTTGGGCTCTTTAGCCTGGCGGACAGATTATCAAGGGTCCTTTCCACCTCTTGGAGCTTTCTCCTGTAGGATTGGATCAACTCCTCCACCTTTGCGCCAAATTCCACGGGGATGTAAAACTCAAAATCCTTTGAAAAGCCCGCTATGGTGGCAGGTGGTCTCTCCTGAACTTCCACCAACTCCTCCACCTTTGCCAAAGAGAGGATGTATTCTTTAAACTCCTCCACAAGTTCCTTTAGAGTCCTCAGCCCTATAGTAGAGCTTAATCTTCCTGGCGGGTTCTATTCTAAGGTCGCTACGCAGTGCCCTTATGGAGGTGATAATTTCCTTGAGCCTTTCAATCTTTTCCTTTGCCTGCGGATAGACCTCCTGAGGATTGTATTGAGGGAACTCCTCCAAGGAGATGCTCTCCTTTACTGCGGTGGGAAGATGTAGGTAGAGCTCCTCCGTAATGTAAGGCATGAAGGGATGCAACAGTTTTAGAATGCGGTCAAAGGTCATTAGCAAAAAGGACTGGGCGGTGATCCTTTCCCTCTCAATCCTCTCCTTTTCCTCTGGTGGTGCGTTCTCTTCCACCTTGGCGTAGAGTCTTAGCTTGCACATTTCTATATACCAGTCGCAGAACTCAGACCAAACAAAGTCATAGAGGGCTTGGGAAGCGTTGGAGAACTTATACTCGGAGAGGGCATCATTTACCCGTTGGGCGGTCTCGTTGAGAAGGGTCAAGATCCAAAGGTCCTCCGCCCTTGGTGGTGCAGAGTAGGGTAGCTTTGTTAAAAGGTCTTCATCCAAGTTCATCAGTATAAACCTGCCTGCGTTCCAAAGCTTGTTGGCAAAGTGCTTGTATCCCTCAAACCTCTTTTCTGAGAGCCTTATGTCTCTGCCCTGCTGGGTCAGAATAGCCAAAGTAAACCTCAGGGCGTCCGCACCGTACTTTTCTATTATGTCAAGAGGGTCTATCACATTCCCTTTGGTCTTGGACATCTTCTGTCCCTTTTCATCCCTAACCAAGGCATGTATATAGACATCCCTGAAGGGAATATCCTTTATAAAGAACATACCCATCATGATCATCCGGGCTACCCAAAAGAAGATGATGTCAAAGCCCGTTACCAAAAGGTCTGTGGGATAGAGTTTTAGGTCCTCGGTGTTTTCCGGAAAGCCAAAGACACCAAAGGGCCAAAGGGCGGACGAAAACCAAGTGTCCAGAACGTCCGTCTCCCACTCAAGCTTATCAGAACCGCAGTTTTTACAGTAAAGCATAAACCTGAACTTCTTGGTTTGGGAGTTGTACTTGTACCTGACGCTACGGTTGGCGAGCAGTGCGGTAGGGTTCAGGTCTTGGGTGAAAAAGAGCCTCAAAGAGTGGGCGGATACATCGGTGGAGTGGTATTTATGAAAGACAAACCTCTTGTAAAATTCCAAGACCGTCATCTCCGGATGGACAAAGGACGGAGACTTTAGAACCTCCTCCACCTCCTCCGGTGTGAATTCCTCTTTGATCTTGCCGTCGGCGATCAGGTTGAAAATCAGCTTGTCGTAGACCCTATCAAAGTCATCGTCGGTGAAAACGTTTATATGCCCACAGTCTTTGCAGTACCAGACGGGTATTCTATGACCCCACCATATCTGCCTTGAGATACACCAGTCCCTGAGGTTTTCCATCCACTGAAGGTATATCTTCTTCCAGTTTTCGGGCACAAAGGCTACCCTCTTTTCCTCTTCCCAAACTTCCTTTTCCCTCTCCCACTTTACCCTCAAAGACTTCTGAACAGGCTCCAGCTTGACCTCTCCCTTTTCTAAGAGCCTTTGCCCCTTGTCATCCAAGAGCTTCAATCCCTCTTTGTCTGCTATCAGCATGAACTCGCCGGAGAGGTTCTCCTCCGAGTACTCCCTGATAAGGGTTATCGTTCCTTTTACCTTCAGGAGCATGTGGGCATTTTNATNCTCCTTTGCCTTCTCCTTTGCCACCTCCAAGAGCTCCTCCCTTCCCTCTGGGATGTATATGAAGGACAGCTCACCCTCTTCTTGCCCACCAGAAAGTCTATGCCTTCTTTGATAACAACCACCAGCTTAGTTTTTGAGCCTTCCGCAACTTTTATAACCACCTCCAAACCTTGAACATACAAAATTTGAAGGTTTAGCTCCCTTTCTTGCCTTTGGGTGTAGCCAAGCACCGCCTTTATGGCAGGCTCCTTTATCCTTGGGTCGGAGACCTTTAGGAACCACTGGGTGGACACCATGGGCTCAAGGACCGTTTTACACCGGTAGCATTTGCCCACCGCGTGCCTGTGGCTTTCCACCTTTTCAAGGAGTCCCAACTCCTCCAGCTTTTGCACTATCCTCTGCCTTGCGGTGTATCTATCCAAGCCCGCAAACTCTCCACCCTTTTCGTTAATCCGTGCAAATTGGTCCATTATTTGAATCATTGGAAGATTGTGGCTCTTTCCTATCTCAAAGTCCAAAGGGTCGTGGGCGGGTGTGATCTTTACCGCACCAGTTCCAAACTCAGGCTTTACCCTTTCGTCCGCTATTATGGGTATTCTTCTGCCTACCAAGGGCAGTATGGCGTACTTTCCCACCAAGTGCTTGTATCTTTCATCCTCGGGATGGACTGCTACCGCAGTGTCCCCCAGCATAGTCTCGGGTCTTGTGGTGGCAACGGTTATATAGCCACTTCCATCCTCCAAGGGATACTTTATGTAGTAAAGCTTTCCTTCTTCTTCTTCGTGCTCCACCTCAAGGTCCGAGAGGGCGGTTAGGTCCTTTGGACACCAGTTTACTATGTACTCACCCCTGTATATGAGACCTTCTTCGTAAAGCCTTCTGAAGGCGTACCTGACGAGCCTTGAAAAGCCCTCATCCAAGGTGAACCTTTCCCTCTGCCAATCTACGCTGGCACCAAGCTTTATAAGTTGCTCCCTTATGCTGTTTCTTGAGATGGGCACCCACTCCCAAACCCTCTTTAAAAACTCTTCCCTTCCCATCTCAAGGCGGTTTTTACCCTCCTCTTGGATCTTTTTATCCACCACATACTGGGTGGCTATGCCCGCATGGTCAAAGCCCGGCACCCAAACCACATCCTTTCCTAACATCCTCTGCCACCTGCACACAATATCCTGAAGGGTTATGTTGAGGGCGTGTCCCATATGCAAAGAGCCTGTCACATTGGGCGGAGGAATCACTACCGAGAACTTATTCTTTGGCTTTTCTATGTGATAGAGCTTTTGGGAGTACCACCTTTGGGCGTGCTTTTTTTCAATTTCTATATGGTTATATTCTTTTATGTCCTTCATAAAGAGAAAATTATAAGCTAATCCAAAACCTCCACCACACCCCTGTCTATGACCCTGCCCCTGAGCAGTTTTCCGCCGGAGGTTTTTATTCGGACCACCTTCCCCACATATCCCACATCCAATGAAGTCCCCTGTCCCTCAATTTGTATATTTCCACTACGAAAGATCACTTTTACTAGGTCTCCCCTGTTTACCGCCGGCGAGGGTTTCATAACAGACCTTCTGAGTATTGAACCTTTTGGAATGTCCGTGCTTGCCCTGTAGTCCTTTAGCTCCTTTGGGTCTATGAGAAGGTCCTTAGGAATGCTCTTGAGCCATCTCTCTTCCACATCAAAGAGCTCTGCAGAGAGCAGTTCTCCCTTTTTTATATCCCTCTTTGCCCTTAGGAGCTTTGCCCTCCAGAGGGCATCCACCACTGCAGTGTATCTGTTTCCTTCAAACTGAAGGTAGGCAAAGGCTCGCACCTTTCCGTATTCCATATCAAGCTCCACCTCTGGCACNCCCTCTCCCTTTCCATCCCAGTTGAGGAGAGTAACCTTATTAACCCTAACATCCTCGCCAAATTTTTCCTTTACTTGCCTTTCAACAAAAGCGTTCAGCTCCTCCTTGGTCCAACAGAAGGCAAAGGAGAAGGCAAACAAAAGGTTAAGTAGCCTCAACATCCACCAGCATNAGCCTCCTTATCAAGGTGGCAGGTTCTACCTCCTTTGGACATACATTGTTGCATTTATTGCAGGATAGACAATGATACAGCCTTCCCTCTAGAGCTTGGATTAAGCGTTTTTTGTTTTCACTATCCCTTGGGTCCAAAAGGAACCTGTAAAACTTGGCAAAGAAAAGAGG